>FUFK010043451.1_pt1 | contig 27702 bp, 24 predicted proteins | sample 1021851 | NCBI WGS metagenome assembly FUFK01 (sample SAMEA51879418, study PRJEB19060) | metagenome
CAGCTCCAGCAGGGCGTCGCGCAGCCGCCGGCGGGTGGGTGGTTTGCCCAGCACCCGGCACTGTTCGGCATGGCCGCTGAGCTGGCCGGACAGGGCGTCCGCATGGGCGGTGAGCACGATCACCGGCTTGCCGGTGGTCTCCAGCAGGCGTTCCACCAGCGGCGTCAGCCGTGACGGGTCCGGCAGGGACGCCGGCGCGGCGAGCAGGAAATAGTCGGTGCTCGCCAGGGTGTCGCTCTCCAGATGGCCGTGCAGTTGCTCCAGGGCCTGCAACTCCGTTACCTGCATCCGCCAGCCGCTGAGCATGTGATACAGCGCCAGGCGGGCGTGTTCGTTGGCCTCCACCAGGGTCACGCTGAGGCCCTTCAGGGCCACCGGGGCGGGCTCCGGCTCGCCGCCGCCGTCCCGTTCCGCGCGCACCGTGAACCAGAAGGTGGAGCCGCGCCCGGAGGTGCTGTCGATGCCGATCTCGCCGCCCATGCCCTCCACCAGCCGCTTGCAGATCGCCAGACCCAGGCCGGTGCCGCCCTCGCGGCGGCGGGCGCTCTGGTCCACCTGGGTGAAGGCGTTGAACAGGTTTTTCTGCAGGTCCGGCGACAGGCCGTTGCCGGTGTCGGTGATGGTGATCTTGACCACCGCCTCGGCGCCGCGCTCCTCCTCGAGCATGGCGCGCACCACGATCGACCCGCGCTCGGTGAACTTGATCGCGTTGCTGACCAGATTGGTGAGCACCTGACGGATGCGCAGCGGATCGCCGAGCAGGCCGGTGGGCACGTCGGAGTAGATGATCGCCGCCTGTTCCAGGCCCTTTTCCTGGGCCATCGGCGCCAGCATGGTCTGCACGTCCTCGATGATGTCGTGCAGATCCAGCGGAATGTGCTCCAGCGACAGCTTGCCCGCCTCGATCTTGGAGAAGTCGAGAATGTCGTTGATGATCGACAGCAGCGATTCGGCGCTCTTGCGGATGGTACCCAGATAATCCTGCTGGCGGGGCGACAGGGTGGAGCGCTCCAGCAGGCGGGTGAAGCCGATGATGCCGTTCAGGGGCGTGCGGATTTCGTGGCTCATATTGGCCAGGAATTCCGACTTGATCTGGCTGGCCTTGAGCGCCTCCTTGCGCGCCATGTCCAGTTCGATGTTCTGAATCTCGATGGTTTCCAGGGTCTCGCGCAGGTCCTGGGTGGCCTGGTCCACGTTCTGCTGCAGCTCGGCCTGGGCCTCGTCCAGGGCCGCCACCATATTGCCGAGGGCGTCCTCCAGTTCCTTGAGCTCGCCCTGGGCGCCCGCCGGCGGTGGCGGGCTCAGGTCGCCGTCGCGTACCCGCCGCACCGTGTCCACCAGCGAATCCACCGGCTGCGTCAGCCGTTTCGCGAAGCGTACCGCCGGCATCACCGCCAACAGCACCAGCACCACCACCACGGCGATCATCGTCAGCACCGCCTCAAGGATGTCGATGTACTGGCCCTGTTTGGAGAACTCCACCGTCAGCAGCCGGTTGCGCTGGCCGGGCAGGGCGCGCACCACCTGCCAGCTGGAATCGGTGACCAGCCGGCGGCCGCCACCCTCCAGGCGCTCCGCCTCCAGCACCGGGCGCAGCCGGGGCCCGGCGTGGGACTGCCAGCCGGACTGGTTGTCCAGCAGCGAGGCGGCGCGCACGTCCGGCTCCTCCAGCAGGGCGCGCAGCAGCGGCTCGTAGGCCGGCTGCTCGGCGTCGCCGAGCGCCGCCAGACGGGCGGCGTAGCTCTCGATGATCAGCTGCTGGCGGTGGGCGGTGTCGGCGCGCACTTCCAGCACCCGGTGGACCAGCGTGTAGCCGCCGATCACCAGCGCCGCCAGAAAGGCGGGCAGGGCGGTCATCACCAGAATGCGCGTGCGCAGGCTCGAATGGGCCATGGTTCCCCTGAAAATTTCTGTTCTGATTATGGTGGCGGTTTCAGTGCCGCCATTATGCCGCAGTTGGCGGGCGGCGCATCCCGTCCTGTCACGGCCCCGGAGTTAAGCTACAATGCGCTCCATGACCTACAAGACCATTGAATCCACGGTGGGCCACACGCCACTGGTGCGCCTGCAGCGCCTGCCGGGGAACACGACCAACACCATTCTGGTGAAGCTGGAAGGCAATAACCCGGCCGGGTCGGTCAAGGACCGGCCGGCGCTGAATATGATCATCAAGGCGGAACAGCGCGGCGAGATCAAGCCCGGCGACACCCTGATCGAAGCCACCAGCGGCAACACCGGCATCGCTCTGGCGATGGCGGCGGCCATGCGCGGCTACAAGATGAAGCTGATCATGCCCGCCAACCAGAGCCAGGAGCGCCGCGACGCCATGGCCGCCTACGGCGCCGAGCTGATCTCGGTGACCAAGGAGGAGGGCATGGAAGGCGCCCGCGACCTGGCCCAGGCGATGCAGGCGCGTGGCGAGGGCCGGGTGCTGGATCAGTTCGCCAACCCGGACAACCCGCTGGCCCATTACGAGAGCACCGGCCCGGAAATCTGGGAAGAGACCGGCGGCGCGATCACCCACTTCGTCAGCTCCATGGGCACCACCGGCACCATCATGGGCTGCAGCCAGTTCTTCAAGGAGAAGAACCCGGGGATCCAGATCATCGGCCTGCAGCCCACCGACGGCGCCTCGATTCCCGGCATCCGCCGCTGGCCCGAGGCCTACCTGCCGAGCATCTTCGACGCCGCCCGCGTCGACCGGGTGATCGACATGGGCCAGGACCTGGCGGAGCGCACCATGCGCCGGCTGGCCCGCGAGGAGGGCATCTTCTGCGGGGTCTCCTCCGGCGGCTCCGTGGCCGCTGCCCTGCAGTTGTCCGAGGAACTGGAGAACGCGGTGATCGTGGCCATCGTCTGCGACCGGGGCGACCGCTACCTGTCCACCGGCGTTTTCAACGCGGAAGGCAACGCGGAGGCCGGCCAATGAACGTGCTGGTGTTTGATATCGAAACGGTGCCGGACCTGGAAGGCGGCAGCCGCATTTACGACCTGCACGGGCTCAGCGACAAGGACACCGCCAGCGCGCTGTTCAACCTGCGCCGCCAGGAAAACGGCTCCGAGTTTCTGCGCCTGCACCTGCACCGGGTGGTGGCGATTTCCGTGGTGCTGCGCTCCGCCCAGGGCGTGAAAGTCTGGTCCCTGGGTGACGAGGACAGCACCGAAAAGGAGCTGATCGAGCGCTTCTACGACGGCATCGACCGCTTCACCCCGCAAATCGTCAGCTGGAACGGCGGCGGCTTCGACCTGCCGGTGCTCAACTACCGCGCCCTCAAGCACGGCGTGGTGGCGCGCCGCTTCTGGGAAACCGGCAACGAGGACACCAGCTTCCGGTTCAACAATTACCTGAGCCGCTTCCACCAGCGCCACCTGGACCTGATGGAGCAGCTGGCCATGTTCAACGGCCGCGCCAACGCGCCGCTGGACCAGATCGCCACCCTGCTGGGCTTCCCCGGCAAGATGGGCATGAGCGGCGCCAAGGTGTTCGACACCTTCCAGGCCGGCGACCTCAAGGCGATTCGCGACTACTGCGAAACCGACGTGCTCAACACCTGGCTGGTGTTCCTGCGCTTCCAGATGCTGCGCGGCGAGCTCGACGCCACCGGCTACCAGGCCGAGCTGGACCTGCTCCGGGAGTACCTGAAAGCCGAAGGGCATCCGCATTTTCTGAGCTTTCTGGAAGCCTGGGAAGCCGCGGGCAATTAACAGTGAACAGTTAACAGTTAATAGCGGCGCGGGAGAGGCTGGTCGAAACAGAACGGTCACCGGCCGCGCCAAAAGGTTGGGCGCGGCCTCGAACCGTTCGGACGCCACCCGCCTCGCCCGCGCCGCTGTTAACTGTTCACTATTAACTCTTAACTGAATTTGATTTATGGCTCGACGTCGCAAGAAGCAGCTGCCGGAAACGCCGGTGGCCGCCACCATCGAGAGTCTCAGCCATGACGGTCGGGGCATCGCCCGTCTGGACGGCAAGACCACCTTTATCGACAACGCCCTGCCCGGCGAGCAGGTGTTCTTCCAGTACACCTTCATGCGCCGCAAGTTCGACGAGGGCCGCGCGGTGGAAATCCTCGAGCCCTCTCCGGACCGGGTCACACCGCCCTGCGCGCACAGTCTGATCTGCGGCGGCTGCAGCCTGCAGCACCTGGACCCGGCGGTGCAGGTTCAGCGCAAGCAGGCGGTGCTCGCCGAGCAGCTCGAGCATTTCGGCGGCCTGCGTCCGGATCGCTGGCTGGAGCCGCTCACCGGGCCGGTCACCGGCTACCGGGGCAAGGCGCGGCTGGGGGTGAAGTACGTGGACGCCAAGGGGGATACCCTGGTCGGCTTCCGCGAGAAACGTAACAGCCTGATAGCCGACCTGACGCAGTGCGAGGTGCTGATTCCCGAGGTGGGGCACCGCTTCCGCGACCTGCGCGCGCTGATCAACGGGCTGGACGGCCGGCGGCGCCTGCCGCAGATCGAGGTGGCCCGGGGCGACGACGCCGTGGCGCTGGTGTTCCGCCACCTGGACCCGCTGTCCCCGGCCGACCAGGACGCGCTGGTGGCGTTCTGCCGCGAGCACGGCCTGCAGTGCTATCTGCAGCCGGGCAACGAGAGCACGGTGCACCGGGTCTGGCCGGAGGAGGGTGAGGAGCGGCTCTACTACCGCCATCCGGAAGCGGATGTGGAAATGGCCTTCCACCCGTCCGACTTCACCCAGGTCAACGCCGAGATCAACCGCCGCATGGTGCCCTTGGCACTGGATTTGCTGGAGGTGGAGGCGCACCACCAGGTGCTGGACCTGTTCTGCGGCCTGGGTAACTTCACCATCCCCGCCGCGCGCCGCGCCGCCGGGGTGGTGGGCGTGGAGGCCAGCGACGCCATGGTGCGGCGCGGCTACGAGAACGCCCGGCGCAACGGCCTGGAGAATCTGGCCTTCCACGCCTGGGATCTGGACAGCGAGCCCAAGGGCCAGCCCTGGGCGCGGCAGCGCTACCAGCGGGTGCTGCTGGACCCGCCGCGCAGCGGCGCCCTGGAAATGGTGCGCATGATGCCCCAATTTGGTGCGGAGAAACTGGTGTACGTTTCCTGCAACCCGGCCACCCTGGCCCGCGATGCCGGGGAACTGGTGGCCCGGGGTTACCGTCTTAGTGGCGCTGGGGTGATGGACATGTTCCCGCACACCGCGCATGTGGAATCGATCGCCGTGTTCGATCGTCGTTAAAGGATAGCCCATGGTAACGGTACGCCGGCAACAGCCCGCTGAATTGGATGCACGGGACTGGCACGCATGGCTCGAACAACTCAATGCCCGGGTGCCGGTGCGCGACCCGGTGATTCTGGAGCGCGCCTGCCAGGTGGCCGAGCGCTGCGAGCGGGCCGGCGAAGCCGCCGGCCGACTGTGGCCCTACGGTAAGGGCTGTCTGACCATCGGCCTGGAGATGGCCGATGTGCTCGCCGACCTGGGGGCCGACGCGGAGGCGCTGCCCGCGGCGGTGCTGTACCGGGCGGTGCGCGAAGGGCAATTGCCCCTGGCGGAAGTGACCCGGGACTTCGGCGAGCCGGTGGCGCGCCTGATCGAGGGCGTGCTGCGCATGGCCGCCATCGGCACCAGCCTGAACCCCACCCGCAAGGCGGTGCTCGGCCAGCAGGACGGCCAGCTGGACAACGTCCGCAAGATGCTGCTGGCGATGGTCGACGACGTGCGCGTGGCCCTGGTCAAGCTGGCCGAGCGGACCGTGATCATTCGCGCGGTGAAGGAGTCCGACCCGGAACGCCAGCAGAAGGTGGCCCGCGAGATCTTCGACATCTACGCGCCGCTGGCCCACCGCCTGGGCGTGGGCCAGTTGAAATGGGAGCTGGAGGATCTGTCGTTCCGCTACCTGCAGCCGGGCGCCTACAAGAAGATCGCCAAGCTGCTGGATGAAAAGCGTCTCGACCGGGAAAGCTACATCGACGAGGTGATCGACAGCCTGCGCGGCCATCTGGAGCGCAACGGCATCAAGGGCACCCAGGTGTACGGCCGCGCCAAGCACATCTACAGCATCTGGCGGAAGATGCAGAAAAAGCATCTGGATTTCGGCGAGGTCTACGACGTGCGCGCGGTGCGCGTGCTGGTGCGCGAAGTGCGCGACTGCTACGCCGCCCTGGGCATCGTCCACTCGCTGTGGAAGCACGTGCCCAAGGAATTCGACGACTACATCGCCAGCCCCAAGGACAACGGCTACCAGAGCCTGCACACCGCCGTGGTGGGCCCGGAGCGCAAGATGCTGGAGGTGCAGATCCGCACCTTCGACATGCACGAGGAAGCGGAGCTTGGCGTGTGCGCCCACTGGCGCTACAAGGAAGGCAGCAAGGCCGGCCGCAAGAGCCGCTCCTACGAGCAGCGCATCGCCTGGCTGCGCCAGGTGCTGGAGTGGCACGACGAGCTGGGCGACAACGCCGACACCATGATCGACGAGCTCAAGCACGGTCTGGTCAGCGACCGGGTCTACGTGTTCACCCCGGACGGCCATGTGGTGGATCTGGAAGCCGGCGCCACGCCGGTGGATTTCGCCTACCACATCCACACCGAAGTGGGGCACCGCTGCCGGGGCGCCAAGGTGAACGGCCACATCGTGCCGCTCAACTACAATCTCAACACCGGTGAGCAGGTGGAGATTCTCACCGCCAAGGAGGGTGGCCCCAGCCGCGACTGGATGACACCGTCGCTGGGCTACGTGGCCACCTCCTCGGCGCGGGCGCGCATCCAGCAGTGGTTCAAGCGCCAGGACCGGGACGTGCACATCGCCCAGGGCCGGGCCATCCTGGAGCGCGAGATCTCGCGCCTGGCCCTGGATCGCATCGACCTGGACGCCCTGGCGCCGCAACTGAACCTGAAGAGCGGCGACGACGTGCTCGCCGCCCTGGGCGCCGGCGACCTGCGCCCCGGCCATGTGGTCAACCAGGCCCAGTCGCTGCTCGGCGACGACCCGCAGCAGGAGCTGGCGTTCGTGCCGGCGCGCTCCAAGGCGTCGGAGAGCGGCGACGTGACCATCCAAGGGGTGGGCAACCTGCTCACCCACATGGCGGCCTGCTGCCGGCCGGTGCCCGGCGACCAGGTGATGGGTTTCATCACCCAGGGGCGTGGCGTTACCGTGCACCGCGCCGACTGCCACAACCTGCTGGCGATGCAGGGCGAGGAGCCCAACCGGGTGATCGAGGTGAGCTGGGGGGAAGCGGACCGCATCTTCTACCCGGTGGACATCTTCCTGCGCGCCTGGGACCGCCAGGGGCTGCTGCGCGACGTGATCGCGGTGCTCGCCAACGAGAAGGTCAACGTCACCGCCGTGCACACCGAATCGCACACCGAGGACAACACCGCCACCATGCTGCTGACCCTGGAAATCGCCTCCCTGGGCGGCCTCGGCAAGGTGCTGGCGAAGATGGACCAGCTCAAGGGCGTCCTCGAAGTGCGGCGCTACAAAAAATAATGGAGCCATTGCATGTCCGCTAACCCGCCCTCCGCCGCCGAAGCCGCCATCGCCGAGCTGCTGTCGATCATGGCCCGGCTGCGCGATCCGGACGGCGGCTGCCCCTGGGACCTGAAGCAGGACTTCGACAGCATCGTGCCCTACACCGTGGAAGAGGCCTTCGAAGTGGCGGAAGCGGTGGCGCGGCGGGACTACCCGGAGCTCAAGGAGGAGCTCGGCGACCTGCTGCTGCAGGTGGTGTTCCATTCGCAGATGGCCCGCGAGCAGGGCCTGTTCGATTTCAGCGAGGTGGTGGCGGTGCTCAACGACAAGATGGTGCGCCGCCATCCGCACGTGTTCGGCGACCAGACCGCCGACGACGAACAGGCGGTGAAAGTGAACTGGGAGGCGATCAAGGCCGAGGAGCGTGCCCGCAAGGGCCGCGAGCATAACAGCGCCCTGGACGGCGTGCCCGAGGGCCTGCCGGCCCTGCAGCGCGCCCACAAGCTGCAGAAGAAAGCCTCCAAGGTGGGCTTCGACTGGCGCGCCACCGCGCCGGTGCGCGCCCATGTGGACAGCGAGCTTGAGGAGCTGGACCAGGCCCTGGCGTCCGGTGACCGCGACGCCATCGAGGACGAATTCGGCGACGTGCTGTTCACCCTGGTGAACCTGGCCCGGCACCTGAAGCTGGACCCGGACCTGGCCTTGCGCCGCGCCTCGGACAAGTTCGAGGGCCGTTTCCGCCAGGTCGAGCAACTGGCCGGCGCGCCGCTGTCCGACTTCGACGACGACCGTCTCGATGCCCTCTGGCGCCAGGCCAAACGCCGATCCGGCTAGTGCCGGCCCGCTAACCCGACCTTCCTACACCGGCCGGCGAGTGCCTCAGCCGGTCGTTCTAGCTCGGTAAAATCCGCGAAAGTTCCGGGTGAAATAAAAAGTTCACATTACAGAAACTTTTCCGTCATCGCTGCTCCCCATACTCCGCCCCCAAGCACTCAAGATGTTCCGGCGGACCAAGCGGCGTCACCGGAGCATCTATCTGCTTCTCAAAATTGCCTGATTGATAGGAGATGCTCCGATGAAAAAGAACTTGCTTGCGATCGCTGTGGGGGCGGCCCTTGCTTCGCCGATGATGATGCCGGGCGCGGCCCTGGCCGACGGCCCGAAAGTATACGGTAAAGTGAATGTTTCCCTGGAAAACATGAACTACGATCCGGCGCCCGGCGCTCCCAACAACGACGACGAGTGGGAGCTGCAGAGCAACGCGTCCCGCCTGGGCGTCAAAGGCGACTTCGATCTGGACGTGGGCGGACCTGAAAGCGGTCTACCAGGCCGAGTTCGAAATCAGCGTCGACGACGGTGACAAGGACGGCCAGACCTTCTCCCAGCGCAACATCTTCGGTGGTTTNAAAGGCGGTTTCGGTACCCTGATCGCGGGTAAATTCGACACCCCCACCAAGAAAGCGCAGATGGACGTTGATCAGTTCAACGATCTGGACGGCGATATCAAGAACATCGCCGCCGGCGAAAACCGCGTTTCCAACATCATTCAGTACAGCACTCCGAAACTGGCGGATCTGGTTACCCTGAACGTGGCCTTTATCCCCAACGAAGATCAGCGACGACTTCGACAACGACGGTGAGCAACGAGAACGGTCTGGCGGACAGCACCTCCATCTCTCTGACCATGGAGCAGGACGCCTTCTACGCCGCCGTGTCCCGTGACACCGACATCGAAGACGAACTGATCGTCGACGCCACCGGCCTGCCGGTATCCGTACTCGACATCACCCGCCTGGCCGCCGGCCTGAACATGGATGTGTTCGAAGTGGGCGCCCTCTACCAGATCGCCGAAGAATCCGAAGGCGACGGTGAAGAGAACAGCTACGTGGTCAGCGGCGCGTTCAAGATCGACCGCGTTAAACTGAAAGCCCAGTACGGCATGGTCGACGGCGACCAGACCGACAACGAAGGCACCCAGTACGCTTTCGGCGCGGACTACAAGCTCGCCAAGAACAGCAAGGTGTACGCCTACTTCAACGAACTCACCTACGAAGACGGCACCACCGGTGACGAAGAAGAAGAGCGCACCCTGGGCGTGGGCATGGAACACAAGTTCTAAGAAAAACCGTATCGGGGCGGCATCGGACGCTGCCCACATTTCCTCGACGCAAGTGACAGTTGCCCGCCTTTACGGCGGGCTTTTTTTGTTGGAGCGGGTCTCTGTCCCCTTTGGAGAAACGAGCCGAGGTCGATGCGATGAACCTTCGGGGACATATCCCATAACGTGAAATGGGCCCCGAAATGAGCCCTGTTCCGGTTTGGCTGAGTCACAAAAGCGTCATATAGTGCTCTCTTCGTGGAACCCCAACAGAAGGGAGAAGGGACATGAAAAGATTGACCCGGCTGGCCACCCCGGCCCTGGCCCTGGCGGCGGCCATCGGCGCGCCAATGACCGTGCAAGCAGCCCCGGAATTCTACGGCCGGGTGAACGTCAGCCTGGACCGTCTTTCCGATTACCCCGACGGCTCCCTGTCCGGCCAGCTCAATGACGTGCAGGCCGCGCGCTCGCCGTTGGAAGAGGGCTGGTTTCTGGAGAGCAACAGCTCCCGTCTGGGCGTGCGCGGCAGCGAGCCCCTGGACGTGGCCGACCTGAGCGTGATCTACCAGCTGGAAGTGGGTTACGACGTGGACGGCGACGGCGATACGTTTTCCACTCGTAACAGCTTCGTCGGCCTGGGGACCCGCTTCGGTGAGGTGTTCGCCGGTCGCTACGACAGCCCGGTGAAGATCGCGGAAGGGGACGTGGACCAATTCAACAACACCGCCGCGGATATTGGCGGTTACTTCTTCGGTCAGCGCCGTAACAGCAATACGCTGAACTGGAAAAGCCCGGACTTCAGCGGCCTGGTGGTGCGCGCGCAGCTGGCGCCGGGCGAGGGCGACACCTCCGGCGACGAGGAAAAAGACGGGTTGGCCGACACCTTCGGCCTGTCCGCCACCTGGTCCGGCGAAACGCTGTTCGCGGCGCTCGCCTACGAGCGGAGCTATCAGGAAGTGGACAATCCGGCACCGCCGCCGGCGCTGGTGGACGCCGACCGCGACCTGCTGCGCGGCACCCTGGGCGTGACCCTGGGCGAGCTGGCGCTGGGCGCCATGGTGGAACAGCTGCGCCTGGACCCGGACGCCGCCGGCGCCGACCGCCTGGACGGCACTTCCTATCTGCTGAGCGCCGGCTGGCGCCTGCTGCCACGGGTGACCCTGAAAGCCCAGGCGGGCCGCTTCGACGGTGACGACTTGGGCTACGAGGACGACATCCTCACCGCCGGCGCGGACTACAAGCTGGGCCGCCAGACCAAGGTGTACGGCCTGGTGTCCTCCTCCGACGCGACCATCACCTATCCGGGTGGCGTGGACGCCGACGACAGCGGCAGCCTGTTCTCAGTGGGGATGGAACATAAGTTCTGAACGGCGGGACGGTCGGGTTAGGCGTTGCTAACCCGACCTGCTTCGATCCGCTTTACTGCCAGCGCTTGAGCGCCAGCGAGGCGTTGGTGCCGCCGAAGCCGAAGCTGTTGCTGAGCACCAGCTCGGGACGCTGGTCGTTGCTCTTGGTGAGAATCGGCAGACCTTCGGCGTCCGCGTCCAGCTCGGTGATGTTGGCGGAGCCGGCGGTGAAGCCGTCGCGCATCATCAGCAGGCAGTAGATCGCCTCCTGAACGCCGGCGGCGCCCAGGCTGTGGCCGGACAGGCTCTTGGTGGAGCTGATCGCCGGTATCTTGCCGTCGCCGAACACTTCGCGGATCGCCTTCAGCTCGGCCAGATCCCCCACCGGGGTGCTGGTGCCGTGGGCGTTGATGTAATCCACGTCGCCGTCCACCGTGGCCAGCGCCTGGCGCATGCAGCGCGCCGCTCCTTCGCCATTGGGCGCGACCATGTCGTGGCCGTCGCTGGTGGCGCCGTAGCCCACCACTTCCGCGTAGATACGCGCGCCGCGCGCCTTGGCGTGCTCCAGTTCCTCGAGGACCACCATGCCGCCGCCGCCGGCGATCACGAAGCCGTCGCGGCTGGCGTCATAGGCGCGGGACGCGGTCTCCGGGGTGTCGTTGTACTTGCTGGAGAGGGCGCCCATGCCGTCGAACAGACAGCTCAGGGTCCAGTGCTCTTCCTCGCCGCCGCCGGCGAACACCACGTCCTGCTTGTTGAGCTGAATCTGCTCCACCGCGTTGCCGATGCAGTGCGCGCTGGTGGCGCAGGCGGAGGCGATGGAATAGTTGATGCCCTTGATCTTGAACGGGGTGGCCAGACAGGCGGACACGGTGCTCGCCATTACGCGCGGCACCATATAGGGGCCGACGCGCTTGACCCCGCGGGTGCGGGCGATGTCGGCGGCTTCCACCTGATTGAACGACGAGTGGCCGCCGGAACCCGCGATCAGACCGGTGCGCTCGTTGCTGACGTCCGCCTCGTCCAGGCCGGCGTCGGCGATCGCCTGCTGCATGGCCACGTAGGCGTAGGCCGCCGCGTCGCCCATGAAGCGCCGCGGCTTGCGGTCGATATGGTCTTCCAGGTTGATATCCGGCGTCCCTGCGATCTGGCTGCGCATGCCCATTTCCTTATAGGCTTCCTTGAAGCGGATGCCCGGGAGGCTGTCCCGCAGCGCCCGGGACACCTGGTCCGCCTCGTTGCCGAGGCAGGACACGATTCCCAGGCCGGTAATCACGACGCGACGCATATGGTGCTCCATCAAGGTGATATTGTCGTATTCAGCGTTAAGCAGGCCGCTCTCCACAAGGCGCACTGGCGTCGGCGTAGTGGTGCTACGTCAAGCCAGGGCAAGGCCGTGGAGGGCGGCCTGCTTAGCGCCCTCCGGGTCAGGCAAGGGCGGCCCACTGCTGCGTTGTTTCCTCTCGCCATAGTCCCGCTATGGCTTCGAGAAAACGCCTTGCACTGGGCCGCCCTTGCCTGACTGAACACGGCAATATCACCTTGATGGAGCACTAGAACCCTTCCGTCGAGGTAAACAGGCCGACCCGCAGGTCCTTGGCCTCATAAATGTCCTCGCCGTCCACCGAAACCACGGCGTCGGCGATGCCGAGAGTGAGCTTGCGGGCGATCACTCGTTTCACGCTGATTCGATAGGTGACTTTCTTGGCGGTGGGCAGAATCTGCCCGGAAAACTTCACCTGGCCCACGCCCAGGGCGCGACCGCGACCGGGGTTGCCCAGCCAGCCGAGGAAGAAGCCCAGCAGCTGCCAGGTGGCGTCCAGACCCAGGCAACCCGGCATCACCGGGTCGGTCTCGAAGTGGCAGTCGAAGAACCACAGGTCCGGGTGGATATCCAGCTCCGCGATGATCTCGCCCTTGCCGTACTCGCCGCCCTGGTCGGCGATATGGCTGATGCGATCGAGCATCAGCATGCCGGGCAGGGGCAGGCGAGCGTTACCGGGGCCGAACAACTGCCCGTGGGCACAGGCCAGCAGGTCGTCGTAGGAATAGGCGGATTTTTGATCCGGATTCGCGGTGTTCACGTTATTTGTGCTCAAACTGATTACTCCACACAGGCCGGGCTGGGTGCCGAACATCCATTGTTTTCACTCAGTATGGAACGGATCGAGCTCGATTCGTTCCAACCCGCCGGTGATAGTGTATGGATGCAAGATGACCTTTTGACTGCAAAATGGCGACGCTTTAAACACGGTGTCGACCCTGATGATAGTCACATAGTAGCAGAGCGGTGTCGTCGGGCACGACCGCTAAGCGTCTCAAAATATGTCCATGCCCGCGGGTCGCCAGGGGCGGCGCGCCGCTGGGCTTGCAAAGCGGGCCGCATCTGCCGATGATGCGCGCGCACACTCAGCCGGAGGAATAAGGTGGCGGCGGAACTCGGACATCTCTCCCTGTGGGTGGCCATAGCGGCGGCCCTGGTGCTGGCGGTATTCCCACTGATCGGCGTCTATCGCCGGGTGGAATCCTGGCAGCGCTACGCCCGGCCTTTGGCCTGGCTGCAGTGGCTGGCGCTCACGGTGGCGATGGTCTGCCTGGGCTACAGCTTCTATATCAATGATTTCACGGTCACCTATGTGGCCAACCACAGCAACTCGCAATTGCCGCTCGGCTACCGGCTGTCGGCGATCTGGGGCGGCCACGAGGGCTCCCTGTTGCTGTGGGGCTGGATGCTGGGCGGCTGGACCGCCCTGGTCGGCCTGTTCAGCCGCAAGGTGCCGCTGCCCATGGTGGTGCGGGTGCTGTCGGTAATGGGCATGATCGCGGTGGGTTTCCACGCCTTCATGCTGTTCACCTCCAACCCGTTCGACCGCTCGCTGCCCTGGTTCCCCATCGACGGCGCCGACCTCAACCCGCTGCTGCAGGATCCGGGCCTGATCATCCACCCGCCCATGCTCTACATGGGGTACGTGGGGTTCTCCGTGGCCTTCGCGTTCGCCGTGGCCGGCCTGCTGGCCGGCGACCTGGATCCCGCCTGGGCACGCTGGGCGCGCCCCTGGACCACCGTCGCCTGGAGCTTTCTCACCGTCGGCATCGCCCTGGGCTCCTGGTGGGCCTACTACGAGCTGGGCTGGGGCGGCTGGTGGTTCTGGGACCCGGTGGAGAACGCCTCCCTGCTGCCCTGGCTGGCCGGCACCGCGCTGATCCATTCCCTGGCGGTGAGCGAAAAGCGCAACCTGTTCCGCGCCTGGACCGTGCTGCTGGCCATCGTCACCTTTTCCATGAGCCTGCTGGGCACCTTCCTGGTGCGCTCCGGCGTGCTGACCTCGGTGCACGCCTTCGCCAACGACCCCAGCCGGGGTGCCTTTATTCTCGGCTTCCTGGTGGTGGTGGCCGGCGGCGCGCTGACGCTGTTCGCCCTGCGCGCCGGGCGCCTCAAGGGCAAGGGCGGTTTCAAGCCGGTCTCCCGGGAGGCCTTCCTGCTGGGCAACAACCTGCTGCTGCTCACCGCCACCTTCGCGGTGCTGATGGGCACCCTGTATCCGTTGCTGGGCGAGGCGCTGGACATCAAGGTGTCGATCCGCGCCGCTTACTTCAACAGCTTCTTCGTGCCGCTGACCCTGGTGCTGATGGCGATTCTGGTGCCCGGCATGCTCTCCAACTGGAAACGCCAGGACGGCTCGCCGTTGCTGCGGCGCATGCTGATGCTGGCGCCGGCGGCGCTGATCGGCGGGTTCCTGGGGGCGCGCCTGCCCGGTGACACGCCCTGGGTGGGCACCCTGGCGCTGATCCTGGCCCTGTTCCTGGTGTTCGCCCATATCGACGATCTGGTGCGCCGTGCGCTGGCCTACGACCGTGGCTTCCTGGGCGGGCTCGGCAAGCTCGGGCGCGGCTACTACGGCATGGTGCTGGCCCATTGCGGCATGGCGGTGCTGGTGGCCGGGGTCACCGTGGTCAGCTTCCATGAAGTGGAACGCGACGTGCGCATGGCGCCCGGGGACGTGGCCGAAGTGGGCGGCTACCGCTTCGAGTTCGACACCCTCAGCGAATACGCCGGCCCCAACTTCGACTCCCGCATGGGGCATTTCCTGGTCAGCCGCGACGGCGAACCGATCGCGGAAATGAATCCGGAAAAACGCACCTACCGCGCCAGCGGCCAGGTGATGACCGAAGCGGCCATCGACGCCGGCCTGATGCGCGACCTCTATGTGGCCCTGGGCGAGCCCCTGGGCGGCGACGCCTGGGCGGTGCGCATCTATCACAAGCCGATGATCCGCTGGATCTGGCTGGGGGCGCTGATCATGGCCCTGGGCGGCGCGCTGGCGCTCACCGACGCCCGTTACCGGAAAAAGATGGCGCGCAGCAAGGCGGACGCGGACGGCGAGGTGGTCTATGAGTAAAGGCACCAACCCCTGGGTGTTCCTGCCGCTGGTGGCGTTCGTCGCCCTGGCGGTGCTGCTGGCCAGCGGCCTGGGCCGCAACCCGGAAGAGCTGCCCTCGGCGCTGGCCGGCAAGCCGGTGCCGGAGTTTTCCCGGCCGTCGCTGCTCAACGACCGCACCCTCACCGAGGAGCTGCTCACCGGGCGCTGGCAATTGCTCAACGTGTGGGGCACCTGGTGCCCCACCTGTTACGTCGAGCACCCCTATTTGCTGGAGCTGGCGCGCAGCGGCATTCCCATTGTCGGGCTCGACTATAAAGACGAGGACGCCAAGGCCCGGGACTACCTGGCCGAGTACGGCAACCCGTTCCGCGAAGTGATCGTCGACGCCGACGGCCAGCTGGGCCTGGACCTGGGCGTCTACGGGGCGCCGGAAACCTTCCTGATCAACCCGCGCGGCGAGATCGTGCTGCGCCACGTGGGTGAAATGAATCAGCGCGTCTGGGACGACAAGTTCGCGCCGGTGCTGCAGCAGGCCGGTGAGGCCCCGGGGGTGACGCCGTGATCCGTCTTGCCATTCTACTGTTCGCCCTGGCGGCCGCGCCGGCCTGGGCCGCCATCGACATTTACCAGTTCGATAGCGACGCCCAGCAGGACCGTTTTCACCGGCTCACCGAGGAGCTGCGCTGCCCCAAATGTCAGAATCAGAGCATCGCCGACTCCGACGCGGAAATTTCCCAGGACATGCGCGAGCGGGTGGCGCGGATGATCCGCGAAGGGCACAGCGATGAGGAGATCGTCACCTTCTTCGTCGACCGCTACGGGGATTTCGTCAGCTACCGGCCGCCGTTCAATCCGCGCACCGCGATTCTCTGGGTGGGGCCGCTGACACTGTTGCTGCTGGGTGGCGTGGGTATCGTATTGCTGGTGCGCCGCGCCAGCCGCGAAGCGGAGGAAGACGATCAATGAGCCCGTTCATTGTCCTGATGCTGGTGCTGCTGGCGGCGTTGTTGGTGTGCTTCCTGCTGTGGCGTCGCGAAAGCCGCGCCGCCGGCGCCCCCGTCCCGTTCACCGGTCTGGCGCTGCCGCTGTTGGTGGCGGCGGTGGCCGGCCTGGGTTATCTGACCATCGGGCTGGACCGCAACACCCTGGACTGGCTGGCCGACCAGCGCCGTTACGATTCGGTGGCCGAGCGGGTGATCGCCGGCGAGGCCCCCGGTGAGCAGGACCAGGATATCTCCGCTGCCGCGCTCACGCGGGTATTGCAGTCGCGGCTGGTGCGTGAGCCGAGCCTCACCGGCTGGTACACCCTGGGTCTGCTCTACGACCAGTTGGGCGCGCCGGCCCAGGCCCAGGAGGCCGCCCGCCGGGCGCTGGCGATGGACCCGGACGACCACGCCGCGCGCCTGTTGCTGGCGCGCGGGCTGATCGCCCAGGCCGACGGCCGTCTCACCGACGAGGCCCAGGCGGAAATCGCCCGCGTACTGGCGGACAATCCCCAACACGACGGCGCGCTGATGCTGCAGGCGATGGCCGCCAACGAGGCCCGCCGCTTTGCTCTGGCGGCGCAGTCCTGGCGGGCGCTGCTGGCCCGTCACGGCGAGGGCGAAGCCGGCGATCTGATCCGTCGCGGTCTGGCCCAGGCGGAGCAGCAGCGTCAGCGCGGCGAACGGTTGCAGGATCTCACCGTCACCGTGCGCGCCGACGACGTGCCCGAGGGCGGCACCCTGTTCGTGTTCCTGCGCCGGGCCGGGGAGAGCGGCGGCCAGCCGCTGGCCGCGCGCCGGGTGCTGGCGGAATCCTTCCCGATCCAGGTCACCCTGCGCCCGGGCGACTGGCTGCAGGCCTATCCCGCCGAGCTGGACCAGCTGCGCGTGGCCGCGCGCTACACGCCGGCACCCGGCTCCAGCGTGGACCAGGCCAACCTGAACGCCGCGCCAACGGCCCTGGATCTGGGCCAGCGCCCGGCGGCCAGCCTCACCATCCGCCGCTAGGCGCGCCACCACGGGCGTCCGCGATACCAAGGTCGCCCTTGTACCCGGGGGACCCGCACGGTAAAGTTCCCCCCCTTCGGGCGAGGGGAGCTCCTGACGCCCCTTCCATTCGCGGCAAAACGGAGAATCCTATGCGTGTCATCCTGCTTGGCGCGCCCGGTGCGGGTAAGGGCACTCAGGCGCAGTTCATCAAGGAAGAATTTTCCATTCCTCAGATCTCCACCGGCGATATGCTGCGTGCCGCGGTGAAAGCGGGCACCCCTCTGGGCCTGGAAGCCAAGAAAGTGATGGATGCCGGCGGTCTGGTATCCGACGACATCATTCTCGGCCTGGTCAAAGAGCGTATCGCCGAGGACGACTGCAAGAACGGCTTCCTGTTCGACGGCTTCCCGCGCACCATCCCCCAGGCCCAGGCGCTGGTGGAAGAGGGCGTGAATATCGATTTCGTGGTTGAGATTGATGTGGATGACGAAGAGATCATCGAGCGCCTCAGCGGCCGCCGGGTACACCCCGCTTCCGGCCGGGTCTACCACATCAAGCACAACCCGCCCAAGGAAGCCGGCAAGGACGACGAAACCGGTGACGAGCTGGTTCAGCGCGACGACGACAAGGAAGCCACCGTACGCAAGCGCCTCGAGGTGTATCAGGAGCAGACCCGTCCGCTGGTGAACTTCTACCAGGAGCTGGCCCAGAACGGCGAAGAGAACGCGCCCACCTACGTGCGCGTGGCCGGCGTCGGCGGCGTCGACGACATCCGTCAGCGCATCATGGAAAAACTCAAAGGCTGAACTCTCCAGGGGCCCGCGTCAGCGGGCCCTCGCATCTCCCCCCTCCTATCACCCCGATAGCGTGCCCCCGGCGGCCGTCTCACCTATCATTCACCCCTCATTGGTTGTGATGCGCCCCCGCGCTTACTCAGGAGAAGGCTTGTTATGTCCGTGACGAAACCGGCGGTGGTCCTGGTCAATCTGGGCACCCCAGACGCGCCCACCACGGCGGCGGTGCGCCGCTATTTGAAACAGTTCCTGTCCGACCCCAGGGTGGTGGAAGCGCCGCGCCTGATCTGGTTCTGGGTGCTGCGGCTGATCATCCTGCCGTTGCGGCCGCGCCGGGTGGCGAAACTGTACGCCTCCATCTGGCAACAGGACTCACCGATCCGGCTGGTGGCCCAGGAGCAGGCCGAGGCGCTGGCCGGCCGTTTCGACTGCACCGTGCGTTACGCGATGAGCTACGGCAGCCCCGGTTTTGAAGCCGTGCTTGATGAGCTGGCGGACCAGGGGCACGACCACCTGTTGATCGTGCCGCTCTACCCGCAGTATTCCGGTTCCACCAACGGCGCGGTGGCGGACGCCCTGGCGCGCTGGGTGCGCACCCGCCGGGAAGTACCCGGGCTGACCCTGGTCAAGGATTACTGGCAAAACCCCGCCTGGCTGGACGCGGTGGCCGGCAGTATCCGGCGCTTCCGCGAACAACACGGCGAGGCGGAAAAGCTGCTGTTTTCGTTCCACGGCATTCCGGTGTCCTATCAGGACAAAGGCGACCGCTACGGCGAGCGCTGCCACCAGTCCGCCGCCTTGATCGCCGAGCGTCTCGGTCTGCGGGCGGAACAATGGATGGTGACCTTTCAATCCCGGTTCGGCCCCCAGGAGTGGCTCAACCCCTACACCGATAAAACCCTGGAAAAGTGGGGCAGGGAAGGCGTGCGTTCGGTACAGGTGGTGTGCCCCGGTTTCTCCGCCGACTGCCTGGAAACCCTGGAAGAAATCGACGGCGAAAACCGTGAAGTGTTTCTGCACGCCGGCGGTGAATCGTTCGCTTATATTCCGGCGCTGAACGCGGAACCGTCACACATCGATGCCCTGGAAGCGGTGGTCCGTGCCCATTTATGAAACGCGCTGACGAGTGACCGACACGGGGCAGCCGAACGCTGCCCCGTTTTATTTTTTCTCCAAGGAAACTCCCTTCTTTTTATTTTTTTACTGATTCCTACAAACTCCTGGTCAAATAATGTACCAAGTGATTTTTTTTTATGCTACTTTCCGACTGTCGCAGAAAAATGACGTCATAGATTAGGAGATCGATCATGGCCAGAGCAGCAAAAAAAAGCAGCGCTCAGAAAAAAACCGCGGCTCGCAAGACCGCCGCGCGCAAGAAGACCACCACCACCAAAACCACCGCCAATAAGGCTCCGGCTCTGCCGAAGTCGGTAACCAACGCCGAATCCAAATTCAAACTTCAGGAGAAAGCGGTTACCCAGGCGGAGAAGAAAGTCGAACAGGCCAGCACCAAGCTGGAACGCCAGAAGAAAAAGATCGATGCGGAAAACGACAAACTCACCAAGCTGCGCACTGATCTGGCCGCCAAGCGGGACAAGGCCAAAGGCAAGGCCACCGCCGCCGCCAAACGCGCCGTGGAAACCGCCCGCGGTCGTATGAACACCCAGCGTCTCAAACTTCAGGACCTGCGCGGCGAGAGCAAACTGATTCGCGCCGAAATCCAGGCCGCCAAGAAAGTCGTCACGCGGGAAAACAAAAAGCTGCGCACCGCCCAGCGTAACCTGACCACCAAGATGCGCGAGTACGAGCGCAAGCTGGCGAAGAAAGCCAAGGTGGCTCAGAAGAAAGCGGAGCAGAAGGCCAAGCGCGCCGCCCGTAAAGCCACGGGCAAGACAACCGCCGCGCGCAAAACCACCGCCAAGCGCGCCACCGCCAAGAAAGCGGCCAAGCGCACGCCGGCGAAGAAAAGCGCCAGCAAGCGTCCGGCGGCCAAGAAGACCGCCACCCGCAAGACCGCGGTGAAGAAGACCGCCACCCGCAAGACTCCGGCGCGCAAGGCACCGCGTAAGAAAGCGGCGGCCAAGAAGACACCGGCCAAGAGCAGCTGACCGGACCTTCCGCCCGTTCCACGCAACGCCCCCGGCCCGCCGGGGGCGTTGTCGTTCCGGACCCCCGAAAACCGTCCTGGGCATGCCGCCGGGCAGGGTTGGCGCCCTGGCCAAGAAAGCTATTGATAACAATTCGCATTAGGGTTATTCTGCTCCTGAGTTTGAGGAGTGGACGTAGCCATGTACGTTTGTTTGTGTAACGGCATCACTGACGGTCAAATACGGGAAGCAGCCGAAAGCGGTTGCGACAGCCTGCGTGATCTTCGTCGGGAACTTGGGGTTGGCAGTCAGTGTGCTAAATGTGCACGGCACGCGCGTCAGGTATTGCGTGATACCCGTAACGCCATGCCGGCGGTCTCCTCAATCTCGGCAAACCGGGGCGAGCCGGTCCAGTACTGGCCTCAGACCGCCTGAGTGCCGCCCCGCGCGAGAGCAGTCCATCAGCCTCCCAGCCAGGCCCGAGCCCAGCCAGGGAGCAGGGGCGCCCGCCGCCTCTCCCGGCGTTCCTTTAAAGACTGATTCTCATTAGTATAACTACTTGTATTTACTCGATTTTTTTCCGGGTAAATCTTGTCCGTGCCCCCGTCTTGCTGAACAATAGTCGCCATTACCCCGCCGGCACGGAGAACGCACATGAAAGGCGACCAGAAAGTCATCGAATTCCTCAACCGCGCACTCGGCAATGAGCTGGTGGCGATCAATCAGTATTTCCTGCACGCCAAGATGTACAAGGACTGGGGCTTCCAGGCTCTGTATGAGCACGAGTACCACGAGTCCATCGATGAAATGAAACACGCCGACATGCTGATCGAGCGTATTCTGTTCCTCGAAGGCCTGCCCAACCTGCAGGACCTGGGCAAGCTGATGATCGGCGAAAACACCAAGGAAATGCTCAACTGCGACCTCAAGCTTGAGCAGATGGCCGTGCCCGACCTGCGCGACGGTATCGAGTACTGCGAATCCGTCCGCGATTACGTCACCCGCGACCTGTTCCGCGAAATCCTCGCCTCCGAGGAAGAGCACATCGACTGGCTGGAGACCCAGCTCAGCCTGATCGACAAGGTGGGCCTGGAAAACTATCTGCAAAAACAAATGGAAGCCGGCGAAGAATAAATCGCCCCGGCGAGCCGTTTGCGCAAGAAATCACCGCCCCCGGCTTGACTCCCCGGGGGGCATTGGGAATAATGCGCGCCTCTTGACGGCCAACGCCGCAAGGTCCCGCACCGGTAGCTCAGTTGGATAGAGCATCTGGCTACGAACCAGGAGGTCGGGGGTTCGAATCCTCCCCGGTGCGCCATACAAACGAAAAGGGCCCAGCTCGAAAGAGCTGGGCCCTTTTNGTTTGTATGGCTTATACCGGGGAGCTATTTAGAGAACCCCCCCCGGGTTCGAACNAGCCGGCNCACNGAGCCGGCGNAGTNACGTCNNNGCGNNGCGNNNACGCCCCGAAGGGGTGAGTCCGGCAAAGCCGGACGAATCAATCCTCCCCGGTGCNCCCCTCTACAAAGCCACCCCCACACCAGCACCCCCACCCCCAACCAAAAAATGTCAACAATCCACCCCCAAATCCCCACCAAACTCCCCAGAATCAACCANCCCNGTCCCCCATTGCCTTGCCTGTTGTCGACAATCCCGATACATTGCGCCGAATCAGGGCGCCGGAACCCCGCCCAAAAGGCGGTGGATCCCCAGCAATACAGCCCACGCTTGAACCTACCCGGGAGCGGAGCATGAATGATCTATTAGCCCAGGGCCTGCAGCTCATGGTGCTGGGCATGGGCGTGGTACTCGCCTTTCTGTTGATTCTGGTGGCGGTGATGACCGGCCTGTCGGCCCTGGTCCAGCGCTTCGCCCCCGAAACCACCGGCGGCCAGGCCGCCACCGCGCCGGCCGCGGANCCCGCACCNCAGGTTTCTCCACACATACGGGCGGCCATCCAGGACGCCATCCGGCAACACCGCGCCCAACGCTGATCGGAAGCTTCCCATGACGACAAAAACGCCTCTCGGCATCACCGATGTGGTGCTGCGCGACGCCCACCAGTCCCTGCTCGCCACCCGCCTGCGCCTGGACGACATGCTGCCGATCGCGGAGAAACTCGACCGCATCGGTTTCTGGTCGCTGGAATCCTGGGGCGGCGCCACCTTCGACGCCTGCATNCGCTACCTGGGCGAGGACCCCTGGGANCGCATCCGCGAGCTCAAGAAAGCGATGCCCAACACGCCCCAGCAAATGCTGCTGCGCGGCCAGAACCTGCTCGGCTACCGCCATTACGCCGACGACGTGGTCGACGCCTTCGTGGAACGGGCNGCGCAAAGCGGCGTGGACGTGTTCCGCGTGTTCGACGCCATGAACGACATGCGCAACATCGAGCGCGCGGTGGCGGCGGTGGTGAAACAGGGCAAGCACGCCCAGGGCACCATCGCCTACACGGTGAGCCCGGTGCACACCCTCGACGTCTGGGTGGAGCAGGGCAAACGCATCGAGGACATGGGCGCCCACTCCGTGGCGATCAAGGACATGGCCGGCCTGCTCACGCCCTACACCGCGTTCGAGCTGGTCAGCCGCCTCAAGCAGGCGCTGGATATTCCGGTGCACATGCAGTGCCACGCCACCACCGGGCTGTCCACCGCCACCGCCCTGAAGGCGGCGGAGGCCGGCATCGATAACGTGGACACCGCCATCTCCTCCATGTCGATGACCTACGGCCACAGCCCCACCGAAACCGTGGTGGCAATGCTGGAAGGCACNGACCGCGACACCGGCCTGGATATTCGCGCCCTGGAGGAAATCGCCGCCTACTTCCGCCAGGTGCGGCTCAAGTACCGGCGCTTCGANGGCAGCCTGCGCGGCGTGGACTCGCGCATTCTGGTGGCGCAGGTGCCCGGCGGCATGCTCACCAACATGGANAGCCANCTGCGCGANCANAACGCNNTGGATCGCTTCGACGCGGTGCTCGAGGAGATNCCCCGGGTGCGCAAGGACCTGGGCTACATTCCCCTGGTCACGCCCACCTCGCAGATCGTCGGCACCCAGGCGGTNATGAACGTGATGGCCGGNGAACGCNACAAGGCGCTCAGCAAGGANACCCGNGGNATNCTGCGCGGNGAGTACGGCGANGCGCCGGCGCCCTTCGACGAGGCNCTGCGCGAGCGNGCCCTGGAAGGCGACCAGCCGNTCACCTGCCGCCCGGCGGACCGGCTCGACAACGAACTGGACGNCCTNGGNCGNGAGNTGGAACAGCAGNCCACNGAGGANGGCATCGANCTGGCCNCCGNCGAGCGCCGCCTGGACGACGTGCTCACCTACGCNCTGTTCCCGCAGATCGGGCTCAAGTTTCTCGCCAACCGGGGCAACCCGGACGCCTTCGAGCCGGCGCCCTCCGAGGGCGACGACGGCCAGGAAGAGGGCGTCTACACGGTCACCGTGGAAGGCCNGCGCTACACCGTCACGGTCAGNGACGGCGGNGACATCGACGGCATCAAACCCCTGGACGGCGCCGCGCCGGCGGCCTCCGGCGCGGCCCCGGCGGCCCCCACCGGCGACGGCGAGCCGGTGCCGGCGCCGCTGGCCGGCAACATCTTCGAAGTGCTGGTCAAACCCGGGCAGCGGGTGGAAGAGGGCGAACGGGTGCTGGTGCTGGAAGCGATGAAAATGGAAACCGACGTGGCCGCGCCCCGCGCCGGCACCGTGGCCGAGGTGCGGGTGAAACCCGGTGACGCCGTGGCCGTGGGCGACGTGCTACTGACGATCGGGGGTTAAGCATGGAACAGCTCAATACCCTCTGGCTCAGCACCGGGCTCTATCAGCTCAGCGTCGGCCAGTTCGTGATGATCCTGGTGGGCCTGGTGCTGCTGTTCCTGGCCATCCGCAAGAACTTCGAGCCGCTGCTGCTGATCCCCATCGGCTTCGGCGGCATTCTCGCCAACATTCCGGTGGCCGGCCTGGCGGAACCCGGTGGCCTGCTCTATCTGATCTACGAGGCCGGCCTCACCACCGGCGTGTTCCCGCTGCTGATTTTCATGGGCGTGGGCGCAATGACCGACTTCGGCCCGCTGCTGGCCAACCCGCGCACTCTNNTGNTGGGCGCCGCCGCCCAGTTCGGCATTTTCGCCGCGCTGCTGGGGGCCCTGGCGCTCAATTANCTGGGNCTGGANTTCTCCCTGGCCGACGCCGCCAGTATCGGNATCATCGGCGGCGCCGACGGGCCCACCAGTATTTACGTCACCAGNCGGTTGTCNCCGGAGNTGCTCGGCGCGGTGGCNGTGGCGGCNTACTCCTACATGGCNCTGGTGCCGCTGATCCAGCCGCCGGTGATCCGGCTGCTGACCACCGAAAAGCAGCGCNNNATCAANATGGAGCAGCTGCGCCCGGTGGGCCGGCTGGAAAAAATCCTGTTCCCGATTCTGCTGCTGGTGCTGGTGGCGCTGCTGCTGCCGGACGCGGCNCCGCTGCTGGGCATGTTCTGNTTCGGCAACCTGATGAAGGANTCCGGCGTGGTGANCCGCCTGGTGGACACCACCACCAANGCGCTGATCAACANNGTCACCATCCTGCTGGGNCTGGCGGTGGGCGCCAAGCTCGGCGCCGAACAGTTTCTGGTGCCGGAAACCCTGGGTATTCTGGTGCTGGGCCTGGCGGCGTTCGTGATCGGCACCGGCACCGGCGTGCTGATGGCGCANNTNATGAACCGCTTCAGCAAGATNCCNATCAATCCGATCATCGGCGCCGCCGGTGTGTCGGCGGTGCCCATGGCCGCCCGGGTGGCCAACCGGGTGGGCCTGGAAGCCAACCCGCAAAACCATTTGCTGATGCACGCCATGGGGCCTAATGTGGCCGGCGTNATCGGCTCCGCNGTCGCCGCCGGGGTCTTGCTTAATCTGGCTGGATAAATTCGGATATGAACGCCCACTGGCTCGAACGTCTCAATGCGCTGTTGTTCCGTTTGCGCCACGTCTGGGCGGTGGGCAGNTTCAGCCTGGGGCTGGCCAGTTANTTTCTGGTCGAGCGCCAGCCGTGGCTGGCGGCGGTGCTCACCGCCGTGCTGGTGGCCACCTGGCTGGTGCTGATCACCGAGAACATCTGGCTGCGCCGCTTCCGGGGCACGCCCATGGAGCAGGTCGCCCAGGGTGCCCTCAAGCTGATGCTGCAGGGCGTTCACCAGGAAGCCTTCTTCTTCAGTCTGCCGTTCGTGGTGCTGCAGTGGTCCGGCGGCGCCGAGTACTTCCTGTTCACCGGGCTGGTGGTGGCCGGCGCNCTGGTNAGCATCGTCGACCCGCTGTACTTCCGGCTCGCCGGCCACCGCGCCTGGTATTTCGGCTTCCACGCCTGGGCGCTGTTCGTGGCNCTGCTGGTGCTGCTGCCGCTGATCTTCAAATGGCCCACCAACCAGGCCCTGGACGGCGCCGCCCTGTTGACCGCGCTGTTCGCGCTGCCCAGTTTCTGGCGGGTGGGCGGCCCGCGCCGCGCCTGGCGCTGGGCCGTGCTGGTNGTGGTCTCCGCGTCGATCGTCTCGGTGCCNTGGTGGGGCGCGCGGCTGGTGCCGCCGCTGAGCCTCTCCCTGGAACACCGGGCGGTGTCGGTGAANTTCAACCGCGAACGCCGCCAGCCGCTGGTCACCGGCGAAACCTTCAGCGTCGACGAGCTGCGCGAGGGCCTGTACGCCTANACCGCGATCCGCGCGCCGCTGGGCCTGGGCCAGCCGGTGTACCACTACTGGTTCCACGGTCGCGAGCTGGTCGACCGGGTGCCGCTGGATGTCACCGGCGGCCGCGAGGAAGGCTACCGGACCTGGTCNCACAANCTGCATTTNCCNGANAACGCCACCGGCCGCTGGCGGGTGGAAGTGCGCACCGCCAAGGAACAGATCATTGGCGTGCTGCGTTTCAANGTGATCGAACGCTGAGCCTGACCATGTGGCAGACCCTGCAAACCGCGCTCACGCCNTACATCCTGTCGCCGCTCACCGTGCTGCTGTGTCTTTNGGCCGCCGGCGGNTGGGTGCTGGGCGCCCGACGCCTGGCCCGGCAGGGGCGNGCGCCCTCGGNGTGGCGCACCCTGTCGTTCTTCACCGGCCTGCTGCTGTGCTACGCGGTGATCCACACCCAGTTCGATTACTACGCCCGCTACATGTTCTTCATGCACCGCATNCAGCATCTGGTGCTGCATCACCTGGGTGCCTTCCTGATCGCCCTGGCCAACCCGCTGCCGGTGCTGGCGGCGGTGGCCGGCGGCCGCCGCTTCCCATTGCTGGCGCGGGTGTTCGCGCCGCTGCGGCGGGTGCTGTTCGATCCGGTGGTGGCGACGGTGCTGTTCGTGGGCCTGATCTTCTTCTGGCTNTGGCCTTCGGTGCATTTCGACGCCATGCTCAGCCTGCGCCTCTACGAACTGATGAACTGGTCGATGCTGATCGACGGGGTNATTTTCTGGCTGGTGATCCTCGACCCCNGGGACCCGCGCCAGGCGCGCACCTCCGGCTTCGGCGTGCGCTTTCTGATGCTGGTGGCGGCGCTGTTCCCGCANATCCTGCTGGGCGCCTACATCACCTTCTCGGAGCCGGGCCTCTACGACGTCTACGCCATCTGCGGCCGGGCCTGGCCGCTCAGCCCCGCCACCGACCAGGTGCTGGGCGGCGTGCTCACCTGGATTCCACCGGCCATGATGACCATCCTCGGCGCCCTGGTGGTGTTGAGGTACTACTTGAATTACGAACAGCGAGGAGACTGATATGCGCATCCCCGGTTTGCTGATCGCCCTGTTCGCGGTGCTGCTGGTGGGCTGCGGCGAGTCCCCCGTGGCNTTCCACGGNAAGGACATCACCGGCGTCATGGACGANCTNAGCTTCACCCTCACCGACGAAAACGGCGACACCGTCACCGAATCGATCGTCGACGGCAAAGCGGTGGTGCTGTTCTTCGGCTACACCCACTGCCCCGANTNCTGCCCNATGACGCTGACGNTGCTNGCNCAGGCCATGAACACNCTGTCCGAGCNGGAGCGCGANCANCTGCGCGTGCTGTTCGTGAGNGTTGATCCGGANCGNGACACGCCGGCGTTGCTCAAGGAGTACACCGAATACTTCGGCCCCGAGGTGATCGGNCTCACCGGCAGCAAGGAGCAGCTCGACGACGTCACCAAGCGCTACCGCACCGCCTACGGGTACGGCGACAAGGACGAGGAGGGCAACTACGAGGTGTCCCANGGGCTGGCCATGTACGGGTTCGACAAGAGCGGCCNGGTGCGCCTGCTGATGCGCAACGANCAGCCCGTCGAACAGGTCGCCGACGACCTNAAAGCCCTCATCGACCTGTAACNGCGGCCCTTGTGGGAGCGGGCCCNGCCCGCGAAAGGGTGGCTTACAGCCACCCGGCAGGATCCCAGAGACCTTTCTCTCCAGAGAGCCCGCACCGGGATCGGGTGGGCCCGTCCAGGACACGCCACGAGTACATCCATGTAGGCTCGGCGTTTGGCCTTCCCTGGCCAAACACGGTCCTGGACGGGCCCACCCGATCCCGGCGCTCCTTGGAAGATTCGCCGCCACAAACCCCACTTCGTAGAAAGGTCCGGGC
>FUFK010048019.1_pt1 | contig 27678 bp, 22 predicted proteins | sample 1021851 | NCBI WGS metagenome assembly FUFK01 (sample SAMEA51879418, study PRJEB19060) | metagenome
CTTGGCATTAGTAAATCGTCTGGTGATTTATGCAACGGCAACCTTGCATTGACTGTATCAGAGGGCGCAGTGAGAAAATACATCAAAGTAACCCAACACGTAATGGAGAAATATGGTGTTGATAACTATACCAAGCAGAATGTAGAATGGTTAGCAAATAGCACAGACTCTCTGTTTCAAAATGATCGAGCGAGACAAATGTCACTTTCTGATTTCTTGTAATCATCTTGCTGATGGCCCAATCATTTCTTCTGGTCGTACCCAAGAATCAAATTCTTCATTGCTAAGATAACCTAGTTCCAGCGCTGAAGACCGTAGTGTTATCCCTTTTTCATGTGCATTCTTAGCTATCTTGGCAGCCTTATCGTAGCCAATGTGATTGTTTAGTGCAGTTACCAACATCAATGAATTTTCTAGATGAGCATTGATATTATCCGTAACTGGCTGTAATCCCTCAACGCAGTTTTCCCGCATTGATCGACATGAGTCAGTTAGTAGTTTGATTGAATGTAGAAGATTGTGAATCATCATTGGTTTGTAGACATTTAACTCGAAGTTACCTTGTGAACCGCCAACGGTGATTGCTGTGTGATTGCCCATAACTTGACAACAAACCATCGTCATTGCTTCTGCTTGAGTTGGATTCACTTTGCCTGGCATAATTGACGAGCCGGGTTCGTTTGCTGGTAAAGCAAGTTCTCCAAGTCCACATCTCGGACCTGAACCAAGCCAGCGGATATCGTTAGCAATTTTCATCAAACTTACTGCTAGTGTGTTCAATGCCCCGCTGGCTGCAACAACAGCATCGTGAGCTGCCAATTGTGCAAATTTGTTATCTGCACTAACAAAAGTTAGACCAGTAATATTTGAAATTTCATCCGCAACCATCTGAGCAAATAATGGATGGGTGTTCAATCCAGTTCCTACTGCCGTCCCGCCTAGAGCCAACTCAAACAAATCATCAAGAGCGAAGTCCAATCTACGCAAGTCTGCATCGAGTTGTGATACCCATCCTGATACCTCCTGCCCAAGAGTTAGGGGCACTGCATCCATCAGATGAGTTCGGCCAATTTTAACGATATCAGACCATTGCGTTGCTTTGTCATCGAGGGCATTACGTAGCGCTCTAACACTTGGCAATAAGTCATGAACAAAGGCTTCTGCTGAAGCAATATGCATTGCAGTAGGAAAGGTGTCGTTAGAGGACTGTGCTCGATTCACATGATCATTGGGGTGTACTGGACTCTTTGTTCCCATCTCACCACCAGCGATCTCAATGGCTCGATTAGCAATCACCTCATTGGTGTTCATATTTGACTGGGTGCCGCTTCCTGTTTGCCAAACACGTAACGGAAAATGTCCATCTAGATCTCCATCGATTACTTCTTGCGCTGCACGAATTATCAGTTCGCCAACGTCTGAATCTAATTGTTGCAATGCAACATTCGTCTTCGCAGCGGCTTGCTTCAATATACCAAAAGCCCTGATTACTCCTCGGGGCATAGTATCTTCACCAATATCAAAATTAATCAGTGAGCGAGCAGTTTGGCATCCATAATAGCGATCATCAGGAACCTCAAGATCGCCCATTGTATCTGATTCAATACGGATGCCAATATTCTGTTTTGGTATTGGTTTAGCAGCCTTGGGTTCCTGCTGTATTGGTCTTGGATTTAATGCTGAATCTATCATTTTAGCAATAGTCGCACTCCTACCTTCCTTCCCTTTACCCACCTTTCGGTCAAGCCTTACGGCAAGGTTTTCTGGAATACTGATGCTTATTATTCGTCGACTACCGGCTCTGTGCTTTGGCATAGTTAGTCGTTATTAATTAATTATTAAATAATATCTATGTTTCGTTTTGGGGCCCGATACCAACCTCGATGCTGCCGCCGTTCCACGAGCCTCGATACATAAGCCGGGTTTGGAAGGGCATGACATAATCGCCGTTCGTAGATACGGCAATAAGTCCGCCACGACCACCGAGTGGTGCAACCTCATCAAGCACCAACTCCGCTGATCTGGCTAAGTCGTTATCTGATTGGAAGGTCATTGCTAGACGATGTGCGGCACACGTACGAATGTATGCCTCGCCAACTCCAGTGCACGATATCGCAATTGATTCGTCTGCCCAAGTCCCTGCGCCAATAATCGGTGTATCGCCAATACGCCCCAGTGGCTTACCAGTCATTCCGCCGGTCGATGTAGCCGCTGCGACATTCCCATGACTATCTAGAGCTACAGCCCCTACTGTTCCCATTCCTTCATCAGAAAATTCTGTCTTGACTCTGCCTTCCAAATCATGGTCGAGAACTGAATCATTCTCATCAGTTGAACCTGGACTATCCTTGCTTGCTCGCCATTGTTGCCATTGTCCTCTTCGTAAATCGGTTTTAAGCCAATCTTGGCTAACCTGCTCGAGGCCGTTAGCTAGACCGAATTGATCTGCTGCTGCACTATTGAGCATAACTGGCCAGCCCTGTTGTAAAATAAGATTAGCAGCCCTAATTGGATGTCGTAATTTGGTTACATTGACCACCGAACCCGCGGCTCGGTCAACGCCACGCATGATTGATGCGTCCATTGTTATGTTGCCATCTGCAGCGATTACTGAACCTTGGCCTGCGTTAAATAGTGGCTCATCTTCTAGCATCTCAACCGCTAAAGTTACCGCTTCAAGACAATCGAGTTCANCGGATTCTAGTTTGGCGCCAATTGTTTGCAATACTTGGCGCATGGTGTCAATCCTTGCTGGGTCTAATGCAGTCTTACCTAGCCACGGACCATCGCCGCCAGCACCACCGTGGATAACTAATATCGCCATGAGAATTAAACAAGAGTGCAGCTGATTATTTGTTGTGGCTCAGCAGGTCTATCGCCGGGCAATTTCCTACACCTTTCAATCGCAGTAACAACGTCCATTCCCTCGGCGACCTCACCGAATACAGCGTGATTGCCATTCAGCCATGGAGTTGCTACGGTAGTAAGGAAAAATTGGGAGCCCCCGGTGTTTCTGCCGGCATTCGCCATTGAGAGAATACCTGGTCTGTCATGCTTCAGTGCTAGGGCAGAGGGTTCACATGGAATCTGCCAACCTGGGCCACCAGTTCCGGCACGCCTTGACATAGGATCACTTGAATGAGGGCAACCGCCCTGAATCATGAAATCCTCGATTACTCGATGGAAATGTAGACCATTATAATGGCCAGATTCTACTAACTTGACAAAGTTAGCAACAGTCTGTGGGGCTTCATCGGCGTATAATTTTATCAGGATGTCTCCTGCACTGGTCTTCATCATTACCTGCATGAACCTGCCACTAGCCGGCAGGTCATGAGTGTTACCTTTCGCTATTGCTTTAGCCACGGCCTGAAATGTTGGTCTGCATATGCACGAGCGTAGTCAGCGGGATATCCAGCTGCAATGAGTTGTTGTTCATACGCTAGTTGTTCAGGAGTTATTGAAGCATCTACTGCTCCAATTCCAGCCACTGCTGCATATCCTGCATCTGCATATGCTTTCTCTTGCATAGCAAAGGCGTCACTCTTAGCGCCTCTGCCCCTAACGAACAATAATGTTCCCAAAAGTAAGACAATTACAACACCAATTATGCCGATTAATGTCAATGACATACCAAACAATCCTGACTCTGCCTCCGCTTTCTCAGTAGAATCTGAAGAGTCGTCATTTGAATCTGTTGGGTCTACTGGGTCAACCGGGTCTACTGGGTCTACCGGTGTATCGTCAGAGTCATTGTTTGTGTTGTTATCCTGGGGTTCCTCGACTATCTCACAACCTTCTGAATCGACAATGACGCCGATTGGTGTTTCAGGGCAGAGATCGTTTTCGTTCAATACGCCATCAAAATCTAGGTCCAATATTGGACATCCAACGCCATTGTCACCAGAAAATACTCCAGCTACATCTGGACACTGGTCACCATTAGTTCCGTTTGGATTATCACCAAAACCGTCTCCATCACTATCATAATACTGAGTTGGGTCATTTGGTAAAATATCGTTGTCATTGGAAACGCCGTCGCTGTCCAAGTCAGGACAGCCAAATCTATCGATGGTTGAGGTACCTGGGTTGTTGGGACAGTCGTCAACTTTCCCATCACCAGCGTCAGTTGAATTGAACCCGTCTCTATCGACATCGTTGGCCCACAATTCCTCTTCATTTTGGATGTAGAATGGTTCCGAGAAATGGATGTTGTTTGCCTCATCTTCCTCAGAAATCTCATTGTTGCTATCGATGATTAACTTACATCGGTAATCACCTGACGTAGTTTCAGTAGGGATAGTAAAAAAGGCAAAATAATCATCCACACTCGAGGCATTGTAAGACATGGTGTTGCTGACACTCGGGTTGTCAGACGCAGTCTCCGATGAATACATTGTGTTCACAGTCTCGTTATCGCTGTTAACTAACTCGATTAACAACACAAAACTCTGGCCGTAACCGGGACCGCGCAAATTATTGACAACCCATTGAAGGGTTATTTCCTCATCGGTGAAGGTTTCAGTAGTCGGGCAGCTCAGGCTTTGCGGTGCTAGGTCTGGTAGCGCAGCCGGAACTTCAATAATGTCAACATCATAATCTCCCTGGCCACCGTTAGAAGCAACTGTGAGGGTGAAGGTGTTTTGCTGGCCTTCATATTCCATGTTATTCATCGATTCAAACAGTAAACCGTAACTTTGGTTATCAACCGAAGCAATTAGGTCGCCCACTGCGTTGGTCAGAGTTGCAGTGAATGGTTGGTTAGTGGTAGAATTGAAATGAATCTCAGTATTCATGTAATCTTCGATTTCAAAGGTATATACGTCTTCTGTATCTGAGTTGCTCAAGCAACCTGTGCCACTAATTGACGGGTTTCTTCCCAAAGGTATGCCAGATGATGTAGCATCCTGGCCAAGCCCTAGGTCGTTTTGGCTTCCACATGTGAACGGCGGCACATAGGCAGACTGATCTGGTTCACCGACTAGCAACCTGTAAGTTCCGCCGGGGTTACCACTAAAGCCGCCCCAATATGTAACGTTGACATAGTAGTCTCCCGCGACAAACTCGTAGTCTGTTCCTTCTAATGTCACAGTCTCATCGATATTTGTGCTTCTCCAACTTCTGTCGATTGATGTCCCGTTTGGCAACAATAACTCCAAGTCAAAATCTGCCCCGCTGATTGGTGCAGTTACTAGCGTAATCTCTAGTGGCTGATTTGCCGAAACACTGACCTTGTATAGATCGGCTTCATCTGTAGAATCCACACAGCCACGAACTTCAGCATCGACATCTAATCCCAGATCAAGTGCAGTAGCTACTTCATCGCCTATGTCAGCACCAGATGCGGCATCGTCTTGTGGCGAGGCACAGGCGTTGACTCCATTGCCAACAGACAATGAATCGTCAGCGGTTATGGTATTGTCGCTCTCACTCTTCTCAGCAACCATCTCGTCACCATCAAGAATGATGAAAACATTGTATTCTCCTTCAACAATATTAGTCGGTATTGATGCATTCAAAGTGACTAACTGTGTTGCGTTAATTGCTAAACCAGAAGACCACGTGATATTACCCAGATTGTGGTCAACCCATGAATTCGTTGTGTCAACGCTGAGGATAACTTCTACCATGAACGGGTCTACTAAATCAAGGGTTCCGTCATTGATTACCGTGACATCAAATGCCACTAAATCGCCACGGTTTGCGGTGGCTGGGAAACTGACACTATCAACTGCAAGGTTGGGAATCGGGACGCTGTAATTGGTGTAAACATCAATTGTGTAGTTACCATTTCCTGTGAAGTGAGATATGTTAACGTAATAGGTTCCTGGTTGATTTTCAAACGATGAGTCTAACGATGTAACGAACTCGTCTGCGTCGTTAGATGCTCCTGAGGAGTCAATTATTGTCCCGTTAGGTTGATGTAAAAGTAAATCAAAATCAACTCCAGAATCCATAGTCAAAGTAACTGCAATTGTATGGTTTTCAGGGACATCAAAAGCAAAGACGTCCCCCTCATCTGAGGAGTCCAAACAGCCAGTGTAGGTAGCTGTTACATTATTACCCATGTTAGTCGGTGAATCGGTCCAGTTTTGTGGCGCATCTTGGCCGGTGTTAGCATCATTTGGCGGGTTTACCCAATCCAAACAGGACTCTGTGTAATTGGTCCATATGTCTAAGTCATAATCGCCTATTGAACTGCTTCCTCCCTGATTATATGGGAAGACTACAATCCAATAAGTGCCAGGTGTTGATTCAATTGTTGAGCCAACGCTGGTAACTGTTTCCACAGGGTCGCCGTAATATGAGGTGTCTGCTGCAAAGTATGAGCCATTATCCTCAAACGCTAATGCTAGATCGTAATCATTCTGATAATTGGACATGGTCACATCAATATTGTAGTCTTGGTCCATGGTAAATTCATACCAATCTTCGATGTCAGTGGTGTCTGCGCAACTGGTAAAGGAGGTTGTTGGATTATTGCCCAAATCCTTAGCTGTGTTAGTTGTTGCGTTGCCAGCATCTCCGGGCGAGCCTCCATCATTTTGGATGGCTGGGCATGGTTGGCCAACCGCCTGTCTGATTTCTTTTCTGAGGTCATCCAGCAAAATTGGTTCACCGAGAGGATTAGTTTGTAAGTCATGGTTATCCTCATCAAATACTCCATGAACACTAATCATTGGTGAAAGTGCAGTAATTATGAACATAAGTCCAACTAAAAATCGTATATTACGCATGTCGCTCACGATGTGGTGTGCGCGCCGCTAAGTTATGAAACTACGGGCATACGGTTAGTCAGCCAATGATTTGGGTGANGAGGCATTAACCGCTTTTGAAACGCCTGCCTCATAACGTTAGAAATTGTTAACAAACATGTCGGCAAGGTCGTCAGCAGCCTTATTGTACATGTCGGGGTTTTCCCAAGTCTGAATCGGTTGTAATACTTCGCTCGGAACATTTGGACAAGTTGTTGGAATGGCAAACCCAAATCGCTCATCGACAACGTAATCCACATTATCTAAATCACCATCCAAGGCAGCATTCAACATCGCTCTTGTAAATTTGAGCTTCATTCGGTTTCCAACGCCATATGGCCCGCCACTCCACCCAGTATTGATGAGCCAAGCTTTTGCATCGTGTTGCTCCATTTTACTAGACAATAAATCGGCATATACTCCAGGGTGCATAGGCATAAACGGTTCGCCGAAACAGGCGGAGAACGTTGCTTGTGGTTCCTTAACGCCGATTTCCGTTCCAGCCACCTTGGCAGTATATCCGGAAATGAAATGATAAGCTGCTTGCTCTGGTGTCAGTTTTGAAATTGGCGGCAGGATGCCGAAAGCGTCACAAGTTAGGAAAATGACATTCTGAGGGTGCCCCCCTGTAGAATCTGCAGTTCGATTATCAATAAATTCAATCGGGTATGAGCCGCGTGTATTTTGCGTCTTACTGGTGTCGTGGAAATCGGGCACCCCGTTTTCATCCATCACGATATTCTCAAGAATTGAACCAAACCGACGGGTTGTCCCGAATATTTCTGGTTCGTCCTCCTCTGACAAATCGATTAGTTTGGCGTAGCATCCACCTTCAAAATTGAACACTCCATTAGCTCCCCAACCATGTTCATCATCACCAATCAAAGCGCGCTTTGGATCAGCGGATAATGTGGTCTTACCAGTGCCCGACAAACCAAAGAAAACCGCCGTGTTTTCGCCATTAGTGTTAGCAGAACAGTGCATTGGTAAAATGCCCTTTTTCGGCAAGATTAAGTTCATTACCGAAAAAATAGATTTTTTTATTTCACCGGCGTATTTAGTTCCGCCAATCAGAACTTCTCCTGCTTCATAGTTGACTATTACGAAGCACTCTGAGTTTAATCCGTCCTCTACAGTTGCTTCGAAATTAGGGGCGTGAAATACAGTGAACTCTGGTGAGTGATTGGGCATCTGATTTGCTGATGGGCGAACAAACATGTTACGTGCAAAGGCGTTATGCCAAGCGTTTTCTGTTATCACTCTTATCGGCAGTGATTCAGCCATGTCGGCACCACAATACAGGTCTTGGACAAATAATTCCGACCGGTTAGACAAGTACTCGAGTACTTTATTCCTCATTTTGCTAAATGTCTCTGTGTTCGTAGAGATGTTAACATCCCCCCAGTTCACATCATTGCTAATAGTTGGTTCATCGACGATGTATTTGTCATTTGGTGAACGCCCAGTTCGGTCACCGGTTTCGGTAACTAGTGCTTTGTGAGCACTGTAAACACCCTCGCCCCGATTAACTGCCATTTCAACTAAGGTTTCGACTGGTAGATTCCAATGTACGTCTCCAACTGGTTCCATACCGTGCAGCGCAAGGCCCGCAGGATGCGCATCCACGACCTCGGCCATATCAAATCGTGGTGAAGGCTGTCTTTGTCTTTTTCGTATGCCAGTGTTTTTTTATTGAAGGGTTTTTGNGTTTTTTTGATTAATGAAAAAAACCCAATCTATCTATGCCAATCTGGGCGAGGATTGAATAGATATACTTGGACAACAGGATGTATGTCTGAGGATTCGAGTGGGCCAGACCAGCCTACTAATAACGATGATTCTCGGGATGAAGTTCTCCGCAAACGGTCGTTTTCACGGGCTAGGGGAATTGATATTTCATCTTTCATGGTAACCGATGATGAATCTGAATCTGAACCGGTTGAAACCTCTCAAGAAGTATCGCAAGAGCCTGATATCGCAATGGGAGAAATTGCTGAGATTTTTTCTCGAGGAGGTAATGATTTCGACCGGCCCGGGGCGATACAAGCAGACGGTACCGTAACTACTGCCCCTGAAATGGATAGCGTCACCGATTTAGCGGTGTATGGCGAGAAGCGCCTTGGCTTCGGATTACTGGTTGCCATGGTGTTTTCTTGGTCATTGATCGGAACAATTGTCGGGACCGTTCTCGACCCAATATTTGGCGCCATTGGATTGACTGCCATGGCGGTGATTGGGCTATACCTCGGTGAAAGATGGATTCCTAACCCAAACATGCGTATATTGGGTGTTACCTGGGTTATTATTTCGATGAAATTAATTTACGGACTAATTCTTGATTTGTGGCATTGGGGTTGGCTGGACAGTGTTTCATTTGCNGATGAGGATAATCTACTGGGTATTCTCTTACTAGTTGGTGTTGGGCTAAACATTGGCATTGCACAACGACATGATGAGGATGCAATTGCCGCACAAGCAACCCTCATATTACTCGTTGTTGGTAGTGCAGCGGGAGCATTGTATGGAGAATTTGGCGTTGCTTTGATGATTGGTATTGGTACAATAATGCTTCACGGGTTGGCAATAATTCGCAACTCCGGAAATCTTGCTAGCATGGGCATTGCTGTGTCGTATCTGTGGGTTGGAGTGCACGCAATTTCTAACGATTGGGATCTTTTTGGCCTAACTATTCTGCCGTTTGAGGATGAATTACTGTTATTCCTTCTGATGGTGTGTGTTACTGCGACTAACTCAACAATGGCGGCAAAATTTGTCAACAAAGACAACTGGTTTTCAGACGCTTTCAAAGCCCTTGGACTGGGTAAACCTGGCTTGTGGTCGGTATCTGTTAGCCTGGGGATGATTGGGGCATTACTCGCAGTTGCAGCCAACCGACTTGAAACTGGCTATGCATTAGCCCAGTTGGTTTTACTACTAACCGCATTCAGTGCATCGTATCTAGTTGTCAGAGGCGTAGAATGGCCACGGTTACTACCTCTCATTATCCTCCCCGCACCATTGTTACTCTTCGCTCTAGCAATACTAGAAAGTGGCATTGTGGAACTAAACTTGCCATTCGGGCTTCGCCCATACAGCATCTACGCAGCAGTTACCGCAGTTTTGACCACTGGCGCATTGTTGCGGAACCAGACCGCCGTTTCTGATCATGTACTCTGGGCTGGAGGCTTAGTTATCGTAATACTGCTAACATTACTCATTCCGGCCAATGATGGTGGTAGTGGTGCTAGAACCCTGCTTGTAAGCCAAGGCATTGTTTGGATTGGTTTGGCGCAACTGTCTATGTATAGAGACTCTCCTTCTATTGCTGGAACAGCAGTTGTTGGTCCGTGGTTATGGCTTATGTTATTCGCCACGGACGTTGAGAATCGTTTGGTTTCTGCAGACTATGTCCCCATTTTGATCGAACAATACGACCTCGCAGTGTGGATGTTATTATTGGTATCACAGCAAATTTGGGTTAACATGAAGCATGGAGAAACCGGATTTAATTTGGCCTCTAGGTTAGGTGGCATGTCAGAATTAAGTGCTCGATTAAGAGATTCTGCAGTGCTACAGTTATGGAACCTTAGCTTCCTACTAACCCTATTTGTTACTTGGTCAGTGACTAGGCCTGCGGCCCTTCCTGCCATTGGTCTATTTGGCATCCTAACAATTCTTATGATCAGTCACGCTATTATGGTCTTGTTTGAGAAGCATCGCGGTCGTCCACGAACTCTCATGACAGTATGGGGTGTAGCAACGATTGCATTGTCATGGACATATGGCCAACAAGCGATTTGGGCTATTACCTTAGTTATCACCTGCGCCATACTTCTATTCGCCTCAGACAAGATGAAACGTTACGGCGCTAGTGATGAATTATTGAAAAAAGCCGAGGCTTTACCTGGACAATTATTGACCTTGATGATGGGCTTATTATCTGGCTTTTTCATAATAATCGCCCTTGAGCCACTAAATTTAATGCAACTGGATGGGAGTTCTTTTCTTCCAGACGAAACACTGAATCTGTATTGTCTAACCCTGATAACGCTAGTTGCATTAACGCTGTATTTGAGGAGAGCAGCGACAGTGGAAAAATTACTACCGCCCGCAATTGCTGCTGTTGGATTGCTAAGTGTAATGGCAATTACTGCACAGGTGAAGGATTCAGCACTCGTGTTATTAGCAACCATACTAATGTTCATTGGATCTGGTGCATACTTAGCAATTCAAGGCGAGTTCCGCAGTGAAATGCGCTCCATTGCTAGAAAGGAAGATCGACTTTTACGAATCGAGAAAAAGCAGGCACGACTGGAAAAGTTTGTCGCTGCTCAAGCAACACAGAAAGGCAGCTCAACAGCAATCAACGACCAGCAGGATAACAAAACAAAACTGAAAATGATCGATATTGAAATGCTTGATTTAGTTGAAAAGCAGCGTAAGCGAGCGAAACGTGCCGGGACAAGTGGACAGTATGACCTAGAAATAGGTGATATTCATCACCGACCGGTTATTGTAATAGCATTCTTGATTACTACTATATTGGCATCGACATATTTGTCATTTACCAGTTCACTTAGTTATCTAATTCTAGCATTTTGCGTCGTTATTTCAATACTGTTTATTGCGTTAGCAAGAATTAGAGCAAACGACATAGGATTGAGGTTACCTGACGTCGCTGGGATTGAATTGCCAATAGCGATCTCAATGATAGGTTTAGTAATTGTGCACCTAGCCGGGAGAATCTCAGATTCGGTCGTTGGCCTCGATGATGCCAAGCACTTAGCTGTGCTAACAGGTGGCTTGTGTATCCTTGCAAGTGTTGGTTTAGTGGGCCGGAACGATCTTGGATTACGTATACCAAATGCTGTAGAGGGTGTAGTCTATCTATTGGTAATTGACCGAATATTTGCGCTAATAATCGGCGGAGAAGTCCCGATCATGTATCGCGTAGATCCGTTTAGTGGCAGCATGGTAGATTGGACGTTACCGCTAATATTCGTCGAAATAGTGTTGCTCTGTTCAGTCGTGGCATTTGATTGGGTTGAGAAACAGCGATTGGTTAGAGGCCTGGATGACCACAGAGGTGCTGTAGGCCGAGCCGCATGGGTTGTTTTTGCAGGAATCATCTCCATCGGCATTGCTGGAATACTGGCAATCATATTCGTATTCCGACGAAGCTGGAGCTGGACCCAACCTGCTGCCGTTATGGTGTCATGGTTGATGTTACCAATCGCACTTTCGGGAATGATGTATTGGTGCATGGAGCCTATCGGATTACCGCCAATTAGCCTTCACATCACGGCAACGGGTGCTGGAATTGTGTCTATTGGTTTTGTTATTTGGTCTGTTATTACCGACTCAGGTGTGTGGCTGGCATCGGGTTTGTGGGCTGTGCATTTACTATTATTGCCAGCTAGTTTTGGCTGGGAAAGTCTGGCCGTAGTTGCAGTATTGCTAATCATTTGCTCTGCGACTGCATGGGTGAGTGGTATTCTAGTGATGCGAAAGTCATGGCGAGTGTTCGGCGCATTAGATATGGTCCTTGCTTGGGTTGTTGCAATGATTATGTTGAGCGTCGGTGCTGGAATTGAAGCCATGCTGGCTATTCTAATAGCCTCATCAATACTACTCGGTATCGTAACTTATCTCAATCAAACCTATGAGAAAACCATAATCAATGGTTAGTCATCTGAGCGGCTAGGATTTCACACACCGCATCGATACTACGTTGTATGCCTGAAAANTCGCCACCATATTCCAACCGAGCAGATACTGAGATTTTGGCCTGTGTGCCGCTATTCCTAACGCCAAGGGATAATTTATACCCAGACAATACACAGGTTATGAGCATTAGATTTGGCTCGCCGTCAACTGCGGTTCTAGCCCAGTTGTCAATCTCATGGTTTTGTGCTAAATACTCACGAAATGTTGATTCTACTACATCTGAGAGGGTATTTTTACCATCCCATTTGCCTCTGTCGACATTAGACACCGATTGGCGTTGCTTCCAACCACGATTCATCAGAGTCGCCTGATTCAAATTTACTGTTGATAACAAATAAGCTACTAATGTCATAGCGCCATCTCCAACTAGTGACCATCGTTGTGCGTCCACCGGATGAGGAGATGGTAGGACAACATGACCAGAATCCTCTACGCCGATTAATTGGGGGAAGGTTTCTCTAGTGACGGATTCGTTTAGATTGCCATCTGCTAAACTTACTGACAACCATCGGTCACCGACAGCAGTCTCACTAGTTTTTACTGGCTGGGGAAAACGATCTAAATTCGTCGTGAGGGATAAATCGGATTCGATGCTTGCTGCAAGCCGCCAAGCAAAACCAGAGTTTGAAACACAATTGATGAAGGCGTCTGCAATCCTGTCACCGTCAATTACCCTAAATCCATTCGAGGTGGATTCGATTAGCAAGCATCGGTCTCCATCTCCATCAAGTGCAGCGCCTACCAGCATTCCGGGTTCACATATCGGTAATTGGCTAATCAGGTGATGTGGTGACTCTCTCGCTTCAGCAAAAGTCCACTCTTGAGTTGGAGAAAAGTCACCAGCGCCGCAATTTTTGTTCAGACAAGGTGCTGAATGACTGACTTCAACTGCGCTTAAACCTCTATCAGTTAGCCAGTTTGCTAACCAGAATTTGTTACTACCTTGGGATGAGTCAATAAGCAGTGGCTGATTGAGATAATTAACTTCAGACAAGTTACAATCAAGCATTTGTGCCATTTCATGGTAGCGTTTTCCAAGCCAAATCGAATGGTTTTCAGTACTCCAATTTGAAGACTCATGCTGTATTGATGGTTGGGATAACCTCTTACGTTCTACATCGTCTATCTCTCGGTCTTCTCTAGATAATGAAATCGCGTTACGTGATAATTCTGTCTCAAAATCTGGTAATGTTTTGTAACCAAATCTACTGAATATTTTCAAGCCTGAATCGTCGATTGGGTTATGGCTTGCAGTTATCATACAACCGAAATAAGCCTCATACAATAATGTCGCATAGTGAAGCCCTGGTGTAGAACAGATGCCGATGTGAATTACTTCAAAACCAGCAAGTCTCAATCCTACGGTCAAATGCTCGGCTAATACCGTATTTGCTGGACGATCGTCCCACCCTATGACAGCCCGTACTTGTTGTCCCGGCTCAAATTCAGCACAACGGCCCAAAGCTTCGCCAATTAAGCGATATATCGGTGGAGAAATTTCCCGATTATCGATCAAGAACTCCAGAGCAAGTTTTTCATTTGTAATATTGAGATTTACTCGGCCTCTAATTCCATCGGTGCCAAACAAATTAACGCCCATTCAATCACCTATGAACCGATGATTTGCCGTGGACGCCAGTAACAGTTACATTGGGCCAAACAATGCTATTGTTGCCCAAAACGGTTCCAGGATTGGTAACAGCATTACAGCCAAGTTGGGAGTCTTCACCTAGTATCGCACCAAATTTTCTCAGCCCGCTAGCCAGTTTTAATTCATCAATTCTCAAATACACCTCGCCACCATCATTTCTTAGATTGCTAAGTTTTACTCCGGCACCAAGATTGACTCCTTTGCCAAGTATAGAGTCGCCAACATAATTGAAGTGAGGAGCTTTAGCGCCCGGTAACAAAACGGAATGTTTGATTTCTGAACAGTGTCCTACAACTGCATTTGAACAAATCCAGGAGTTCTGTCTGATGTATGCGCCGTGCCTAATTACTGCGCCTTTACCGATAAAACAAGGACCGATGAAGTGACTCGTTGGTTCTATAATTGCCCCTTGCTCAATCATTACTGGTCCATCTGACTCATCGAATGTTGAACTCTCTGGTAGTTCTGTCAACTTGAGTAAACTGATTTTAGATTGGTGCAATGAGGCGATTTGTTGTTTGAGAGCCGATGGAGATTTATCTGATAGTAGTGTCCATACAGGTTTGTGATTTGGGAAGGTTGGAATTATCGATGATTCATCGCTTTCTAAACTAGGAAATAGCGAGGAAGCATACGCATGTGGTGGCCATTCCATGATGGCCCGAGGCGGTTGGAAGAGATGAATCTGCCGTTTAGGCAGCCAGCCTGTAGAGTCTTTTTCCTGTGGTGTTATCCAGCTTGAATCCCACAAGGTCAGATAGGTATCTTGGGATAAATAGTCCGACCTTTCTTGTCGTAAGACCATGATTACGCATTCGCCGCTCATTCGACAAGTAATGTACTATGTCTGCTGCTGAGCAATCTGGCACGATTGCAATATATTCTACAATCTCCTCCTTAAGTCGTTCCAACCTAGCTTCTTTCTGTGAACCTTTTCCCCGCATTTGTATCAGTAATACATACAACTGCAGAGTATATAATCGGTTGATTGGGCAGTCCATGGGCGCCCTAGACTATTTCCAGAATATCTTGCCAGCGTTTTGAAGAGCCGCGCCTAAAGTAGTTAGCGTGAAACTCTCTCTGACCAACATGGACACAACGGATTAATTTGCCACGACTATCATAACAGCCGTTTTTTGTATATATCGGGACCATAACCTGTGTTATATCGATTGCTGGCCCATTTGGTGCTGGTTCATCAGCAATACAAGTCTCAGTTTTTCCATCCCACTCTAGTGACTCGAACGGGGGCGGCGATAGTGTTGAATTATTTTCTACCCTCAGAGTCCCTTCGTTTGGTTTCACTGGTCGCCAGTTTCCGTGGCGACGGTTGTTTAACCACTCGATCATTTGCTTTGCTTGTGGCAGTGTAACAAAGGCGAGGTGAGTGGTTTCCCACCAGCCCTTGGTTCTAGCTAGTGTTACATGGTGAATTCCTGGTCTTATCATGCGTGCATCCAAACCATCTGANTATGTTCTACATAGATTCTGTAATCGAACATTTATCACCGGGATTGGTCCTAAGCTAAGTCTGGCAAGTTGAAACGGATTAGCCAATTCACCAAGAAGCAATATTGGCAATCTTTCACTCAACAAAGGAGCGGAATGAGTGATTAGATATTGCTCTAGTGTTGCATTTTCTACCTCGGCTGATGCAAGGGACTGTTTTAGTGAGTCAAAGGAAATCTCATCACTTCCCTCAAGTGAAAAATCAAGCGGGAGTAGGTTTGAATCATTGCATATGAACGGTTTTTTTGGCAGCGGCAAGGGCGAGTTGTTCGGAGCATATTGCCACATTGAAGTTTTCATTTTCTCCATAGTATCAACCAACCTTGAAAATTTATCAATCAATATTTACTCGTAAAAGGTATGTTCTTGACTACACTGAGGGCAGGTTACTCTAATCGGCCTAATCGACGGTATACCTAATTCAGCAGAACAACTAGGGCAGGTGATCGCTTGACTGACATTATGGCGTCGTTGTGATGCATCGGGACTCGGATCGTATTCGAAACGATGTCTATTCATACCTGCGATATTGACATTAATTGACGTATTGATGGAACCCGATGGCCCCGTATATCCTGGCAGCATGGACAAAATTTGTATCTCACTTAATCCGTATTTTTTACCGATATTACCTGCCTGTAAATTTTGTTCATGCCCTGATAAACTCATCAGCAAGTCGTACTCATCAGGCGAGATTATGGTCATAAACTCCGGACTGTAACCCCATTTTAGATAGTTTAGGTTGGCTGATTAAACCCTTAATACTGCAAAAAGACGGCTAAAACATGATATATGCATTGGAAGGGTTCAAAAATAACAGGTCTTGGCGATGGGCTGAGGAACCTAGGATGGGTAGGTCGAAGATGAAGAAATCGGTGCGTAGCAAAGCTGAGAAATTGTCGCCGCAGGAACGGTCGAAAATCATTCGAAAGATAACCTGTAGAGAGACAATGGTTGAGGCAAACTGGGTATTTGCTAACGATACTATGGCAGATGTATTAGACGACCTAACGGAAAATGACTGGGACCACGTCTTCGTCGTCAACCGTGAGGGCGTTCCAATGGGAAGAATTCACGCCGTCGATATGTTGAAGATTGTCGCCAAGAAAAATGTCGAGCGTTCCGTTGCTTGGATGCTTAGCGTACCGGCTAAACAACTGATTAACCTGCCACCGTTAACGGTTAGAACTAATACTCCACTTCTAAAAGCCGGTGCTCTAATGTTAACCCACGATTTGAATCAATTAGCAGTCGTCAATAATGACGGCGTCTTAGTAGGTGTTGTTGGCCATAATACCATGGCTAAACATCTGCCGAGGTTTATTCTCTAACTAGATGCCCCAGTAACGCTCTGATTGGGCCTGTTTTGCCTGAAGCGAATTCTTGATTGTTGTCGCCATCCACAGAACAATTACCCAGATAATTGGATAGAACAGATCTGCTAATATTTGGTCGACGCTGAACTCATATGATTGCCCGTTCAACACATTTGTCGAGATCTGTAGTGCCGAATCAACAAATGAATATACTACCATACCAAAGATGCTAAGCACGATTAACCGGCCAGAAAATGAGCCTCTTCTCAATCTCAGGAACATAAATCCAGCAGTTGATGTCAAGAACGCTATAACAATCCATGCTAGGGCNGCATGGGTAACTTCCAGCCATAAAACGGACGTACTACTGTCTGCAACTAAGTTAGTATATTCCTGATAACCCTCAGCGACTGCGAAAATAGCGCTGAAGACTGTNGCAGTCCACAACAGTGAGGAAAACATTGCTGCGTCAGCGTTGTCGCGCATTTCTTGGATTACTCGATTGACCGTGGTCTCAATACCTGCTCCTTTACTGAAGATATACAGTCCGCTAACTAGCGGCAGGGCACCAATTACTACGCCACCAATTTCGGCTGGAAGCATTATTCCAAGACCGAGAATAGCTAAAACTAAACCAAATGGAATCATGATTTTTGCTCGCCATTTTGGATCTTCTAGTGCTTTGACAATGTAGTAGTAAGTTCCTTCAATACCCTTTGACTGCTTAACAATAATTTTCTCTACGTGATCGATTCTAACTTGCGATTGAATGATTGGCAAAACTGATTCATCCTCAGCGCCATCGGTGACCAAGATTGCTTTATCGGGCTGAAAGGTGGTTACTATTTCTTCGAGTTGTGCAGAAATAGCTCGGTCTGATCTAATCCCTACCTTTTCATCGCCAGTCAAAATTGCTATTTCGACCTCGTCATCATCGCCCAGTGACTCAGACAGATTGTCGTGCTGCGAAAGCGCTCCAAGTATCGCGTTGGTATCGCTCTCTTCAGGATCAGCAATACCCAGTTTCAGGGCTGCGGTGAGTACCTGACGGCGACCAACTACCGGGCCCCTAATAGCTGTTTTAATACCGAGATCATTATCTCTGTCTACGGTCAAAACAAGTGTTCTGGTCATGGTGCCCACCGTTAGTTGATGAGCCTAGTAGGTTCTACAATTCAAATCCTTCGCGCGGATTATTCAATTTTCGGAAGTTTTAGGTGGAGTTTCTACGGGCTCAATTTCACTTTGTTTCTCCGTCTCTAATGGTTGGTCATCTTTGCGAATCTGTGCCTCTGCCTGTTGATTCTTGGCTTTCCAACGCTGAGTGGCACGGATGTATTTCAGTGGATGATCCATCCAAGAGATATCGCACAATCGGTCATCGCCCGGGAGTACTGGGCAGTTGTGATTGACCTTCAGCTTGCCACAGGATGCTGGTGTATACGCGCCATTGTATACGTGATTCACTTGATAGGTTGTTGTTGATTCGCTAAAATCTGGTGCGCCTCTGAAGAACCCAATACAAGACTCCTCAGGCAATGCTAAGGTTGCTGAAATCGATGCCAAAAATAATCTTCCAAAGTGATTTACATTCACGCCATTAGCTAAGTCTGCGATTATTTTCCTCATGCATGGCGGCCAATCTGATTCTTCTGCGCCGACTAAGGTAATTGCTTCACTCGCCTTACTTGCCATCAGATTTCTAACCATTCCTACTGGTTCAGCCAATCTTAATGCTAACTCCATGTCGATATTTTGCATCTTTTGAAGTGCCTCTTGTTCGATGTGGAGTTTTATTCGCTCCCTGAGCAAACGGGCAAGTTTAGCGGAAGAGGAGTATTGCTGTTCGTTGAATAGAGTTATCTTCCCACCACTAATCTGAGTATTAGCGAGGCGCCACCTAGCACCCGTGATTTTTGGACAAATTTCGATAAAATCTGCCATTCCGATACGCCATAGATTACCATCCTGATTTTGCCGTAACTGGCGAGCTGTGGTTGCCCCAACTGTTCGTGTTCGTTGTGAAATGTCGATGTCTTTTTCAATATTTGAAATAAAGGTTTTAGCAATAATCTCGAGATTTTCACTATCTTTGATTAAAATCTGTTCAGCCCGAGTAGCCTCGGCCTGCGCCCAGCGAGATATCAGTCGTTCATCCTCTGATGCGAATACTACTAGGCGAGCATAATAGAAGGAAAATGCCTCAATAATTCTACCCTCTTCGGTAAAGATATCGCCCCCAACTAACGCAACTCCTTCTTTGGATTCGATTGAGTCGATAAGGCGAATTCTGGCTCTTGATCTAGCCTTTTCCATCCACTCACCGTCGAGCAGTTCGTCCAAATCGATATCGTGTTCTATTGCCAATCCTTGAATCCATTCTGTAGCCTGTGGCAGGAAAGGATACCGCGCTAAAGTCACCTCATTCTGGATGGGGGGAGTGACTTTTGGAGTCGGCATGAGGTTATCACATTCCATGGGTCATATCAATTTCGCGATGATATTGATTCATTTGACTGGTTGTTGTCGGAGTGATGTGGACGAAATCCTGCTTGACGAATTACTGGCGGTTCAATCGGCGGTGAGAGATTATTTCGGTTGGGACTATCAGGCTGATTTGACAAGCGCCATAGAAATGAGTAGTATGATGAGTGATTCACAACCGTATGGAGTTCCACTGTGGGCGCTTGAAAATCGGAAATCATCAATCAGTTTACTTGAGAAACGGCTTAGGTCGGCAAAAAAAGTTGTAATCGTTGGTGCCTCAGTTGAAGAAGCTGATGTTGGGTTATATGATGATGAAGAATCGGTAATTATTGCTGCTGACGGTTCCGTTGGTGCAGTTATCGATTACTCTAATTTAGTCTGTGTCGTAACTGACTTTGATGGTAACCCACACATAGACAAGGTGGCTGATAATGGCCCCGTATTTGTCGCCCATGCTCATGGTGACAATTATCAAAGATGGAAAGACCTGTTAGGTCGCTGGAGTCAATTAGCCTCACCTCCGAGATTGATATTAACGCACCAGGTAACAGAACAAATTGACGGTCTGGAGAATTTCGGTGGTTTCACCGATGGCGACAGAGCGGTATGTTTAGCATTAGCTCTAGGCGTCAATTTGCAGGATATTACACTAGTTGGATTTTCTACAACAAAAGTTGGCAAATGGTCGGGACAGACTAACCCGGAAAGAAAACTTGAGAAGCTCGATTGGATGCTCAAGGTGCTTGACATCATAGGCCTATCAAATCAAGTCACAACTCACGCTTCCGGAGAGCGTTGAGTCGCTCGCGCATCTGTTGACGTCGCTCATCATCGTTATCGACACTAGCTGAATTATATCGGCGATTCAGCATCGCTTGTTCCCAAACATAGACTTCTCCTTGTTCGTCACCGATTACCACCCTGTCAGTATTTGATGTAATCACGCATATCTTAGCAGCCTGCATTGATGCAATTTCATTCCCATCGGTCAGTGATATAACTTTGAGTAATCCTTTGTTGATGTCTTGAATCCCACACCATATTGTTGGCGAACCGTTAACAATGATCCCGTTTGATATGGCTGTTATATTTCCAACTGAAACTTGTAGCGATTGTTGGTAGTCGGTGCCTAGTTGGGTGATATTCTTGTCATCTATTCTAATCAGCTGATTTCCATCATGCAATATGGAATTTACTGACTTTCCTTGACCATTGACTAACCTTNCCTCAAGACTTGTAAGATCGCCATTTGCGTGACCAAATATTAGGTTTCCATTGAAGTTAACTGAAGCAGTAACTGATGAATTAGAATCTAATGCCTTGTGCTCAACGTCACCACCCGAAGAAACCTGTGCAACGCCCATCTTTGGTCTTCCCAAACCTAGATACAAATTGCCGTCTAGCTCATCGAGAGTCCAAGGTCGTTCTGGCATGTGTTTCACCCAAAGTTGTGACCCGGATAAATCAAAACACCAAATTGCTGAATCAATAAAGTCGTTATGTTCAATGTCGTAAACAGAGGAAGTAGCATAGACTAACCCGTCAACTGTCGTGACAATATCTGCACTGCCTTCCAGTGGATGTTGCCACATCAATGCTCCATTTTCGCTGTTTAACGCGCTCAAATGTAATCCTGCTGTAGCATAAATTCCATTTTCATTGGCTGCAATCGAACCAACCCTGTCTGGCAATTCAACGCTCCATAGTAAGTCACCTGAGGCATTCCATTTCGCTAATCGTCCATCCCATCCACCAGCAATTATGTCGTGATTATCATCAATGAATAGCGCAGATACTGGCTCGTCTAACGAGCGCCGCATCCAGCATGCGCCAATCAAGTTCATGTTTGGGCTTAATCAGTTCAGCATCATAATACAACTGGGTGATTGTTTACAATAGCATCAATTAATTTCTTTCTTGGGCTTACTGATAGTGAATGTAAGAACAAATGCTACTAAACTGAATAAGCAGGCTGAATAATAATGACCCATAGTAAAGAACGACAATACTGAGGCAGTCCTTAGTAGGTAAACAGACCCTGTCTTAAACGCCCAAATAGCAAAACCCGCACCGAGCAAAGACAAGCCAATAAAACCAATACCAATGGTTGAATAAATCATTGATGCTCCTGAATCCATTAAGGGATGCTCCATTTGCTTCGGCGAGTTGTCAATTTCCCGAATAGTACAATCATCTGAACCGTCGGCACACTCTTGCTCGGCAAATTTCTCCTGAGAAGGCATAATGAAATCTATGCTGGTAAATCCATACGGCTCAAATAATGCTGGAGGTGAGAGCAAGACGCGATTGGAGTATCGATCTTTGTAATTATCTCGATCAACAATTATGTCTACTCGAGTGATGCCAGGGTCCAGTTTTTCCAGTTCAAAATACCCATCGACGTTAGTTTGAGACGAACTGGTATTCCAATATTCTTCTTCATACCAAGAAATGTAAACTGTTGCGTTTTCTATTGGTTCGCCATTATCGTCGAAGACATATCCATTGAAAATAGCTGACTCATCTGGTGCATTTTGAGCAAAACGGAACACAAACTCATCTGGACGGACGAGGCCGGATTCCGGTTGGGTGAAATCGACACCATTAGCCAAACCCAGCAAACATGTGACCAGGATTAGCACTGCGATTGAATTGCCAACACTGTTGAATTCATCGACCTCGATGGCCAGTTTTGCTCCCGAACTAGCAAACATGAGTTCGTTAGTCGGCTCTGTTAGTCCTGTCAACTCGTCAATGTAGTTNCCAGTGACGTCATCATCGCCCATGATGTTGCTAGAACTTCTTCCTACTTGACTTCAATGCGGCCGCCTGAATTACTTACTAGACGTGCCAGTGATTGTTGGCTTATCCAAACCTGCACCAACAAATCTCGATTTTTTTGCTCCTGTTTGTCGATTACCATCGCGGCATCATAAACGTCTGAAAGAAAACCTTCGATGTTTCGACCGGTATCACTCCATGATAATTTGATGGTTACCGGTTGCCCAAACAGCTGCTCTAACATAGAATCTTGCAATTCGGCAAGACCAATCTCTTGATGGACAGAAATCGCTAGTGGTGTTGCATAACCGTGCCTTTCTACTATTGACTTTTTCAGTGTCAATTCCTCTTCAGTGAGGGACTCTATTTTCGTGATTACGCACATTATCTTCCGAACATCATCTAGCGCTTTAGTATCTTCACCCAGATAGCGGGCGTTGATTTCCCGTTGGGTTGCTGAAATTTTGCGCTCGAATTCTTTCGCTGAATCGGTAGCATCTACCAGTAACAGCAGCATATCACATTCCAGTGCTTCTGAAAGAGTGGCTCTAAAAGCGTCTAATGTTGCATTTGGTAAATTATCAATGAACCCTATGGTATCTGCAAGTAGAACTCGTGGACTTGCGGCAAGACGCCCGACAGTTGTCTCAAGGGTGGAAAATAACTTGTCTTCAACGAGTACTTCTTTACCAGACATCTTCAGAAAGAAACTGGACTTACCTGCATTGGTATAGCCAGCTATTCCAACCGTCACTGCGCCACTTCTGCTGCGTTGACGACGTCGTTCTGCTTGAGCTTTTGAGTGTTTTATTTGCCGTTTTCTAAGGGAGGTGAGTTCTCGATTGACATTAGCAATTACTGCCTGTAGTGCAGTAACTCCACCACCACCATATCCTGCCCTCTCACCAGTTGTGGTTTGATTAGCTAATTCTCTCAAAACAGTCCGATCAGATTGTAAGCGAGCAATACGGACTTGTGTTCTTGCTTCCAATGAATTGGCATGGGCGGTAAATAAAGAGAGTAATAGACGAACCCTGTCCCAAACCTCAACATTAGTTGCATCACTGACAGCAACCAACTGTCGCGGTGTAGCATTAGTGTGGATTAACACTAAATCAATTTCCCGCCAAGGGTGGCCGGCGACTCTCAATCGCAATTCATCGGCTACATCCTGGAGTCTACCTCTGCCAAAATAACCCTTGACATCGGGCTGTCCGGGCTGAAGAACTGTCTCAACAATGGTTATCCCCATTGTTCTAACCAGACTTTCATACTCAGTTGTATCCTCGTCGCCGCGGACTAACAATAATGCTTGACGGCCTTCATGATTAGTTCTGGCCTCACCTAACGCAACACCACCAGCACCTGCTAGAACGTTGAAATCCGGTTCCTGCTGCGCCATGTAGGACCGAAGAGTCATCCTCATATCAGCCCACCCCTTGGAGTGTTCATGGTCGAATCTTACCGGGCGACTATCGAATGGGTTGGGCCAGCAAAACTTGGCACAATACTGCTGTCTGCAGCATCTCGACCAGGGTGCTCTGCCAACCTAATTGAGACCGAAGAGGAAGTAAAACTGGTAGTAATCGTCGAAGATTCCTCAATCCAGTCACTACGCGACGCTGTCGATGAGTTGATGATTGCCTTAGCAGATATCGAAGAAAGCCATCAGTAGTCAATATCCAATATTACTGGAGCATGGTCTGATATTTCTAAACCGCCTTGACGTTCTATTCTGATATACTTAACTAGTTCATTTGCGACATGGTTGAGGAGGAAATAATCTATCCTCCAGCCTCGATCTTTGGCCCTTGCCTGTCCCCGGTTTGACCACCAACTGTAAATTTTGGTGCCAACACCATGTTTGTCCCTGAATGCATCATGCCAACCGTCATCCAATAATTGGCTAAACCACTGACGTTCTTGAGGTAAAAAGCCACTCATCTTTGCGTTGCCTTTGGGATTCCAAATATCGTCTTCCGTGTGAGCAACATTAAGATCTCCACATACAATGACCGGCTCTGATGAATCGATGTATGGTTGTAAGAAATTGCGCCATTCATCCATCCAGGTTTCTTTGAAACGCTGTCGCTCATCACCACTAGAACCGCTAGGCAAGTAGGTATTGATACAAGTAATTTGATTGTGTTTGGATACCACAATTCGACCTTCTGAGTCTTCAGGATCAATAGCCGACGGTTTACCAGTGCGAACTATTTGCATTGGAATACGAGACAATGTTGCGACTCCTGAATACCCCTTTTTGTCTGCCGGATGTAAATGGACTTCATATCCTTCGGGCCAGTCCCAATTCTTCGGGAGTTGTTCGGGCAATGCTCTAACTTCTTGGAGCATCCATATATCGGCGTCAATAGATGAAAAATAACCGTCAATCCCTTTACGAATTGCGGCCCTAATACCGTTAACATTCCAAGACACTAGACGCATGTTGATCGCTCTTGGTCGACAGTGAATAACAATTTCATTGTCACAAAATTCCGGCGATACCTTTGGCTGCGCGCTTACCTGTATCAGCAGCTGCATCCGATAGGGCATACTCAGATTGCACCCAAGCGCCAGCCAACAAAATGTGATGTTTGGCGAAGGCGTCAAAATTAATTCGGTTCGAGTAGCCAACTGCTATCCGTGACTGGCGTAAATCGGTGATTATGTGCTTACTCCATCCTGCAATATGTTGATTCAGTAACTCTTCCAATCGGTCGGAGGAATTACTAGATTGTTCACTAATCATTATTGCAGAGATATGTGAACCCGTATCGTTTAATTTCGGTTGGATTGCTGCATAATCAATTATTGCAGCATTTTGCTCTAAATCAATCAGGCAGTGTTTTCCAGCCATCGGTCTTGAATCTAGTCCTAACTCAACGCAGCTAGCAACACTAGTTTCTAATTGGGAAAATTTCTGTTCCGCTAAATCACCGTTAATCGGTTGCAAAATTTGCTTAGCACCGTTTGGTCCACATGCTAAAATTACCGCATCACAAGAAAAATTTCTGCCATCCTTTAGATGCACCTGATGGCCATCTATTGCTACAACTTCACAACGCGTTTCAATTAAAACGCCTACTTCATCTAAGGCCGCACCGAGCCTGCCGATTAGTCCAATCCATCCTTCATTAGAAACGCATAATCTTGATTTTATTACTGAGTTAACGCGATATTCATTATCCTCAATTCCCCAATTTGACAAAAAAATTAGTGCTTGATAATATGGATTTGTACGGCTTCTCTTTCTGATTGCTCGCTTATTTAGTGCTGCCTGTTTTATGTTTCCAACGGGTCGAATAGGCCCGTAGCCTGTGACTTCAATCTTATCAAGCCTGATTGATTTAACATCTGGCTTAACCCTACTCAGCTTTTTACACATGCGGAAAAACGGGCCCGATTTGTCAACCAAATGAGGTCCATAATGCAATGAAAAGCCATCGATATTTTGTGACGTACCTCGGCCGCCGATTTTGGTTTTCTTTTCAAGCAGAACAACGTGATGGCCGCTNGTGACTGCGTGAATTGCTGCGCTCAATCCGGCGATGCCGGCACCAACAACCACGACTCTCGCCATAACTAAGCCTAGAGTGTATCAAAGATGAAACCATTGATTGTCTAATTGGCTCAATTTTGCCTACCTTCAATGGCCGAGTTTAGTAGTGTTATCGCTGCCACCATTCGACGATCCATTGGGTGGCCAGGCGGTATAGTCAACAATGACTTCTTGATGAAGGGGTTGAATTGTTGATGAATGGTAATACCGTCATGGCCTGGGATTGCGAAATGGAATTTAGCCGGAATAAAGGGGATAAATCGGCGCAAAATCGCGATGCTGTCCTCGACTAATTCACCATATTGATTACCATTGACGTCTAGTAATTTCCAACTGTCTTTTACAATGGATTTGAGGAATTTGCGTTGAACAGAACCTATGTGCTCACTAGTTGTAAGGTCAAATACGTCATATGTTGCGCTCAAATCCAGAACCTGACGGGCTTTGATCTGTAGCAATGGCTGAGTGCATGCTGTGTCTGCATACAGAACTATATCCTCCTTTAACTTGAAGGCCTTCTGCTTGGAATAGGCTACTATGTTATCTTCCAAATCTTTGAACCAAAAAGTGCCGCCAAAAATCTTCAACAACTTTGTTTGAATTATGTAGTTGTCCATCTCAAATAGTGGATGCATGGTCCTCGCTAGAGATAATTTTTGATAATATTATCGCCTACTCATCCTCTTGTATCAGACTATTTGATGAAACAAATGCCAAACAAGTAGCAAGCAGGACGGATATCAATATGGTTAACGAAAGCAGAAGGCCGGTATTACCTGCCGGTGGAAATTTACTAAACGATACCGTCAAGAAAACTATCCCTGAGGTAAATGCTGCACCCCAGCGTGCATAGGTGTCCTGTTTCCATGAGTGCATTTTATCGCTAGCGTGAGAGAGATAATCAGCGGCAAAGCCCATTCCCAACAAAACCGCAGGAGCAGTGTTAACTCCGCGTCCACCAAAGTGGCTCGCTAAGCCATCGACTGCGATACCTACNGCAATTGTTCCAACCGCAATTCTAANCGACTTCTCCGNTGACTTGGTCATTAANAAAGCGATAANTANAACNATCAAGCCTGCTGCAAGAATTTGAATTATTCTTGTTTGCTCGAACGATTTTGCCAAGTCAATTCCGGTGATTAATTGCCCACCAATATCACCGGATATTTGGTTCTCTGCAATGAGATTTTCCGTATCAAGTAGGAATTGATATGCAGACTCCGAATCTNCTCCGTCTATGATAGCAATAATCATACCACCGACGATTTCCCCCTCGACGCGAAGCCACGGATCGCTCAATATCACTGACTGGGAAGTGTTCTCTACCAGTGCCGTGAAGTTGTTTGATTCCGTTTCTCCGATTCCTAAAATTAAATTCTGTTGAGTCAGTCCTGTATCAAAAGAAATAATATTTGGGTGCTGGTTGAATTGAGATTTGAAGTTCAGGATGTTTCGTATGCCTTGCTCATCATCAGTATCGATATCCAAAGTGATGAATACAATTGTCCCTGAGGCAATGACATAAAGATCACGCAGCTCATCAATCTCATCAAGTGAAACGCTATCTTCAGGTAAGAATTGTTCGATATCTAATGCCTCCACGCCTGGAGGCGACGTTAGAGCAACCAATACTAAGAGAGTCAATGCTGTTGGCCAAAACCATTGTTTTCCTTGAACACTATCAATCTCCGCCTCTGGTAATTCATTTACTGATTTGCGTGATTCCAGATAGAAGTCCTCTAAGACATAGCGCGTTAATATCCAATCAAGAATTATTCCAAATATCATGACTAGTGCAAGACCCCTCTGAGCCTTAATCGGCGAAAATAGGGCTAGTGAAATGGCTGCTACAGTAGTTGCCATGGCAAGTAACAGAATTCTTCTNACATC
>FUFK010045982.1_pt1 | contig 27669 bp, 32 predicted proteins | sample 1021851 | NCBI WGS metagenome assembly FUFK01 (sample SAMEA51879418, study PRJEB19060) | metagenome
CCGTTTAGCAATTGAGCGCGAGAGGATTTTCTAGATGGCAAAAAAAGCAATGATTGAACGCGAAAAGAAAAGAGCGCGGTTGGTTAGTAGATATGCAGCGAAGCGTGCCGAATTAAAAGAAATCGCTAAAAATGAAAGCCTTCCAATGGAGGAGCGGTTCAAAGCGCGTTTGAAACTGGCAAAGTTACCAAGAAACTCAGCAGCTAATCGTATGCACAACCGTTGTCAATTGACCGGAAGACCGCATGCTTACTACAGAAAATTGAAGGTTTCTCGTATCGCTCTGCGGGAATTAGGTTCATCTGGGCAAATGCCTGGAATGGTAAAGTCAAGTTGGTAGGAGAGAATAGTTATGAATGATCCTATTGGTGATATGCTTACTAGAATGAGAAACTCTCAAATGAGAGGAAAGTCTACTGTTCTTACACCAGCCTCCAAAGTAAGGGCTTGGGTGTTGGATGTTCTGTTAGATGAAGGTTACATCCGTGGTTATGAGAAGACGACTGACACTTTGGGGCATCCTATGTTGGAAATAAGTTTGAAATATTATGATGGTTTGCCTGTGATTAGGGACATTAAACGCGTCTCAAAGCCTGGTAGGAGGGTTTATCTTGGCGTCAAGAATATTCCCCAAGTTAGGCAAGGTTTGGGTGTGTCGATTGTATCTACGCCTAAAGGAATAATGTCAGACGCGAACGCTCGTGCCAATAATGTTGGTGGCGAAGTTCTTTGTACGGTATTTTAAGGAGATTTTGAGATGTCGCGCATAGGAAAAAAGCCAGTAGAGCTTCCTTCAGGGGTAAGTGCTGCAGTTTCAGGGCAAACTATAGAAGTAAAAGGCCCTAAAGGTGTGAGAAGTTTTACCGCTTCGGATGATGTAACACTAGCGGTTGAAGAAGGAAAAGTTGTAGTGAGCCCCCGAGGCAAGTCGAAGCGGGCACGGCAACAATGGGGTATGAGCCGCACGATGGTAGCAAATTGTGTTACTGGAGTTAGCGAAGGTTTCAAGAAAGAGCTTGAAATTCAGGGAGTTGGTTACCGTGCTCAAATGCAAGGCAATGTACTCAAGCTCAATCTTGGCTTGTCCCACGATGTGGACTATGCAGCTCCGTCAGATGTGACGGTGACGGCGCCGAAGCAAACAGAAATCGTGGTTGAGGGTATAGATGCTCAACGCGTGGGCCAAGTGGCAGCTAATATTAGAGAATGGAGAAAACCGGAGCCATATAAAGGCAAAGGTATTCGTTACAAAGGTGAATATATCTTCCGCAAGGAAGGTAAGAAGAAGTAGGGCAAACAAATGGCAAATTCCAAAAGGCAACTTTTTCTAAAACGACGCTTGCGCGTAAGGAATAAGTTACGAAAGGTTAACGCAGGGCGTGTGCGTCTTTCTGTTCATAGGAGTAATAAAAATATCAGTGCTCAATTAATTGATGATGTAAATGGTGTTACTTTAGCCGCTGCGTCATCTTTGGAGAAGAGCTTAGGTGTGGTTGGTAAAAACAACGTAGATGCATCTTCAAAAGTAGGAAAATTATTAGCAGACCGTGCCAAGAAAGCAGGTGTTGTGGAATGTTACTTCGACCGTGGTGGTTTTNTNTTCCATGGTGGAATNAAAGCTNTAGCAGATGCTGCCCGTGAGGGCGGCCTNAAATTTTAAGGAGACTCNTAAATATGGCAAAGGAACCCAATAATAAAGGTCGTCGTGATGAAGCTGCTCCTGAGTTTGCAGATCGTCTTGTAGCTATAAATCGTGTATCAAAAACGGTAAAGGGTGGTAAGCGTTTTGGTTTTGCAGCTTTGGTAGTTGTTGGTGACCAAAAAGGTCGAGTTGGCTTTGGAAAGGGCAAGGCGAAGGAAGTGCCGGAAGCCATAAGAAAAGCAACTGAGCAGGCCAAAAGAAATATGATTCGTGTTCCACTGCGAGAGGGTAGAACATTGCACCATGACATGGAGGGTAGGCATGGTGCTGGTAAAGTAGTTATGAGGACTGCTCCAACAGGTACAGGAATTATCGCCGGTGGTCCCATGCGTGCTGTATTTGAAATGTTGGGTATTCAGGATGTTGTTGCTAAATCAATCGGTTCGCAGAATCCTTATAACATGATACGAGCTACACTAGACGGATTAAAGAAAGAGGCTTCGCCAAGAATGGTGGCTCAGCGGCGTGGTAAGAAAGTTGCAGACATTCTTCGTCGTGACGAAGCTTCTTCTCCAGAAGCTGTTGAAGCATAGAGGAAGAGTGAGATGGCTAAAACAATAGTTGTAAAACAAATCGGATCTCCAATCCGGCGTCCAGCTAAACAACGTCAAACATTAATAGGTTTGGGTCTAAACAAAATGCATAAAACTCGTGAGCTTGAGGACACACCTTCGGTGCGAGGCATGGTTAATAAGATACCNCACTTAGTGGAGATTGTAGAGGAAAGAAGTTANGNTTACCNAGANGTTTAGATCNGCTAAATCGATATTCTNGGTTACNGNTANAAAGATAATTTACTCAATACTAAATTAAGGCTGTGTTTACCTCTTTCGTCGCAACCGGGAGGTAATTCCGGCAAAAGGAGAAGCGACATGAAACTCAATGAATTAAGAGATAATGAAGGCGCAGTTAAGAAAAAGAAACGCGTCGCTAGAGGTGTAGGTTCAGGCAAAGGAAAAACTGCTGGTCGAGGAATCAAGGGACAGAAATCACGTTCTGGCGTTTCCATAAATGGCTATGAAGGTGGGCAAATGCCCCTTTATCAAAGACTACCTAAGCGTGGATTCAACAAGCCGAATAGAAAAAAATACGCCATTGTTAACCTTGGAATAATAGAAAAGTTTATCGAGGCCGGTAAGCTAAATGCCAAAAGTGATATTACTGAAGATGTTCTTGTAGAGTCTGGATTGGTTAGGCGAAAGTTGGATGGTGTGCGAGTTCTTTCCAAGGGCGATATAAAGTCCAAGATTAATATAGCTGTTACTGGTGCGTCTAAATCAGCCATAGAGGCTGTAAAGAAGGCAGGGGGCAGCTTGACATTAACGTCGGAAACATCAAACTAATCGAAATTGAGCTTACCGGTTGNTAAATCGGTCACTTTTTAAAAGTGCTGCCAGAAANAATTAGGATTATGTTTTTAACAGTGAGANANAAATGGTATCTGCAGTAGAGCAAATGGCAGCAAATACAAGTTGGTCGGCTTTAGGNAAGGCCACTGAGCTTCGTAGTCGCATATTATTTACACTTGGTTTATTGATTGTGTATCGGTTGGGCACCTTTATTCCTGTACCAGGAATAGATGGTGTTGCTCTAAGAGACTTCATGGAGCAAGCGCAGTCAGGCATCGGTGGTATGCTGACTATGTTTACTGGAGGTGCCCTTGGTCGGATGGGTATCTTNGCTTTGGGAATTATGCCNTATATTTCTGCGTCAATTATAGTTCAATTANTNACCTCTATGGTCCCCTCTTTGGAACAGTTNAAAAAAGAGGGAGAGCAGGGCAGAAAGAAAATAAATCAATATACACGTTATGGTACTGTAGCATTAGCAACTTTGCAGGCCTATGGTCTTGCTGTGAGCCTCGAAAGTGGCGACTTGGTTACTGACCCCGGTCTCTTTTTCAGACTGTCATGTTTGATTACTTTGGTGGGTGGCACCATGTTTTTGATGTGGCTTGGGGAACAGATCACAGCTCGAGGAGTAGGTAACGGTATATCATTGATAATCTTCGTTGGAATTATTGCTGAAATTCCAGCAGCGTTGGCTCAATTTTTTGCATCTGGCCGATCTGGAGCATTAAGTCCTGCGGTTATAATTGGCGTGATTGTGATGGTAATCGCAACCATCGCTTTAGTGGTTTTTATGGAGAGAGCCCTGCGAAAGGTTTTGATTCAATACCCAAGACGGCAAGTTGGTATGAAAGTAATGGAGGGCCAGAATTCTCATTTACCGATCAAGGTGAATCCGGCTGGCGTAATACCGGCAATTTTTGCTAGTTCTTTGCTGCTACTTCCAACTACCGTTAGTACGTTTTCCGGATCTCAGACCGGACCAATAATGTCCACCATACTTGCATATTTTGGACCCGGTCAGCCTTTGTACTTGGCATTTTTTACCTTAATGATTGTATTCTTTGCTTATTTCTACACATTCAACGTTTCCTTCAAACCTGATGATGTTGCTGAGAATTTAAAAAATCAAAATGGTTTTATCCCTGGAATTAGGCCAGGTAAAAAAACTTCCGAACATTTGGAATATGTTTTAAATAGNGTTCTGGTGCTTGGAGCTGCATATCTTGGTGGAGTTTGTTTGCTTCCTGAGATCCTCAGAGGCCAGTTTGCGATACCTTTTTACTTTGGCGGAACATCAGTCTTGATTGTAGTATCAGTGACTATGGATACNATTCAACAAGTTCAAAGCCATTTGTTGGCTCATCAATATGAAAGCCTGATTCAGAAATCTCAATTAAGGGGTAAATCACGCAGTAAAAGGCGCCGAGGAGCAGCCCGTAAATGAATATAATCCTTTTAGGACCTCCTGGTGCCGGTAAGGGGACACAAGCGCAATTTTTAGTTGAGTCTCTGGGTATGGTCCAGTTGTCGACGGGTGATATGCTTCGTGAGGCAAAGGATAGTGGAACCGAAATGGGTAAGCTGGTTGCTGAAGTAATGTCGCGAGGTGACTTGGTCACTGATGACATTGTAATAGGTCTAATTAAAGAAAAGCTGGATGGGGATAAAGGCGCTGGTTTCATATTTGACGGTTTCCCGCGGACACTGGCACAGGCTGATGCTTTAGGTGCTTTGCTTGACGACTGTAATATCGACTTGAATAGCGTTATTGAGATTCAAGTTGATGATAAAGCATTGATAAAAAGAATAACAGGAAGATCGACTTGTGGTGGTTGCGGTCAAGTCTATCATGATGAAACGAAACCGTGGCCAGTAGATGGAAAGTGCAGCATTTGCGGTAGTACTGATGTAAAGCGAAGAGCTGACGATAATGAGGAAAGTTTAAAGCAGCGATTAATGGAGTATTATAAGAAGACCTCGCCGCTGTTGGGTTATTATTTTGCTAAAGGAAACCTCGTTTCTATCGATGGTCTGCTATCCATGAATGAGGTCCGTGATAGCCTTAAAAAAGTTCTCAATAAAGATTAACATATTGGGTTAAATTCAATATTTTTATACTTAAGCCTTGACGTAGATCTAAAATGCTCATAGGCACCCATATTCCTATTTGGAATCAGCTGTAATACATAACAAATCCACTTTGTAAGGTGGTAGCGGAAGCAACAAATTTCAGAGTTTTCGCGTTGTGAAAAAAGGTTCTGGTTTTACGGAACCGCAACGAAAGGAAAGAAATGGCACGGATCGCCGGTGTAAATATCCCGACAAGTAAGCGGGTACCGATAGCTCTTACATATATTCACGGAATTGGGTCATCAATAGCGAACGAAATATGTGAAGCTGTGAAGATTGATAAGTCAAGACGTATTAACGAACTTTCAGATGCGGAAATACTCGCAATGCGCGAGCATATAGATGCAAACTTCACCGTTGAGGGTGATTTGCGTCGCGAAGTGCAAATGAATATTAAGAGACTTATGGATTTGGGTTGCTATCGTGGTCTTCGACATCGCCGAAACCTGCCTGTTCGTGGTCAGCGCACTCACACTAATGCAAGAACTCGTAAGGGTCCTGCAAAAGCTATTGCTGGCAAGAAGAAGTAGGGAGAGGGATCAATGGCACGCGAAACACGTCGTGGAACTAAGAAGAAGGTCATCAAAAATATTGCAGCTGGGGTTGCTCACGTTAATTCTTCTTTTAACAACACAAAAATANTGATNTCTGATGTTCAGGGAAACGCTATAGCTTGGTCTTCAGCTGGCACTATGGGTTTTAAAGGTTCTCGTAAATCGACACCTTATGCAGCTCAAATGGCAGCCGAGGACGCAGGTCAAAAAGCTCAAGAGCACGGTGTTAAAACTCTAGAGGTCGAGGTGCAGGGGCCTGGATCTGGAAGAGAAAGTGCGCTTCGGGCATTAGCAGCGATTGGTTTCAATATCACCTCAATCAGGGATGTTACGCCAATTGCGCACAACGGTTGTCGGCCGCCAAAAAGGCGCCGCGTTTAATTTAACTTGAATTTATTTTATAGATTCATTTTCAGCATTTTAACCTCGGGCGCGTTTGATTTTACGGTCATGGAATCAACGCAAGAATGGAGGGACTCATGATCCACAAAAATTGGGCAGAGCTCATAAAACCAGCACAATTAGAAGTAAAACCTGGAAACGATCAGCTTAGACAAGCTACTATGATTGCCGAACCTCTTGAAAGAGGTTTTGGTTTAACCCTTGGAAATGCTCTTCGTCGTGTATTGATGAGTAGTCTTCAGGGTGCAGCCATAACAAGCGTTCAAATAGATAACGTTCTTCATGAATTCTCTTCTATAACAGGCGTGAGAGAGGATGTTACAGACATAGTTCTGAACTTGAAGGGCGTAGACTTAAGAATGGAAGTTGAAGGGCCTAAGCGTTTGTCTGTTAATGTTAAGGGCCCAGCTGTAGTAACAGCAGCCGATATATCNGATAGTGCNGGGATCGAAGTGCTAAATAAAGAACATGTGATCTGCCATTTGGATGACGGAGCCGATCTTTACATGGAATTAACGGTAAATACAGGCAAAGGCTACGTTCCTGCTGAAAAAAACAAACCGGAGGATGCCCCTATTGGTCTTATGCCGATTGATGCAATCTACTCTCCCGTAAAAAAAGTTTCTTACGATGTTCAGCCTACTAGAGAGGGTCAGGTTTTAGATTATGATAAACTTACGATGAAAGTTGAAACGGACGGCTCTATTTCGGCAGATGATGCGCTTGCCTTTGCAGCGCGTATTTTGCAGGATCAACTTTCTATTTTTGTGAATTTTGAGGAACCTGAGTCCGCAGATAGTGGTGATGACGATGATGGGTTGGAATTCAACCCGCTACTTCTAAAGAAAGTTGATGAGCTAGAGCTCTCGGTTAGATCTGCAAACTGCCTAAAGAATGACAATATAGTTTACATAGGCGATCTTATTCAAAAAACTGAGGCTGAAATGCTCAGAACACCTAACTTTGGTCGAAAGTCGCTGAACGAGATTAAAGAAGTATTGTCCGGAATGGGACTGCATCTTGGAATGGATGTGGAAGATTGGCCCCCAGACAATATTGAAGAGCTTGCTAAGAAATTTGAGGATAACTTCTAATTACTAAATGCCCAGGTTTCTGGGGAAATTAGGGCATAAGCCCCAAGGAGAGTGGCTGGCACGCACCAGCCGCCAGACAAAGAAAAATATAGGAGATATAAATGCGTCATTCTAAAGGCTATCGCCGCTTAAACCGGACTCATGAGCATCGAAAAGCTTTATTTGCTAATATGGCTGGCTCGTTGATAGAGCATGAGCAGATAAAGACCACACTTCCGAAAGCAAAAGAATTGCGGCCAATTGTGGAGAAATTAATAACTTTAGCAAAACGAGGCGATTTGCACGCAAGACGCTTAGCAGCTTCGCAGCTAAAGGAAGATCAATATGTAACAAAGCTATTTGAGATTCTTGGACCACGCTATACTGAGCGCAAAGGTGGTTATACCAGAGTATTGCGGGCTGGGTTTCGTTATGGTGATATGGCCCCAATGGCGATAATTGAATTTGTCGACCGCGATGTTGCGGCAAAGGGAGCCGCGGACAAAGCGAGGGTTGCAGCAGAAGAAAGTGCTGAAGAAGCATAAAACAAGTTTATTTATTTAATCGGACCCCAGCTGACTGGCTGGGGTTTTTTTTGAATAATTTTTAAATATACTAATAGCATAAACTTTAGAGCTTTATAAGATGTATGCCATTCTAGTTTGGGTTTTTGTTAGTTTATCGTTTCCCTTCGTATTGTTTGCTGAAACGCGGATACCATTAAATTTCAATGAAATAACTCTTAGTTTTGCTCCTGTCGTCAAGCGAGCAGCACCAGCAGTCGTAAATATTTATGCTAAAAGACTTGTCAATCAAAATAGGTCTCCTTTTCAAAATGATCCCTTTTTTAGGAGATTCTTTCAAAATAGAATAAACCCTCAGAAAAGGGTGCAAAACTCGTTAGGCTCTGGTGTCATTTTAAGCGAGGATGGCTATGTGGTATCCAATTATCATGTGGTAGGAAATGCTTCTGATATCAGAGTGGTTCTAAATGATCGACGCCAGTTTACAGCATCAGTAGCTTTGGCTGATGAAAAAAATGATTTAGCAATCTTAATTTTAGAAAATGCCGAAAGTATGCCTTTTCTTGCGCTTAGAGAAGATGAAGCAGTAGCAGTTGGTGAGTTGGTCTTGGCTATAGGTAATCCATTTGGTGTTGGCCAAACCGTTACAAGCGGTATTATCTCAGGTTTGGCTCGATCTGGTACGGCAGATGGTTCTGGTCGTGGATATTACTTACAGACCGATGCAGCAATAAACCCTGGCAATTCCGGTGGTGCATTGGTGGATATAAATGGATCGCTAGTTGGAATAAATACCTCCATTTTAACAAGATCCGGTGGCTCAAATGGTATTGGCTTTGCTATACCTGCTGCTTTTGTGCGCGAATTCTTGCGTCAGGCAAAAAGTGGCGTAAAAAAATTTGAACAGCCTTGGCTAGGTGTTTTTGGTCAAGCAATTACTCCTGAATTAGCAGAAGCTCTCCAATTAGACGGTTTTGATGGAATGGTGATTTCAGCCTTGCATGAGAAAAGCCCGCTTATGTTAGCAGGACTGTCTAAGGGTGACGTAGTGGTTTCAGTAGATAATTTTGCAGTAAATGGTCCGGCAGAAATGCTATATCGTTTAACTGTAGCAGGGATCGGTTCTCAATCTAAATTANCNATCCTGTCTGGTGGGCAAAGGCGTGATCTTTGGNTCGAATTGAAGCCAGCACCAAATGATCCACCAAGCAATTTGAAACGGTTGCCGAAAACATCACCACTTCGAGATTTAATCGTGAGAATTATAAATCCTGCGGTACAACAAGAAATGGGATTAGGGCTGAGTACAAGGGGAATAGTAGTCGTTGAGCCCGGACCAATTGGTTCTCGGTTGGGCTTTAGATCGGGTGATATAATCGAGGAAATAAATGGAACCCGTTTAATTTCTGCTGAAAAAATCGATGAATTAATAGGAACTAGTAATCGCTCTGGTCAATTTATTATTTCTCGTGATGGCCAGAGACTCACAATACGATACCGAACATGACGGATTTGTTTGACAAAGACGCTAAAGAGTCGGTGGATAATATTTCTCACAAAAATATNCCTCTGGCAGAAAAACTTCGACCAAAGATTTTGGATGAAGTAATCGGACAAGACAAGACCCTAGCGTCTGATGGCCAACTGAAGTCAATGGTGAAAAGTGGCCAATTATCTTCGATAATCTTTTGGGGNCCACCTGGANTTGGGAAAACCACTCTTGCTCGCGTTATCGCAAATGAAGTTAGTGCTCATTATGAGGAGATAAGTGCTATTTTTTCAGGGGTTTCAGATTTAAAGAAATTACTGACTGCGGCAACTGTTAGGCATTCAAATGGTTTAAAAACAATCTTATTCGTAGATGAAATTCATCGATTTAATAAATCCCAGCAAGATAGTTTTCTGCCTTATATGGAAAATGGAACTATTACCCTGATCGGTGCAACAACTGAAAACCCATCTTTCGAATTGAATTCAGCGTTGCTATCTCGGTCTAATGTGATCCTTCTCGAAAGACTTAATGCGGAAGACCTACGGAAGATTTTTAATCGTGCTATAGGTTTTATGGGTAATGCGCCTATTTTTTCCGATGATGCAATTTCGCTTATTATTCACATGTCCAATGGCGACGGACGGGCGTTGATAAATCTTTTGGAGCAAGTTGGGTCCTGGAAAAATAATGGCACTGTGGATACGCATGATCTTAAAACCAAACTTTCGCAAAGAGCCGCGAATTATGATAAAAAAGGCGATGAGCATTATAATCTAATTTCTGCTTTGCACAAATCTATTAGAGGGTCTGATCCAGACGCAGCAATTTATTGGTTGGCGAGAATGTTAGAAGGTGGGGAAGACCCGTCTTACATCTGTAGACGCTTGGTGAGAATAGCTTCGGAGGATATTGGCCTTGCTGACCTCCATGCATCATCAATATGCATAGAGGCCTGGCAGTCATATGAGAGGCTTGGAAGCCCAGAAGGTGATTTGTCATTGGCTCGAGCAGTTTGCTATCTCGCACTCGCTCCAAAATCAAACGCCGTTTATACTGCTTTCAGTGATGCGCGGCAATTAGCCAAAGAAACTGGGTCAATTCGGCCACCAAAACACATTCTCAATGCACCTACGCAACTTATGAAAAACAATGGCTATGGGGATGGGTATATTTATGACCATGATAGTGAAAATGCATTTTCCGGGCAAAACTTTTTTCCTGACGAGCTATCACGACAGATCTTCTATAGTCCAGTTGAGAGAGGATTTGAGCGTGAACTTAAAAAAAGACTCGCNTATTTCGAAAAACTCAGATCGAAACGTGATAAAAATATGTGATATTGACATTATTCCCTCTGAAACACACAAAGTCATGCGCGATCTTGCCCTAATAATCTGAGCGTCATTAAACTCGGTAGGATAATTTTTATGAGTGCTAAAATATTAGAAATTTCGGCATCCGATGACGATCAGCGGTTGGATCGATGGTTGAGGCGTAGTTTCCCGCAGCTTACTCAGGGTCGAATTGAGAAAATGTGCCGAAAGGGCGAGCTGAGAATANATGGCAGTCGTTGTAAAGCCTCAAGCCGTTTAAAGGTTGGGCAAGCAGTAAGAATTCCGCCGTTGGGTAACTTTGAAACAAGGTCTCCAAAACTTAGTAAACCACTGAGTGCAGATGATGCTAAGTCAATAATGAATGCGGTTATTTACCGCGATGATTATCTTATAGCATTAAATAAACCTCCAGGAATTGCCACCCAGGGAGGTAGTAAGCAAGTAACGCATATAGATGGGCTAACTGAGGCATTAAAATTTGGAATGGATGAGAAGCCAAGATTGGTGCATCGTTTGGATAAAGAAACTTCAGGCGTATTGCTGTTGGCTCGTACTAGAAATGTTGCTAAGCATTTGTCGAAGGCTTTTCAACAGAAGAAGACACGTAAAATTTACTGGGCTGCTGTAGCGGGTGTGCCGACCCCAAATTTAGGAACAATTAAGTATGGACTAGTTAAGTCTACTAATAAAGATTTTGAAAAAATGCGATGTGTGCATCCGGGTGATGTAAAAAAGATAGATGGAGCCAAGCAGGCAGAAACTGACTATATGGTTTTAACACAACTTGCTAAACGCGGTTCTTGGCTGGCAATGGTTCCAGTCACAGGTCGAACACATCAACTTAGGGCTCATATTGCTGAATTAGGTCATCCGATTATTGGTGATAAAAAATATGGCAATATGAGCCAGCAAAATTTAGGTGATGGATGGGGCGCTAAACTTGGGGGTGATCTTAGTGACGATCTACATCTTCATGCCCGTTATTTAAAACTGGAACACCCCATAACAAAAAAACCCTTGGAATTAGTTGCTGATTTGCCTCCTCATATGGCACACACATGGAAAACATTTGAGTGGAATAGTAAAGACTTCTCTGATGATCCATTTTCAGATTTCTTGGAATAACTATGTGAGTAATCATTATTATTTACAAATGCTTTTGTCCTTAGATTGGAAATGTAATGAGTGAATGGAAGATTAAGCGCACGTGGGATACTGTTGAAGTGAAGCGAACTGAAGCTGGCTTTTTGGTGGCGCTGGATGATCGGCCAGTCGTCACACCTGCAAAAAATCCTCTTTTATTACCGTCCAATGCGTTAGCAAATAGGGTAGCAAATGAGTGGAAAGAGCAAGATACTGAAGTTATTCCNGCAAAAATGCCTTTTACTAGATTATCCAATTCAGCTTTAGACAAAGTCTCGGTACAATTTAAGGAAGTTGCAGATATTTTGTCTGAATTCGGCGAAACTGATCTATTTTACTATCGAGCCAGTAGTCCAGCTGCACTAATCAAAAAACAAACTACTGCTTGGGATCCATTTTTAGATTGGGTTAAAAATTCTATGAATGTCAGTGTGAATGTTTCTTCTGGCGTAATGTTCATAGAGCAAGATGATGGTGAAATGGATAAATTAAAAGCTCCAATTTATAATATGACACCGTTTCAGCTAGCTGGTTTCCATGAAATTGTTACCATTTCGGGCAGTTTAATAGCTGCTTATGCCATTATTAATAATGCATTTATGGTAGACCAAGTTTGGTCTGCATCTCGCGTAGACGAAGAATGGCAGATAGAACAGTGGGGCAGCGATGAAGAAGCGATGGCAGCTTCTGAAAAAAAATATAATGACTTTAAAATTGGGTGTGAATTTTTTCAAATATCGCTCTGAACCCATTTTTTTTCTCAAAATTATAAAAAAAACTAAAAATTATTAATATATTAACANTTGTGACCTTGACCTTTTAGGTCCATTTGGGACACACTCCCTGCACTTGGTTGGCTGGGTAAGTGCGTCTGACGCTAACGGGCCCGTTCAATGTTTTTAATGCCCTGATCAAGGGAAATTTAGGAAGAGGTAAAAATGAAGACTTCATTTATTCTTGGCGCAGTGACTGTTGCAGGTCTTACTGCTGGTGCTGCTTTCGCAGGCACACTCGATGACGTTAAAGCGCGAGGCAAACTAAATTGCGGCGTTTCAACTGGTGTTCCAGGTTTTGCAGAACCTGATGCAAATGGTGTATGGCAGGGTTTTGACGTAGCTGTATGTAGAGCTGTTGCAGCCGCTGTTCTTAACGATTCTGATGCTATCGAATTTGTTCCAACAACAGGTAAGACACGTTTTACTGCGTTGGCTTCAGGTGAAATCGATATGCTGGCACGAAATACAACTTGGACTTTCAGTCGTGATGTTGACCTTAAGTTCGAATTTGTCGGCGTGAACTACTACGATGGTCAGGGCTTCATGGCTAAAGCTGATCTTGGTGTTAGCTCAGCTACTGAGTTAGATGGTGCTACAGTTTGTATCCAAACTGGTACTACAACTGAGCTAAACTTGGCTGACTTTTTCCGTTCAAACAATATGAGCTACGAAGCAGTGCCCGTTGAAACTGGTTCTGAGGCTGTTACAAACTACCTCGCTGGTGCATGTGATGTTTTCACAACTGACCGATCAGCTCTTGCTGCAAGACGTGCTAACTTTGAAGTTCCAACAGATCACGTAGTGCTGCCTGAAATCGTATCAAAAGAGCCTCTCGGCCCTCTTGTACGTCACGGTGACAACAACTGGGGTGACGTAGTGCGCTGGACCCTGAATGCGCTCATTACTGCAGAAGAGCTAGGTGTTACTTCAGCAAATCTTGAAGAAATGTCAAAAGGCACCAACAATCCTGAAATGAACCGCTTACTCGGATCCGAAGGCAATCTTGGTGAAATGCTTGGACTTGATGCAGAGTGGGCGAAAAGAGCTATCGCTGTTTCAGGAAACTACGGCGAAATTTTCGAAAATAACATTGGCGCTGCTACAATCATTGGATTGGCTCGCGGCGTTAACGCGAAATGGACAGACGGTGGTTTAATTTACTCACCACCTTTCCGTTAATAGTTAAATTAATCACTAAAGGGCGCATTCTTGCGCCCTTTTTGTTGCGTAAATGCTTTAAAACGTTTAGCGTGCCGCAATTAACTTTGGCATATCCAGGTTTAGTTTTATATGAATACATCTGAGTTGGCGAGACGTGACAAGTTTCAGTTTTCTATGCTGCTGAACGATAAGCGTTATCGATCATATACGTTCCAGTTTTTTGCTTTATTTATCCTGATATGTGCAATGGCATATCTGGGAAAGAATTTACTAGAAAACTTAGCTGCTGCTGGTCTGAATATTTCTTATAGTTTTCTAGGTGAACCTGCTGGTTATGATATTAACCAACGACTTATTGAATACAATAGTCAGTCAACCCATTTAAGAGCATCAATTGTTGGAGTTCTTAACACTTTGTTAGTGGCATTTTTGGGCTGTATTGCAGCAACTTTTTTCGGCGTTACTGCTGGTATTTTAAGGTTATCGAACAATTGGATTGTTGCTAAACTGATGATGATTTACGTTGAAATCTTCAGAAATGTACCAGTTCTTATTTGGATATTAATTATTCATTCTGTTTTCCTAGCTTTTTTACCTCAGCCAAAGGCTTTCCGTGGAGAGAACCCAGAGGCAACCATGCTATGGGATGCTTTTGCTTTCACCGGTAGGGGGTTTTATATACCTAAACCTGTATTTAACGATGGTTCCTTCATCGTTATCGTTACGTTTATTTTGTCTATTATCGGAATTTTTGCATTTCGCTACTATGCCCGACAAAAACTTTATTCAGAGGGCAAGTTATTAGAGACCCGCTGGACTAGTGTTGGAATATTTTTTATTCCGACACTCATAATCTATTTTGCGCTAGGAAGTCCTATTGGTTTGGAATACCCAGAACTAAAGGGATTTAATTTTAAAGGTGGAATACACGCAAGAGGATCTTTAATTTCACTTTGGTTTGCGCTCTCAATCTACACAGGTGCATTTATAGCTGAGGTTGTTAGAGCAGGTATCCAGTCCGTAGATAAAGGCCAAAGCGAAGCGGCAGGCGCACTTGGCATGCGTCCTAATTTTATAATGAACTTAGTTATTTTGCCTCAAGCACTTCGGGTTATCGTTCCACCGCTAATTTCTTTTTATCTGAATATTACTAAAAATAGTTCGTTGGCATTAGCGGTTGGCTATATGGATATCACAGGTACATTAGGTGGTATAACTTTAAACCAGACTGGCCGTGCGATTGAGGCCGTGCTTCTATTAATGTTATTCTATTTAGTCATAAGTCTCAGCATATCTGCGATTATGAACGTTTATAATCGCAGTATTATGTTGAAGGAGCGCTAGTTATGTCTGAAGATAATTCATTTGTTCGCAAGGAAATGATTTCAGAACGTATTCCTCCTGCAGCTGAGAGGGGTTTAGTTAAATGGGTTCGTGAAAATTTATTTTCATCTGCATTTAACACAATTATGACATTCGTTTCACTATGGGTGATATACTCGATTATTGTTGCAGTTACTCCTTGGTTTTTAAATGGAGTTTGGGATGCTAAGACTGTCCGAGAATGCTACGACTTATTAGATGGGAAAAGTGGTGCATGTTTTGCTGTCTTAAAGGAAAGGTTTCCACAGCTCATTTATGGTTTTAAATACCCGTCGTCAGAATACTGGAGACCAAATTTAGCAACCGTATTACTTCTTATTGCTTTGGCTCCTATTTTGTTTAGGAGGCTTCCCCGCCAGCTTTTAATATTTAGTGCAATATATCCATTTCTGGCATTTTGGTTGATATGGGGAGGATCAATATTAACATCAGTGTCTGCATTTTTAGGATGTGCACTTGCCATTATCTGTTATCGAAGGTTCTCAAGTGGATCATTTGTAATAGCAGTTCTGGTTAGCCTCATCGCTGCTAATCTTTGGTGGATTATTGGAGGTTATATTGTTGACTTAAACAAATCCTTTCTTGCATTGGAAGTTGTTCCTTCAAGAGATATGGGTGGTTTTATGCTCAATCTCCTATTGGGCACAATCGCAGTNTGTCTTTCCATTCCACTTGGAATTGCNTTGGCCCTTGGGCGGCAGTCAGGTATGCCTATAATTAAATGGATTTGTGTTGTCTTCATTGAGTTCATAAGAGGTGTACCGCTTATAACACTTTTATTTGTCGCGAATGTCATTCTAGCATTTTTCTTTCCGCCCGATACCTCCCTAGATCTTATTTTGCGGGTATTAATCATGATGACCTTTTTCAATGCGGCATATATTGCTGAGGTTGTAAGGGGTGGTCTGGCGGCANTGTCTAAGGGACAATATGAGGCCGCAGATAGCATTGGTCTTGATTACACCCAATCGATGCGCTTCATAATACTTCCTCAAGCATTAAAGATTTCGATACCAGGTATTGTAAATGTTTCGGTTGGAATGCTTAAAGATACTACTCTGGTATCAATCATATCAATGTTTGACTTGGTCGGAATGATTAGGGGACCGATTTTGTCTTCGACGGACTGGAACGGTGTATATTGGGAACTATTCGGAGCGGCTGCTGCAATCTTTTTTGTCGTATGTTTTAGTGTATCAAAATATTCTCAATGGTTGGAACGGCAACTGGAAACTGATAAACGGTAGGAAAAGGAAAGCTATATGGCTGAAAAGTTAAAACTTGAAGTTTCTGATGAAATTGCAATTAAGATTCAGGGCATGAATAAGTGGTTTGGCTCTTTTCATGTCCTGCGAGATATTGATCTAACTGTGAATAGAGGTGAGCGCATTGTTGTTTGCGGTCCTTCAGGCTCTGGAAAATCAACCCTTATTCGTTGTATAAACGCACTAGAGGACCATCAGAGTGGCCAGATTATCGTNGATGGAACAGAGCTTACATCCGATATTAAAAATATTGATAGGATTAGATCTGAGGTCGGAATGTGCTTCCAACACTTTAATCTATTTCCTCACTTAAGTATTCTAGAGAACTGTACCCTAGCACCTATATGGGTGAGAAAAATTCCAAAAAAAGAAGCTGAGGAAACAGCGATGCATTTTTTAGAGAAAGTGAAGATTCCNGAGCAGGCTGACAAATATCCTGGTCAGTTATCTGGTGGGCAGCAGCAGCGTGTTGCAATTGCCCGATCACTTTGCATGCGACCTAGAATAATGCTTTTTGATGAGCCTACTTCGGCACTTGATCCTGAGATGATCAAAGAGGTGCTTGATACCATGATTGAATTAGCTGAAGATGGAATGACAATGATTTGTGTTACACATGAAATGGGATTTGCCCGTCAAGTTGCTAACCGAGTTATTTTTATGGATGATGGACAAATCGTAGAGCAAAATGAGCCTGAACAGTTTTTCAATAATCCTCAGTCAGATCGTACAAAATTATTTCTGAGCCAGATATTAGGACATTGAGCCCTTAAATTTATTTTAAGTGTTTTGTGTTTGAGGTAATCTACAATTGCTGTGGCATTATAAAATCGACGATAAGTCCGCTGTTTGATTTTATTTCGCTCCATCGATCTGCTTTGAAGTCTATTATTAAAGTAGAGGCAGCTGGGAAATCGATAAAATGTTCATGTTTTTCTTCATGGTTCATTAAGTCATGTGCTAGTTCACTTATTCCTGGATTGTGCGCCAACAAAATAACTGTTTCTGATAAAAGCGTTTGAAGAGTTGATTTCATTTGGTCAGCGTCTGCTAAGTATAGTGACCTTTCGAAGATTTGTGGGCAGTCTAAAAATAAGTAACTCAAAGTTTCCCTGGTTCTTACAGAAGTAGATGAGATGACTTCGTCAGGTATATATTCTTTTTCTTTTAACCATGAACCAATTTTTTTTGCATCTCGAATGCCACTAGCGCTCAGGGGNCGCTNGTGATCATCCATATTTATATGCCATCCAGCTTCAGCATGACGCATTAGTATGAGGCGTTTCATAGTTTTAAAAATGCTTTCATGTGAAATTTTGTTTGATCTGCATGTCTACTATTCTTAGGCGATAAAGGGCAGCTTAGTCTAACATTACATCCTTTTTGTAGACACGTATCTTGTCCAGTATCAGAACATAGAAAAGACTTACAAGCATCAGTATCATATGCGGCTATACTAAATGCATCTGCTGGGCAGGCACTTATGCATGGCTTACTACAGGCTTCGCATGGTGATTTNTCGCTACTAACTGGCAGCTTGANTGATTGGTCTAATACCAGAGCCCCCCTATATGATATCATTAAGCCGACGTCCTCATGGACGAGTAATTTCAATGGTGATACGAATGCCTTTTTACTCAAAACTGCCCAAGTGTAAAAAGGTGCATACGGTGGTCCATCAGAAGGATACACTGCTTTTGAATTAAGGTCTGACGCTATTGCTCCGATTACGCGTTTTGACCATCTGTCCATTGGATNTGGAAGAGTATCTTTATATTCAGGGGAGTTTCTGAAATAGTCCCAAAAGGAGGGTTCATTAGGTCCAATTAGCAATGTTGTTTGATCTTCTTGAGTAAATCCACCTCTCAATATGAGGCCACTTCTTTTTAGTTTCTCATTAATAGAAGCATAGGTTACTTGTTTCTGAAAGGTAGCCATATGCTCCACCAAAATTTTGTGGGTTTATCGTTTTGCCATCTTAAACCCACTTCCATTTCCTGATGACTAAGATTGGGCTCTACTTTGTAGGTGCCAAATAATTTATCCCAAATAGAGAGTGCGAACCCGTAGTTAGTATCGTGTTCACTTCTATCTGAGGAATGGTGTATTCGGTGCATGTCTGGTGTAACGATGAATAATCTGAGAAACTTTTCAAGTTTTGGCGGGATTTTGATATTGGCGTGATTAAACATCGCACTGGCATTAAGTAAAATCTCAAATATCAAAACGGCTAATGCGGATGGTCCGAGCAGGTATACAAGGCCAACTTTAAAAAGCATAGAAAGGACAATTTCAATAGGGTGAAATCTAATAGCTGTGGAAACATCAAATTCAGGATCAGAATGGTGGACTTGGTGCACTCTCCATAAAAATGGAATCTTGTGCGTTACCAAGTGTTGAACCCAAATAGCGAAATCCAAAATTAATATTGATAAGATAAATTCAATAACAATCGGCCAATCAAATAAATTTAAAATTCCAATTGAATTTGCCTTTGCATCCATAGCCGCGCCTATTGCAAGCAATGGAATTGCAAAAGCCAATAGTTTCAAGAAAAAGCTATCTATAATGATGAAAGACCAGTTCGTTCTCCATCTAGACCCTTTANTCGCTTCTTCTGACCTGCGCGGNATAACTTGTTCAAGCAAAGCTAAAGCTGCGAAAGCCAAAAAGAATATTCCAAGTCTTATGAAGATTTCATTATCCATAAGCAGAGATGTACTGTTTGAAAGTGAATTTTCAACCCGTTTAGAGTTTTAATTTATATAATTTACAATTCTTAAGCTCTTATTAGTGAGCCGGCCCCATGTTCGGTGAATAACTCTAATAAACATGCATTTGGCACTCGCCCGTCTAAAATTACAACACCTCTCACTCCGCCCTCTAGTGCCATTAGAGCTGTCTCTGTTTTGGGGATCATACCACCTGAAATTATACCGTCATTTATCAAGTTTTTAATTTGGTTAGAATTCAGCTCAGTTATGATGGAACCATCTTTATCTTGAACGCCACTCACGTCCGTCAGTAAAAGTAATCTGTCAGCCTTTAAGGCTGCAGCGATAGCACCTGATACTGTGTCACCATTTATATTCAAAGTTTCACCGTCAATGCCGGAACCCAGTGGGGCAATTACGGGGATCATGTCATTTTCAAATAAATTAAAGATTACTTCGGGATTAACATCTTTGGGTGTACCTACGAGTCCCAATTCTGGTTTATCTTGAACGCAGTTAATTAGTTTTGCATCTTTGCCGGATAGACCGACAGCACGCCCATCTTGTTTATTAATAGCTTGTACAATTTTTTTGTTTACGTTCCCAGACAAAACCATTTCAACTACACTGATTGTCTCTGAGTCTGTAACGCGCTTTCCATCAATGAACTCGGACTCAATGTTTAATTTATCTAACATAGAATTAATCATCGGTCCGCCACCATGGACGATTACAGGATTTATGCCTACTTGGCGCATAAGTACGACATCTCTTGCGAAAGTTTCGAGGGCTTCATCACTTACCATAGCGTGACCGCCAAGCTTAATCACGATGATAGCTCCCGAGTAACGTTGCAAGTACGGAAGCGCTTGTGACAAGGTTTCTGCCGTCGCTATCCAATCTCTATTCATATTCTGCTTCTTCATAGATAATCCAAAAGTGTAGAGGTTTTTCTACTACCCCAATGTAGCCTTATAGTGAAACATTATATTTCAACATACTAATCTAATGTTGCAATTATACTCCGCAGCGTCTCNAGCCCCACTTTATCTTCCGCCGAAGTAACTAATAGTTCTGGAAAGGCAGCTGGGTGGGTTTGAAGTTTCTTTCTCACCTGATTTAGTATTTGGTTTCTCTGTTCTATGTTTACTTTGTCACATTTTGTTAAAACACATTGAAATGTGACTGCAGACGTGTCCAATAAGTCCATAATTTCTTCGTCGACTTTTTTAATTCCATGGCGAATGTCAATTAGTACAAATGCTCTACGAAGCGACGATCGCCCTGATAAATAACTTNTCAACAGTTNTTGCCATTTTTTTACAACGTCAATTGGAGCGTTTGCAAAACCATAACCAGGCAAGTCTACAAGGTAGTGATGATCCTCAGTTTTGAAAAAATTAATTTCTTGCGTTCGTCCAGGAGTGTTAGACGCTCGTGCAATAGACTTTCTTCCAGTGACTGCATTTATCAGTGAAGATTTGCCTACGTTGGATCTTCCTGCGAAGCATACTTCTAGCCTATCTGCGGGAGGGAGACCATCCATGTGCACTACACCTTTCAAAAAGTCTACGTTTCCAGCGAAAAGCTTTCTTCCCTTTTCTCTGGCAAACTCATCTGGTTCAGGACTTTCCTTAAACTCTAGCATCAATCAATTAACGTGAGTTTGTCATCCAAACTCAAAGTTCCATTATTTTTTGCAACTGCGTAAACACTAAAATTCTGATGACCGTGTGACTGTAGTGCGCCTAAAGTGTCGGCATCACGTACTCCGGTTTCAGGGTTGGCAGTTGTTGCCATGCATCTTTGTACAGGCTCTACTATGTCAAATTGTATATTTCCGATCTGAACTATTTTACCTATCCATTCCATTTCTTCCCATGGTTCAAGATCGTCTATCCAAAGATTTCCTCTCCACCTGTTTTTTGACAAATCACACCCCATTTCTTTGGCNAAAGCGTCATGAGACGTTGAGCTGCAAATAGTTATTGAAGGGTAATCCGTATCCGTCATNGCAGATGCCTTTGCTCTAATAAGCTTAGCAGATCCACTTCTATCACTGGGTATAAGATCTTTGGTCCACTCAATTAATTTGTCACCTTCGGTATCTGGGCAAAAAATTAAATCATTTTTATTTGGATGTGACATTTTCAAAATATTTGTCGTCTCATCGAAATTCGCTGAAATAGCCATTAGTCCAGGTGCTTTAGCGCCTCTTGAGAAATTATGGCAAGCTACCCACTGACTACCGTCTGCAGTACTATGCTCGTGAACCACAGCCCAAATTCTATCGTGNGGNAGTGTCTCTCTAGCCTTTACTTTGACTNCTGAAATACACTCTCTCCCATGTGATTTTATAGGATAGCGCCATATTTCTGATAGGTAAGCCATTTAGGTTTTTTTTCGCTTGAAGCTTGCCTTTATATTGCCAAATACATCAGGCTTATAACCTTGAGATCGCATAATCATATATTGTTGAGCAAACGTTATCATATTGTTAGCAATCCAGTATATTATGAGCCCAGAAGCGAAAGTACCCAGCATGAACATAAATACCCACGGCATCCATGCGAAAATCATAGCTTGGGTTGCATCAGTTGGCGCGGGGTTTAGCTTCTGCTGAAGCCACATAGATATTCCTAGTAAAATTGGCAAAATGCCCAGTGAGAATATAAATAGTAAGCTGTCTGGTGGAAATGGGTTTGCCCAAGGAAGCAGACCGAAAAGATTTAAGATAGTAGAAGGGTCTGGAGCACTAAGATCCTTTATCCACCCAATCCATGGAGCGTGTCTGAGTTCCAGAGTAACAAATATCACCTTATACAGTGCAAAGAAAATTGGTATTTGGAGTAAAATTGGCAAGCAACCAGCTGCAGGGTTTACCTTTTCTTTTTTGTATAGCTCCATCATTTCAGCTTGTAATTTTTGTCTATCGCCAGCGGCGCGCTCCTTTATTTTTTCCATCTCTGGTTGGAGCTCTTTCATTTTTGCCATCGAAACGTAAGACTTATACGCCAAAGGTAACAACAGAGTTTTTATTAATAATGTTAAGCCGATGATTGCCCAGCCTGTATTACCAATAAACTTATTTAAATAATGTAAAGCTGCGAAGATTGGCTTTGTTAAGAAAAAGAACCAGCCCCAATCGATACTATCCAAGAAGCCATCTACGCCGGTTCTTTCGTAATTTCGTATTGCCTCCCATTCTTTTGCTCCAGCAAAAAGGTAAGAAGTTACGCTNGCTGACTGTCCGATGCCCACAGTCTGAGGACTAAAAACGGTCTCTGCCTGAAAAATATCAGACTTATCATAATACTTAGCGGTGGAGCGAAACCTGTTGTTTTGCTCTGGAATTAGCGTTGCCATCCAGAAATGGTCGGTAAAACCAATCCATCCCGAATTTTCCACTTCAATTCTATCCGCGTATGCCGCTTCTCTGTCACTGTATGAATAGTCTCTAAGATCATCGTAACTGTCTTCAGCTAAAGTTCCATCGGACATTCTGACTAACCCTTCATGAAGTATGAAGAAATTTTTGAGACCAAGTGGTTCGCCATGACGTCTGAGAAGGCCATAGGGCCTTAACTGCACTTCAGAACCACTTTTATTCGTAACAGTCTGGTCGATTGTGAAAAGATAATTTTCATCAATTGATATTGTTCGGCTGAACAAAAGGCCATTTTGGTTATCCCAATATATCGTTACTGGATCTTGTGGCGTCAATTTTGGGTTGCCTGACACTGACCAAATAGTATCTGGATTTGGGACTGACTTAGAATCTAGTCCTGCTAATGCTGCCCATCCATATGCAGCATAAAACGCGTGTGGGATAGTACTTGGCTTTAAAAGAGTAACTATCTCGGCGGTTTCATCCAAAGCAACGCGATAATCCTTCAAAGAAAGATTGTCTATTCTTCCACCCTCTAGTGAGATCGATCCGACAACTCGGTCTGTCTCAATATCGATGCTGGGGACATCTTTATTGTCACTTAGATCGGACGGTAAGGTTACATTCTCCTGAATATCTTGAGCGGGCAAATTTTGGGCCTGTGTTTGCTCNATATTTTGCTCNTCAGTNTGAATTGGCTCNGGTGGAGGAAATAAAACAAACCAAACGATAATAACAACAAAACTAAGCACGGATGCTAGNATTAGATTTTTATTCTGATCGTCCATAAAAAANCCGCCAAATNTTTCTATTTTACACACGTTCAACAGACTAAGATCAAAAAGGTCAAGCCTGTTTAAGTGAATTTATAGATACCATGTTAATTTTAATNAAAAAAATAGAGATTATTCAACAATATCTCTAATTTTTGGGTCAGATTGGATTTTGTGTTCGTCTATTAGTTCTCTCTGCAAGCCTAAGAAATCAAATAAATTCGTATCCAGCAAATGAGAGGGTTTAGTATTCATCAACGAGCGAAACATTACTTGNCGTCGTCCAGGGCTATTTTTTTCCCATCCATCTATAATCTTTTTTACTTGCTGTCTCTGCAGTCCATCTTGNGANCCACATAAATCACACGGAATTATTGGATAATCCATTTGTTTTGAGAATTTTTCACAATCAGATTCGGCTACGTAAGCAAGGGGGCGGTAAACAAATAAATCTTTTTCTTCATTTACAAGTTTTGGCGGCATTGTAGCAAGCCGGCCGCCATGNAAAAGGTTCATAAAAAAAGTTTCAAGGATGTCATCTCTGTGGTGGCCTAGAACAACTGCTGAGCAACCTTCTTCCCGTGCAATACGGTATAAGTGGCCACGTCTTAATCGTGAACATAATGAGCAGAATGTACGACCTTCAGGAATTTTATCAACCACGACAGAATAAGTGTCTTGATATTCAATCCGGTGAGGCACTTTCATTTTTTCTAAAAACTCTGGAAGAACTGTTTGTGGAAAATTCGGCTGACCCTGATCCAGATTACATGCTAATATATCAACAGGTAATAAACCTCTCCATTTTAATTCGTGGAGAGCTGCTAAAAGTGTATAACTGTCTTTCCCACCAGACAAACAGACTAACCACCGCGCATTCCTCTCCACCATGCCGTAATCTGCAATAGCCTGGCTCACATTTCTAATAATTCTACGGCGCAGTTTTTTGAATTCAGTACTCGATGGGGCACTGTAAAACAAAGGATGGATATCGTTTAGATCATCTAGCATATCATGGCTTTAAATTAGATTAATATCCATAACAAGTCATGTATATATCCGGATGACTATTTNCTTTTTTTAGGAACGGGATCATAGCCTTGCCCCCCCCACGGATGGCATTTTAGTAAGCGCCTTACAATTAAGTAGAGCCCTACCAATGCCCCATGTTTCTCTAGAGCTTCTAAGGCGTANGCGCTGCANGTCGGTTGATAACGGCAGTTATGTCCCACCCAGGGTGANAAGATAACCCTGTAGGCTCTNATTGGAAGTGATANTACAAATGAAATAGGGTTCATTTTAGTTTCNCATTAAGGTTTTCAAAAGCNCAGATTAGTTCGTCNTTAAGCTCTTCAAATTTTGTATTACAGGTAGTTTGGGCACGTCCAATCAAAACGTAATCTGTTCCAGGAGTCCCATAGAAAGCCAAAGTTTCTGCCACAGCTGCTCGCATCCGACGCTTAGCTCTATTCCGCGCTACGGCATTACCGACCCTTTTGCTGGCCGTGTAGCCCACTCTGATAGTTTGAAGGGAGTTGGGTCGCGCCTGTATAATGATAGATTTTCCCACATACTTTTCTGCCTTGGAAGCAGCCACGAAGTCCGATCTCTTGGAAAGAGTTTCCAAAAAGTTTTTTGGATTTGGGCGACTTGTTGTAAAATTTTCCATGAGTGTGCACCGAAAGTGCGTTTCAGGACTGAGCGTAATCCTAGGCGCTTAAGGACTTCCGTCCTCTTGCTCTTCGAGCGTTGAGAATTTTTCTACCGGCTTTGGTTGCCATTCTAGAGCGGAAACCATGTCGGCGCTTTCTAACCAAATTTGATGGCTGNTATGTACGTTTCATAGCTTATTCTCCGTATTTTGTGCCCCTAACTAAGAATCGTTAAGCCGCATATCTCTGANATTGGGCTTNTAAGGGCCTAACACAGAGAAGTCAAATCGTTCTACTACTTCAAATATACTTTTTAAGTTCCATGAGCTATTTTTTGCCACAAACAGACTTTGAGTTAATATTAATTAGATAATCTTCATTATTTTTGGCAGTATATTTAGCCGTATTGAAAGTATGAAAACCCAATGAATAAATTAGATTTAAGAAAAATAATTATATTTTTACTTCTAATTATTGCTGTTTTTGGCCTTATCTTTTTTAGTGAATGGATAAGTTTTGAGGCCCTTAAAGAAAATAGAGCAGAAATCGTAGAATTTCGTGATAAAAACTTCACACTATCGATCATTATTTTCTGGATATTTTACGTAATATTAGTTGTTTTTTCGCTGCCGGGCGCAGCAGTCGCCTCAGTTTCAGGTGGTTTTTTATATGGTCTTGGCGCAGGTTTACTAATTAATGTAACTGCCGCTAGTACCGGCGCGGCTTTATTGTTTTTACTAGTTCGATACGGTATGGCGAGCTTCAAATATATTAAATCAAATACGCTCAATAGTAACTTTGTTTTTCAAATTAAAAATGCTCTTGTGACCAATCAAATTTCAATAATGCTCACACTCAGACTGGTTCCAGTCGTTCCCTTTTTTTTAGCNAATATCTTNCCTGCANTTGTTGGNGTCAGACTTTTTAATTTTNTCTGGACCACNATTATTGGCATTATTCCNGGAGGTATAGTTTTCACATGGATAGGAGTCGGCGTTGGTGAGGTATTTGACCGAAATGAGTATCCTAACTTTGAACTTTTATTCAGTCCAGTGATCCTAGGTCCTGTACTAGGTCTTGTGGCGCTACTTTTATTGCCAATGATTATGAGGCGCTCGGGCATTATGCCGAAAACAATAACGGAGCGGGGTAATGAAGAAAATTAAGACAGATTTGCTCGTCATTGGAGCAGGGTCTGGTGGGTTGGTTGTTTCTTCTGGTGCTGCACAATTGGGAGCCAATGTTGTTTTGGTTGAGGGCGGTCGAATGGGTGGAGATTGCCTTAATTACGGCTGCGTACCCTCAAAAGCTCTGTTGGCTGCAGCAAATACCGCGAACCAAGTCAATCAGTCGGATAAGTTTGGCATTAAGGCAGAAATAGTTGATTTAGATTACGCTAGGGTCATGAGCTATGTAGAGAAAAAAATAGCAGAAATTGCTCCTCACGATAGCCAAGAGCGTTTTGAAGCAATGGGGGTAACTGTACTAAGAGACTATGCACAATTTAAAGATCCTAAAACTGTCATCGTTGGTAACAGCGAAATAACTGCGCGTCGCATCGTGCTTGCTACTGGCTCCAGGGCAAAAATTCCGAATATAAAGGGTCTCGATAAAGTAAATTATTTAACTAATGAATCTTTGTTCGATTTAAGAAAATCGCCTCGGCATCTTGCTATAATAGGTGGAGGTCCAATCGGTGTGGAGATGGCACAGGCCCACGCTAGGCTAGGCGTAAAAACTACAATAATCGAGATAAATACAATTATGCAGGGCTATCAGCGTAGAGTTGTTGAGCCTATTAAGAAAAGTTTAATTAATGATGGTGTTAATATTCTCGAGGGTACTGTTGTTGATCGTGTTGAAAAAGACNANTCCGACATAAAATTACATCTAAGCTCTGCTAATGCGCTTGTTGTGAGCGACTTATTACTTGCGGCAGGCCGCGTACCTAACATTGAGAAGCTGGCATTGGCGGAAGCAGGGATTAAATACAACGAACTTGGAGTTGTGGTAGACAGAAATCTGCAAACCACCAATCGGTCAGTTTATGCAATTGGGGATTTAGTTGACGGTCCAAGCTTTACTCATACCGCCAGCTATCATGCTGGTATTGTTCTTAAAAAAATTTTGTTTGGTCTCTCGTCCACAATGCAAACCATTCATATACCTCAAGTTACATACACCGACCCAGAAATTGCATCGGTCGGATTGAATTTTAATGACGCCGTGAAGCGTTTTGGAAATAAAGTTGAACGGTCATGTGTGAACTTGGAGAGTAATGATAGGGCTATAACGGATAATAAAACTGAGGGTTTTGTGGAAGTTGTATTACTTGGAAGAAAAGTAATTGGTTGCACAATTGTTTCTAAAAATGCCGGAGAGTTAATATCGTTTTGGGCGTTTATCATTTCAAGGAACCTTAAAATTTCGAATGTCAATTCAATGGTGCCTCCGTATCCTACACTCGGAGAGGTTAACAAAAGGGTTGTCAGTGAATACTACGCTCCCAAGCTTTTCGGGAATAGCTTTTTGAAATTTTACGTCAAAGTGTTTCAGAAGATTTTCAAGTAAGTCAGCTCATGCTAGCGAGCTAAATTAGGTATCTGTATAATCCCCTCCTTTGGCTCTAATGGGCGAGGGGATAGATTTTTATGTATTTATGTATTGCAAAGCAGTGACTTTCACCTTAACCACATCTGGCATGCACCGGTAGCTCAGCTGGATAGAGTACTTGACTACGAATCAAGGGGTCGGGGGTTCGAATCCTCCCCGGTGCGCCAATACTTTCAATGACTTAGGTATACGAGGGTAGGATGCAAACTTCTGTGGGGAAACACAGGGGAAACATTTT
>FUFK010047577.1_pt1 | contig 27650 bp, 22 predicted proteins | sample 1021851 | NCBI WGS metagenome assembly FUFK01 (sample SAMEA51879418, study PRJEB19060) | metagenome
AAAAGGACTTCCGCCAAAGATATCACCAAATTGGGAGAATATATCATCCATGCTCATGTGCACACCACCACCGAATCCTCCTCCAGCACCAGAATTACTGCCCATACCAACACCAGCATGACCAAATTGGTCATATCTGGAGCGCTTTTGACTATCGCTTAGCACGGAGTAGGCTTCAGCCGCTTCTTTAAATATTTTCTCGGCCTCTTTATTATCTGGGTTTTTATCTGGATGATATTTCAATGCAATTTTACGGTAGGACTTTTTTATCTCATCCTGGCTAGCCTGCCTGCCGACACCAAGTATGTCATATAAATCTTTCACTTTTTGTTAACAATTACTTTTGCGTGCCTAATAACTTTATCGCGGTAGGTATATCCTTTTTCAAATACGCTTAATATGATGCCATCATCAAACTTCTTATCTTTCTGTGTTAACATAGCGTCGTGAAATTCAGGGTCCATTTTTTCACCCTCTTCGCCAAATTGTTTAATTTCCATTGCATCAAGGAATTTATCGATTTTCGTCTGCACCAACTTAATACCATCAATAAGCGAATCTTTAGAAGAATCAGACGAACTAATAGCTCGTTCAAAATCATCAATAATAGGCAGAAATCCCTGTACGATGCTCTCGCCACCATAATGAAGCAATTTTGATATTTCCTCAGATTTTCTCCTTCTGTAATTTTCGTATTCAGCTTTTAGACGTAAATGCTTATCTTTTAATTCATCAACCTGAAGCTTAAGAGCTTTTTCGTTATTTTGCTTTGGCTTTTTGGCTACTGATTTTTTTTTGGTTTTAGAAACTTTTTTCACTGGGGTTTTTTCTTTTACTGATGACACCTCATATCCTTCATGTTTTTTTGTTTAAAATTTCAACCACAGAAATTATAAAAACTCTAATTGCCAGACAAAGTATGGAAACAAATTATTTTAAGAAAGTTGACGCTGCCCTGTGGCTTCCAATAACAGAAATTAGTGCCACGATTACAAGCGCCCAAATCATCATTACAACATCAATGTGAAACTTTAAATAAATTGAGCTATAATTGATAATAATGTAGTTTATTGTTTCTATTGTCAAAAATAATGCTGGGAATGCTAAGATAACAGAGATAGAGCCTATAAATATGCCCTCAATGACAAAAGGTATCTTAACAAACATGTGCGACGCACCAATTAATTGAAGAGTATTTATTAGGTTTTTCCTCGAGACAACAGATAACTTAATTGTGTTATAAATTACTAATGCAGTGACGAAAAAGGTAAAGATAGCAACGTAAGGCATAATTTCCACCCCGCGTCGATAGTTTTTCTCAATTTTATTAATTAGGTTGCCCTGATATCTGATTTCACTAACTTCCGAGATAGATCTGATCTCTTGGATAATTGGTTCAATTTTTATGGGATCGCGGCGTCCTCTATCGATGTTTACTACTGCACTAACGGGAAGTGGATTGTAGCCTAGTAGTTCGATTATATCTTCCCCAAATTGATCCTTGAAAATTCTGATGGCGTCCTCCTTTTCAATAATTGTTGCGGCGCGAACACCCTGTATACCTTTAATTTTGTATATAAGAGCAACAGCTTCCTCGTTTGATACGGTTTGATTAAAGAAGACTTCTATTTTATACTTTGAGCGTAAATAATGAAGAAGTTTATGTGTGTTGGTTCCAAAAGTTGCTAACAATGCGACGATGTACACAATGATGAATATAGAGAAAATTGAGGTTAAGGTGGTCATTTTGTGACGCCAAATATTTTTAAATCCCTCCAGCAGTAGGTACTTAACCTTTTCCATTACCGAACTCTCAGTATTCCGTTTTTAAGTTCATATATAGGCCTCCCCCTGCCTTTGATCAAATTATAATTGTGAGAGGCCATTAAGATTGTTGTCCCTGTCTCATGGATTGTTTCCAAGAGTCGCACTAGCTCAAAAGACGCAACAGGATCTAAATTGCCAGTGGGCTCATCCGCTAAAATAATTTCAGGCTCCTTAATAATAGCTCTTGCCAAACTGGCTCTTTGCTGCTCACCACCCGATATTTCATTTGGCAAGTGTTCTTCTTTACCACTAAGTCCCACCATCTCTATTGCCTCTTCCACTCTTGATCGAATATCAGTACCTGAGTACCCTAGAACTCTTAGAGGAAGGGATATATTTTCGTAAAGGTTTCTGTCTTGGAGAAGTTTAAAATCTTGAAAAACCATTCCAATTTTTTTTCGCGCTTCTGATATTTTCCGAACTGTTATATCATCAGATGAAAAACCATTTACTAAGACTGTTCCGCTATCTGGTATCAAATCAAAATATATCAACCTCATCAGTGTAGTTTTACCCGACCCGGTTGGACCTATCAAAAAGGTAAAATCGGAATCACCTATTGTCATGTTGATACCGTTAACCCCTTGGCCTTTATTATGGGCATATGAGACATTATGAAATTCTATCATTGACTGTACTGCTAATATTTACCTTATGAAAATAGTGAAAATACCGAACTTAATGGACAATTTTGTTTACTATTGAGGATAAAATTGTTTATGAGTTAATGGAATAAAATTTAGTATATTATCCAATCTCAAACTTGTTATTTTTTATTTAACAAAACTTGTCTAAAAAATGAACCTTGAAATAGCCATTGACTGCTTACTAGTTTTTTTATCCATAGTTATGCTTTGGAAAGGTGCGGATTGGTTAGTGGAGTCAGCGGCTGAAATCGCCCACACTTTCAAAGTCTCTGATCTGATTATAGGATTAACTGTTGTTGCATTTGGTACATCTGCTCCTGAATTTGCAGTAACAATTAGTGCGGCAGCCACGAACCAAACGGATATATCCATTGGCAATGTTATAGGCTCAAATATCTTTAATCTTGGATTTATCTTAGGAGGTACGGCACTTATTCGCCCAATAGCTACTTCTAAAAGAATGTTTGAGCGAGACGGATTATTCTTACTCATTTCCACGGCGTTGATTTTTCTGCTTTTTTTTGGCTTTGATGGTTGGACACCAGATGATAATTACGATCAATACGAGGGTCTCTTACTTTTCTCCCTTCTTATCGGATATGTTGTCTTCTTATTTGTAAAAAAGGATCCACCAGAGGAGGTTCACCCGAGTGCTGCTACGTACATGTCTTATGTATTATTTTTTGTTGGACTATTTGCAATTGTAGCAGGTGGTCATTTGATGGTTAAACACGCGTCTAACGTAGCCAGATCGATTGGTGTATCTGATTGGGTTATAGCTGTAACAATCGTTGCAGCTGGAACTTCAGCTCCTGAGTTTGCCACTTCATTAACAGCGGCGATTAAGGGACGTCATGGAATCGCGGTGGGCAATCTCATAGGAAGTGACCTATTTAACTTACTTGGAGTTCTTGGGCTTGCTGGCATGATTAACCCATCAGATATTTCTGAAGATATTTTTGGTAGTGTATTTTTACTGGTACTGATGGTAGGGCTGACACTACTTATGATCAGAACAAAATGGAAAATAGGGCGTGTTGAAGGCGCAATACTAGTATCGATTAATTTGATACGATGGTACGCAGATTTTGCAAACTAAATATATAGATTTTTCCTATCAATATATTCCCAAACCGGCAATGTGACCATGTAACGAATTGTTTTATTTTCTCTCCATCTCTTTCTAATAATTGAAGAAGAGATTTCAAATCTTGGCACGTTAGCAAACTGTACACTCTGCAAGATCCATGAAGGAATATCACTCGGCCGGAATCCAGGTCTTATAGCTACCACCACTTTGCAGTTTTTGAGTATACCCTCTGGATTTTTCCAATTCGGGAAATCCATTAAACTATCACTTCCGATCAGAAAGAATAATTCATCTTCAGAACCCATGATATGTTCTCTATAATGAATGATTGTATCGATTGTGTAAGAAATTCCCCCTCGATTTATCTCTATATCTGATAATTCAAAGTTAGGATTATCTTTTATTGCTAGCTCAAGCATTTTTATACGCTTCTTTTTATCAGTCACAACTTTTTTTTGTAATTGCTTGTTAGCTGGAACAAAAATAATAGTGTCAAAGTTCTCAGCCTCACAAACGTTTTGAGCAATGAGGAGGTGACCTATGTGCGGAGGGTCAAAGGTACCACCAAAAAGACAGACTCTCAATTTTCTACTTCCCCTAACTTCTTCTTTATTTTTTCAATTTTTATTTTAGTGTCTTCAAATAGTCCATTATCAGTAAGGGTTTCTTTGTGCTCATTTAACATAATCTGAGCACTTTTGAGGTCCTTATTTTTAGCTAAAGCTATAATCATACCTTTGCGAGCGTCATTTATAATTTTTGTATCATAATACTTGTCAATAACATCCTGAAAAGTAATTATTGCTGAATCATATTCTTCAAGTTTAATATACAATATACCAGTTTCGTATAATTTCATTCCGAGCTTCTCTCTCAAATTTTCAATTGATGCAAGTACATCACTTTTTAGCGTAGTGTTTGGAAAGTCCTCTAAGAACTCTTGATACCTTTCNAAGCCTGCCTTTTCCGTATATTCCTGGTCATGGTAATATTTTGGAGATTCAATCCTGTATGCTTCACATATTTGAAAACGTGCCTTTTCAACAAATGGGCTATAACTCATCCTGCGGGTTAATTTTTCATATTCTGCTACTGCAAGTATGTATTCTTTGTTCAAAAAAAATGCTTCACCTAAAAAATATTGGGCATCATCTCCTATTTCAGTGCCGGCACCCCTCATGACTGCGTATTGGAAATCAGATTGGGCTTTTAGGTATTTGCCATTTTCTAAGTTTTTCATACCAGCTTCAAATCTGACTTGAGCGCTAGAACTTTCACTCAAATTAGACCCAGCGCAGCTTAAACTAAGTAAAATTAAAGTATAAAGTGATATTAGTATTTTGAATGACATCAGAAGAATACCGACAATTTAAAACCACCAACGCCAAGTGAGTTTCTGGGATCGTAAACTAAACTGATATTTGTATCTAAACGGGAATTATCTGCGTTTTTATTTGCATTATTTCTTTGGTTAGACCATACCGTTTCGATACCACTTATCACATGATTAAACATCAAAGCTGTTATACTATACTTAGCAGCAGTGAGCATCCTGTTCGAATTATATCTTTGATTGATATAATTATTTTTCATTGGGGTTTTTATGACTATCTCGATACTGTCACCGACATCTTTCTCATCCCAGTACCATTCTAGCCTTGCATCACTCCAGCCACCTACAAACTGATCATATTTCCCAATGTTTTCATAAAAGTGTCTGTCACGAACTACTGTTACATCAGAACGATTATTGGGATCTAAGACCCAACCAAGGTTATTTTCCAAACTATCAGAGGATACTTTGGACAAATTTAATTCATTTGCAAGATTACCTGATATCATCAACTGAAGATCATGAGTCCCTCTTAGTGATTGCAGTGAGGAAAAAGAGCTCCACAGCCTATCGCCTGAGGAACTCAGACCTGGGGAATCATATCGATTATTAACCCAATTGTCTAAAGACCAGTTATTATCAGCGTATGCTTGGTAATTTTGTCTCTCCTTTTCCGCATTTTTTGTAAAGTGATTCCAAGATACGATGCTCCCTATCTCAATACTCATAAACCCAACTATTTTCCACAGGGATGATTTAGTGTAGTACTGTCCTGCTCCAGGAATTATTAAGGACATTATTAATGGTCTTCCAGGATATTGCATAGACTGTTGCTCGTTAAGATCAATTATTTTTGTAGTATCGGATTCGACCGATACGCTCTGACAAAAGCTTATAGTAACCGTTGTAAAATACAAACTAAAAGTCAAATAATATTTTGACATATCCCCTGCCTTTTTCACCATACCTAATTTCATATGGTTCATCTTGATCATTATTAATCAACACTTCAAAGTTGCTTGTTGGTTGATGATATTCTAGCTCAATAGCTGTTGGGAAATTATAAAAAGAAAAGCCATTCAACCTAAACTGAATTCCAAATGATTTTTTTATTGAAAACTTTTCGGTCCATGCATCTCCAAACTGAATAATACCTCCCAATGTTGCGTTCTGGAAAATCAACCACATCGTCTTATAGTGCTTATTACTAAATATTGGTGACCTGAGTGCAACATCAAACATAGCACTTTTTGAACCATGGATTGCATAATAAGGATAACCCCTGATGCCAGGCATACCACCCAAATAAAAATGAAAAAAAGAATCAGCATTATTATTACTTATCCATCCTAGTTGTGACCTGAGTGATAAGGTAAGAGATTTCATCTTTGGTATTTTCAGGTGATAGGAACCTTCAGCACTCAATCTGACTAAGTTATTAGCACCGAAGCTTTCAAGCAACGTACCGGAATCAGAAAAATCTAAACTATCAATGAAATCATTTTGCTCAATATCCATCTTTAAATCCAGAACGTATCCAGCCGATGGATTAATTGTTTTATCATTTGTCTTTTTTCTCTTATCAAACTTCAGGTGGCTGTTAATAGACCAACCACGAAAGTAATCATATGCAGCCCCAGGGTATAAAACTTCATCATTAGTATAAATTTCCTCTTGTATAAAGGCTCTATACCATTGGCTAGATACTGCTGTTTCAAATTTTGAACCATAAATTGGTATTTTAAAACCAGCCCGAAATTGTACAAGCCTGAACTTTATATTATCTTTAATTTGATAAACACCATTATAAAGTGTATTGTCGCTCTTATTTCTTGTTAGAAAATAGGATTCGAAAAATAAGGTGGGTTTAAACCTTCTAAAATCAAAAATAAAAAATAGATCGAGATCATTGAGTTTATTGATTGCGCCTCCTCCGAATAGAGAAAGACGATTTATTATTTCATCAGATGAGAAGTAGAAACCAGGTTTAATTGTCCCATAATCTATCATCAATCTCGGCATTATGAACATGTTTGGAAATTGATCCTCATAGGGCTTGGCTTCGCCACTATATAATTCCTTAATTGGCTTTTTGAGCTCTCTATTATTTAGGTAATAGTCCGGCTCATATCCCACAAGATCTTCATCAACATAAAATATTTCATCTAGTAGACTAATATTATAGGATCCATTTTGATATAATGAAAAAAGAATCTTCCCATTTTTTGAGACATCTGGCATGAATGCACCACCAAGAACATTAGTAACATAGCCAGCTGTAGAATCTAAAGTGTTTAATACATATAAATTGTATATACCGCTCTTATCCGTGCTATAGATCTTATATTTAGAATTATGAGAAGAAAAATTTCTTTCATCATAAAACTTATTTCCAGCAAAAACATCGATCTCATAAGAGTGTAAATCAAAAGAGTAAATGTCCCTGAAATGATTTTCTGTCAAGTCAAAATACAATTTATGTGAGAAACTATCATAGTACAGATAACTTATCATTGGCCTATCTGTGAAATTGGTGAGCCTGCTTGTAGTACTAGTTTTTAAATCAAGTAAATAAAGATCCTGGCCACCATCGTATGTAGATAAATACGCAATAGCACTATCTTTTTCAATGAATACAGGACTGAATGCTCTTGCATCTATGGTTAATCTTTGCTCTTCATCATTATCAAAGTCATAAGAATAAATGTCATAGAATCGTGAACCGTTCCGGTTTGGGAATTTTGCTTTTTTCGAATAATAAACTTTATCACCGGAGGGATGCCAAGTCGGCGCTGAAATAACCCCACTTTTTATCTTTGTATGTTTCCCTGAATCAAAGCTGTGATAGAACAAATCGGTTTGACTAAAAAAATCATTCTCCTTATTCGAAAGATAAACATAACCATTTTCTTTCGGGTGCCATTTAGGAAATAGATTTGTTGTTCCTTCGGCTTGTAGTACTTTGCCTTTAATTGGTAATACTTTAAGTGGCTCCGTAATGCTATTATATCTTGCCTCCAAGGATGACTTAAAATCAAGATAAACCTCGTCGCCGCTTATCCCAAGAACATTTACAAATGCTTTATTAATAGAAAAGTTATGTGGTTTTGATAATTCATCAATTATTTGACTTATTACATCGGAACCAAATTCATTGGTCAAATATGTGGCAAGTGCATACCCTGCGTTGTACGTGGACTCATTACCAATTCCTTTTTTACCAAATGTATTCATTTCAGTAAAACTGAGCATGTTATTATTTATCACTCTGTCTCTAAGCACCATATCTCTGTGACTATCCCACATGTCATAGTCGGCAGTGTCATACATGTATTGAGCTATGCCCTCTGCGAACCAAGGAGGGATACATGTACCAGGAAAGGGGTAACTAATTATTGAGTTGGGGTACCCGTATAAAACATCAGGCCTATTTTCTTTTTCATAGTTCATTATTTGCAGGTAACCACCGGGTATCCTGGTTCCCATTTTCATTGATTTTTGAAGAGAGACTATGTGAGCAAATTCATGGGTTATAACATTCTGTAACCATCTATGGCTTCCTCGCAACTCAAAATCAAGAGGTGAAGCCCATATGACTATTTTATTATCGTAATAGTATGCTGCACCATTAGAGTAGTCATCCGGATCGAGAAATACAAGATGAGTTTTCTCTTCAGGCTTAAAGCTATAGAAATCGGTGATAGGATGATAAATAGCCTCAGCCACAGTTGCTGATTCTCTTGCTGTGTTTTCGGTTTCTTCATGATAATGCACTTTGAAGTGAGCTGTTTCAAAGGTGAACCAATCAAACTCTGGGTGATTATAATCTACTTGGCCTTTCATGAATGAGATTAGAATTGATAAGTATAATAAAATTTTTCTCATTACTTTATAATTGCTACTTTTAATAGATCGCTTTCAGTTTTTTTGTCGTCGCTAACGGAAACATTTATAAAATAAACACCTGATTCAAGACTACTGACGTCCCAAACCCATTCAGATATTTGTTCTCCATCAAAATCATGAATTTTTTCAAACTTCGCAACAAAATAACCTGCAAGGTCAAAGACTCTCGCGCCTGATACTTTTGCATTGCTTGTCTCAATTCTAATTGTGCCAGTATTTTGTTTTATTGGATTAGGATAACAGTAACTTCTCATTATCATACCCATATTTTTATTTTCATATGAATATTCAATTGAGACAGTTCTTGTGTTGCCAATATCTCCGTTGTAGGTAGTCCAAGCATTGCCCCCAGTGCTTGAGTAATCATCGAATTGATATATGTTTGTGGAGGTATAAATGGCATTTTTAGACTTATACTCCCCTAACGACAGTAATTGACCATCATGGTTAGTTATTTCATATAGGCTATAACCATTGTGCTCGATGACGTGAAGTATTGAATTATCCGCAGACATTGCCACAATCTCTGGATGCTCGGAACCAATTAAATTTCGAGCTAAAACCGGTGGTTTCAGCTCGAAATCAAGTGGAAATCCACTTAATAAAATTAAATCCTGGTTAAAGAGATATAAAACTCCGTTTGTATCCAAAGCAATTACATCAACAATAGAATTTAAGTTAGCATCAACACCAGCAATATATTGAAAGGCTTTTGATTCCCAAGCTCTAAGCGGAGAGCTGAATCTGTCAATCACAATACCATTATGACCGAGATCTATGCCATAACTGTATTCATCACTGAATAGCCGAGATGTGTGAGCCTCCCATTCAAACTTATTTTTCCAATCTATTGATGAATCATTAATACTAGCAACAGCATGAAAAAGAGAGTCACTCCATTCTTGGCTTTCAACAACTATATTCCCATCGTCAAGAGTGAACCTATACGTCGTATGGAGGGTGCTATCTAAACTATGCTCAATTACGTTAATCAACGTATGATTATCTGACTCACTAAATAAAAAACTGATATCATCCTGAGTTACTTCATGAAAAAAAATATTATCTAAATCGTCGCTATTTATGAAATAAAATCCAATCGTATCCTTCCCTGCCAGAAGTTCATTAAAACCGTCCCTATCCAGATCATATTCGAGGATGAAATTAAAATTTGAATCAGGATATTCCACGCCTCCAAAAGTATGGGATACATTAAAAGACATGGTATCGGGAGAGCCACCAATATTGCTAATCTTAATGAAAGTCGAGGAACCATCATTAGCTGATGTGTTAGGGTATGTATTTGGACCAAATTCAGGTTTTTGATCAATCATATTAGTATTAGGCAAATAGTACTGAGAATTTCCCTGAAACCACATATCGCCAAAGTAGCCAACGGATGGATCGTTGAACAAAAAAATTGATGAGAAACCTATATCCTGTGCCCCATCAGCTTCTTCAAGGTCAACACCCATTAATTGGACATTGTTATTAAATCCAAAATTACTTCCGTAGGAATCAATAACTTTTTCATCAATATGCCATATCAATAGCCCTGATGCTGGCAAACCAATATCATAATTTGGTAACGAAGTAATAACGCCATTTGTATCTTTAATAAGGCCAGCCGAATCTTGGAGAACGTTCATGTAGGATGGTGCAGATATCTCGGATGAGTTTTGATACATTATATATCTAATCGAGTCTATGCTCATTCCATTTTTGATAGTATTATTTCGATTTTCAATTAGAAAATATTCATCATTTCGAATATTCACTTTTATAATATTACCCTCACCTCTTGCAGGTAGATGTACAACATCACCGTATTGTGCTTCGGTCGGATTTTCCCATCCTGCAAAAACTCTAGACCAAGCGTCTGGTGGTGATGGCACCACTCCTCTACCATTATTTGATCCTTGGTCCATCAAACCAAAAATACCTATTCTACTTTCGCCACTATCAATATTCCATAGAGGTGGAAGACCAACAGCATAACCTAATAGAAGTGCAAAGGTACCAGTTAAACCATATTGATAATCACATGGGTTAGATGCATCTCCGAACATTGATCTAGAGATTTCAAATAAAAGATGGTTCTGTGTTTCAGGTAGAATTAGACCTTTTTCAATATTATGTCCATTGATAATTATGCTTGGCACATCCAAGTGCTTTTGAATCATTTGGCTGTCAACATAAGTAGAGGGAATATCTTCAGGAGTTGGATCGAGAAATGGTAGTGAAAAATCTTGCCCTATACCTGCATGAAATACAGCTACTAGGTCATAGTTTTCATAGTTTATTTGCTCTTTCTGGTTGGCCAAGACTAATGCATCTCTTAAAAGTTCTGTTAGCCGTGATTCCTGAAGGTCATATTGTTCATAAGGGTTGTAATAACTCATTTCTTTATTAAGGCTAATAGCACTATCCTGATGCGAGGGGTAAATAGTGGAGTTTTGAAGATCGATTCCAAACTTACCATAAGATACAGAATTAAAATAAGAATGCACCGAAACTAATTGTGAATGAAAGTAATCTCTGTCATGAGGCAAGGGATCAATGGTATATTTGCCACAATCAATGCCTTGATTTTCATAGAGGAACTTACCTGGCCCTGTGGTGCTTGACGCAATATCAGCTTCCATGAAATCCACTCGAATTACGCAAATTTTTAATAAACCATTTATTTCCGCATATAATTGACCTAGTAAACAGGTCAATAATATTGACCAGCGAAATAAATTACGCGACATTGGAGGTGATAATTTAATATTCTATATTAAGTGAAAATCGCATGGTATTTGTTAGAGGATGTCCCTGCTCACCATATGTGTAACCAAAATCAAAACCATAGCCGGAAAATCTTAAACCTATTCCAAATGTGGGATTACTAATTTTCCCGGTCTTATCGTAATAGAACCCTGATCTGATAGCAAAATATTTACCATACCAATATTCAAAGCCAAAATTATGAACCAAACGGTCTAATTCATCTTTGAGTGACCTTTCTTTAGCATTCCCAACTTCTTTTATGCCGTGTTCATTATACTCACCCCACCCTGATTCATTTGGCCCTCCAGGCGTGGGTACCATTTCGTTTTCACCAGGGTCAACAATCCCATTTGAATTTGAGTCAAACCACTTTCCTGGATCAATTATACCGTCTCCGTCCCCATCAACCCATTCATATCCGCCGATAATGCCGTCTCCATTACCAGGACTATTGGGTCCATAATCTATATCTCCACCTAAAAGCCAATCATTAAACCAAGATGTGAATAATGCTAGGTATATAGGGTCTGTATGAGCTATTTCTATTTTGCCATCTTTATTGTAATCATTACCGGGACTTAGATTACCATCCTCATCATAACCGCCTATGTAACCATTGCCATCCCAGTCCATATCAGGATATGATGATACTAATAGTTTATCTACGTCATAAACAAAATTCATTTTATTAAATTCACCATCAAGCAAAGCATAATTCAATCCAATCGTCAAGTTAGTAGGCTGGGGATCTGCTTGGTCAGGATCTATAAAAGATACTTTCGGTCCTAAATTAGACAGATTTAAACCTAGTGTTAATTTTGGCAACAACCACTCTTTGTGCAAATAACCAATATCAAAACCGAAATCTGTGGATGTACCTTTACCCTTCTCACTCCCGGCTCCCATTTCCACAAGATGCTGGTACGATACCTTTGCATTTATCCCAAAAGATTTATTTTTTGATATTAATGCACCATAAGAGAGTGAGAAAGCCGACATGTAGCTTGTAAATGTGCCTAGATTATCACCTGTTTCGCTTGTTCTTATTTGCTCTCCCAGGTTCAGAAAGATCAGGTGTCCACCAACCGTACCAAGGTTCGGATAACTTTTGCGGTAAGCTAAAAATTCATAGTATAAATCATCAGCAAGACCTGGCAGCCAGTTAACATGCATCATGGCCAACTCCCTGCCTTGCAAAAAACCTAGTCCAGCTGGGTTCCAATAGCTTGCGTAAGCATCGTTAGCGACAGCTACGTGGGCCTCTCCCATACCCCCAGCTCGTGCGCCAGGGGCAATAAGCAAGAATATTGCGCCTGCCTCACTTTGAGATAGGATGGTACTAATTGTAAGTACCAAAACACAGAACATAACACAAAAACGCTTCATTAGCCGTCTCCTAAAAATAAATTATTGTTGTTTCCGTCCATTTGGACGAGGTAATAGCGTTTAAGGTATAAAATTGGCCCCCTATTAATTGCCACAAATATATCTTTTGTCATCTTTTAAAATCAAGTATTGATTAGCTGAAGTAAATGTAAATACATTTACTTAGAAAATAATAAAGCCAATACTGGTACGTATGTTATAACACCAACTGCAATAAGCTTGATAATGAAAAAGGGTAAGGTTGCTTTATAAATTTGCGGCATATTTTCATTAAATCTATATGCAGACAAGAATAAATTCATGCCCACTGGTGGTGTCAAAAAACCAAGTTCTAAGTTCGCAATAAATATTATTGCTAGGTGAACTGGCTCTATCCCGAAATATTCTCCAAGCGGAGATATAAGCGGTACAATCACGATTATTGCTGAAAAGATATCCATCAGACAGCCGACTATCAGGAGGAATATGTTTAACATCAAAAGAAAGACATATTTATTAGAAACGAATTCCTTTGTCCAGTTTAAAATGGCCATTGGAATCTGAGCATCGACTAGATAGCTCGTTAATCCCATGGCAACTCCAAGAATAATCAATACGCCCCCAATTAGAGTTGCACAATCAAGTACAATCTTGGGAACAGAAGATATTTTAATATCTCCATACACAAAAACTTCGATGATAAAAATATAAACTACTGTAATCGCTGAAGTTTCAACTAATGTTGTATAACCTCCAAAAACACCAAAAATAATTAAAAATGGCAAAAACAGTTCCCACTTTGTATCCCAGGATACTCTTAAGGCACGACGTAATTTAAAATTTTTTAACTTTATTTGACCTCTACTTCCTTGATAAACCGCCCAAGACGAGATGAAAAGCACTAATATTAAGCCGGGAATTAACCCCGCAATAAATATATTTTTAATTGATACGCCTGCAGTTACTCCGTAAATAATCAAAGGAAGACTAGGTGGAAATAATAATCCTACTGACCCTGATACAGTTATGAGACCTAATGAGAAATTTTTGCTGTAACCCTCTTTAAGCAACATTGGTAAAAGTAATCCACCTAGAGCAAGTATTGTAACTCCTGACCCTCCAGTTAATGCGGTAAAAAACCCACAAAGCAGAATTATAACTACGGGCGTTCCTCCTGGCACCCAACCAAATAATTCTCTAAATACTTTCACAAGGCGCTCGGAGGCTCTGCTCTCAGCAAGAATATATCCAGCTAGAGTAAATAGCGGAATAGTTGGTAAAGTTGGAGAAACAACTATTCTATATGCCTCTGCGGGAATAGCAGAAATTGGTGTATAATCATACCAAAATAACAAAACCGCCAGACCTCCAAGTCCGACAAAAATCGGTGAACCATAAAATAAAGCTATCAGAATAATGGATATTCCAACATGTATTACTGGAATGTTATAGATTGAAAAATCACAATAGCTACTATAAATTAAAATTGCGCTAAAAATTAGAAGAGAAATTCTATGAATGTGTTTTTCATAACTGTTCATATAAACTTGAAATGCAATTAATCCAAATCCAAGAGGCATTATTAATTGCGCAAGCCATCGTGGTATACCTGGTGCTATGTTGACAGGATATTCCATTTCTATTTTAACCAGCTCCCAACTGCCCCATGCTAATGAAATAAGAACGAAAAAAGTAGTTAGCTTTGCTACCCATTTGCCCATAGATAGATTTTTTTCTCTGGAAAATAAGGGCTCTCTAGTCAGAGCAAGGAGTTTATTTTCTCTCGATGCAAGAACTGCTCCCAATAGTCCAACCCATAAGGTAAAATGCTGAACGAGGACCTGTGAAGCTGGGATATTGTTGATATTTAAAAGACGGCAAAGTGGTTCTAAAACCGGCAAGACGCACATAGCAGAAAATATAAATAGTGCTAATGTGTCTTCTAGAATTTTTGTTTTTTGTAATAGTTGGTCTAAAATTGAGACTTTGACCATAAACTTTTTAGTCTCTTGTCAATGTGATTACCGCATCATAAATAGTTTCAGGTATTATATCTCCTCTCAAGTATAGGCTTACTTTTTCAACCTCATTAAACCACAACTTTTTTTCTTCATCGTTAATACTATGTACCTGCAATCCATATTCTTTCATTGCGTTTAAAGCTTGCTCATCGGCATTATTATTTAACTCAGAGTATTTTTTCTGTATGTTATTAGCTATAGATATAAGTTTATTATGATACTTTTGAGGAATTTTTTTCCAAGTTTTCATATCAACTACAATTCCAGCCATCAAAACACCCCATTTCAAATCTAGCATATGATTAGCGATTCCAAAAGATTGTTGAGCTAGAGCATAAATTGGCGGCTGAGGAATTGTACTAATAAGACCTGTTTGTAAGGCTGAGAGAATATCTGTCGATGCTAGGGGCACAGGATTATACCCTGCTTTTTTATATATTTGCTCCCACCGAAAATCTCCGGCCCAGGTGAAGAACTTTTCCCTTTTCAGATCAGAGGGAACCCTAATAGGACTAGTGGAAAACCAATATGCATATGTCAACTCTGATATGTAGAGTAGCTTAAATCCACTTTTTTCTAATTTTTTTTCTAAATCTGGTAATAACGCATCCGTTACTTTGTCAACGTCACTAGAGTTTTGATAAACCAGAGGCACAAAGTAACACGAGAAGTCTGGTACGATTTCTGATAAACCCTCGGTGGTCATTGCTGCAGCGTGGATCTGCCCAATTCTCATTTTTCGCACCATGTCCCTTTCATCACCTAGTATACCGCCGGGGTATACTCTAAGGTGGACCTTACCTTTTGTTGCTTCTTTCCATTTTTGCCCCATTTCAATTAACATACCATGCCAATCCGTTCCTTCTGGAGCAAGGGTGCCCATTTTGACAACAATCTTCCTACTATAGCTTAGCGAGGTTAATACTAAGATTGTAAACAAATATCTCTTCATTCGATAAAGTATTCGTCTGTTTTTGCCAACAACCACTCGGCACGGTTTTTTGAAATTAAATTGGTTAATTCGTATTTGTTATTGGGTTTGATATCCATATTGATTACGAAATTTAGTTTTTCCTCAAACTTATCACGCTCTTGATAGGTTTTGTGGATCGCCTCAGAATAAGTAACAAAAAGGCTGGCGTCAAGGCTATCTGATAAAATTATGGCTTTTCCATAATAATAGTCCACAGAATCTCTGAGCATCTTTTCACTCAAATCAGATCTNGAGGAAGTAAAACTCATCATTGCAGANTATGCAGCACCATTATTCCAGCTAGAATCTATCGCAATACATGTTCTTAATAGACGTCCTACGGTCGGTAGATGAATCAATTCGTATGGGTTACCTCTGCTTGAGCTAATTGAACCACCATAAGCCGCAGCAAGCCAGTATAAATCGGCTATGTCTTCTTTGTCAAAATTAATTTTGGTATCTTTTCTAATCCAAGCTTCGAACTTTGGGTGTTTTTGGTTTAAAACAAGCAATCCTGAATTTTTCGCATCACTAAAAAGTTGATTGGCCTTCCGATACATTTTAAGAGCAGTTTCATAGTCTTCATCAAATAATCTATCAGCTTGTTCCATCACAACACCAAAACCATACTCAATCTTTGTTTTAATTAACTCACGCTGATGGTCGATATTGTAATTTTTACTTTTCTCTAAATGATTTATTTTCCTGTCAAAGTACACTGATAATAGCTTTGGACGCTCTAATAAAAATGATTTTGGCGCACATGATACGAATAGCATTAAAAGGCACCTGAGCATATGCGTGTATTTCACAATTCCCTCAACAATAAAAACTCAATGTTTATAGATAGGGTATTTTGCGCACAATGTTCTTATGTCCTGCCTTATACTTTTAATAATATGCTCATCACCCGGCTTGGTTATTATAGTATCTATCCAGCGAACAATTTCACGCATAACATCAACACCCATTCCTCTTGTTGTCAATGCTGGAGACCCCACCCTAATTCCGCTTGTAACAAACGGACTTTTAGTATCAAAGGGAACCATGTTTTTATTTAAATGGATACCCGCCTGCCCCAAATATTTTTCGGCCTCCCTGCCAGTAATTTTTTTATTGGTGAGGTCGATTAGTACAACATGAGTATCAGTACCACCCGAAACAAGTTCATAATCAAGCTTAAGAAATTCTTCAGCCATAGATTTTGCATTTTTTACAATCTCTTCAGTATATGTTCTAAAGCTAGGTTGAAGTGCCTCCCCAAATGCAACCGCCTTGGCTGCAACTACATGCATAAGTGGCCCCCCTTGAACGCCAGGCATAACCGAAGCATCAATTAGTTCTGAAACCATTTTAGTTCTCCCAGATTTTGGTGCTTTTTTACCCCATGGGTTCTCAAAGTCTTTTCCCATCATTATAATTCCGCCTCTTGGTCCTCTTAGTGTTTTATGGGTTGTACTTGTTACCACATCACAATAAGGCATCGGCGATGGGTGAACACCAGACGCAACTAAACCACTTGGATGGGCTATATCAGCCATGAGAAATGCATCAACAGAATTAGCTATTTCACGAAATTTTTGAAATTCAATATGGCGAGGATACGCACTTCCCCCGCAAATGATAAGTTTAGGCTTATGTTCCAAGGCCAAGGCTTTAACTTTATCGAAATCAACTCGGCCGGTTTTCTTACATACATGATAGAAAATTGATTTGTATAGCTGTCCTGAGAAATTGACAATACTCCCATGAGTGAGGTGCCCTCCATGGGCAAGATCTAAACCCATAATTAGGTCACCTGGCTTTAGGAAGGTCATAAAAACTGCCATATTAGCTTGAGATCCAGAATGTGGTTGCACATTAACATATTCTGCTCCAAATAATTTCCTTAAGCGTTTACGGGCCATGTTCTCAGCTTCATCAACAACATCGCAGCCTCCGTAGTAGCGCTTACCAGGGTAACCCTCAGCATACTTGTTTGTCATAACACCACCGACCATTTCCATAACAGCTTGGCTAGTGAAATTTTCCGAGGCAATTAATTCTATTGTGGACTCCTCTCTTTCTGCTTCCCTCTGCAGAATACTAAATAATTCAGGATCCATGTTTGCGAGATGGTTCATACCTTATTTCCAATCCTCCTCTGCTTTAAGAGATTCAGTTACCCAGTTATAAACTTCTGATCTAGTAGATATACTACGGCTTCTCTTGACTTTATCTTCAGCCATAAACCATTGCGCCTTTCCATATAAAACATCTTTTTGGTTCTCCCTGAGCCAAGAAGATTTATTAAACCCATTGTGTCCTTTCTTTTCAGCCTTAACAAAATAATCATACGCCAGTTTTGCAACAATTCTGTCATCGTTGGTAAATGGATTTTGACGAAAATTGTCCCAACCTTGATAGTACACTTTTCCTTTCTGCCCCTCACCCTCTCCATTTTTGCTGCCAAGAGTGCTAGCTTTATCTGCCCATTTAAGCGCCTGTCTGTAATCATCATTTTCTAAGTATATATCAGAAATGTTTATTGCAGTTTTTATATCACGCGGGTCAATCTTAAATAATTCTTCATATGCCTTAGCAGCGCCATCTAAATCATCAACTGATCTACTTGCCTCAGCAAATTTTCTGTACGAAAGCTTGCTGTTGGGATCTTTTTCTATCAAATTTTTAAGAATTGGTATCGCGTCTTGATAACTGTCTACCTCCATCAATCTATCAGCGTAGTCGAGACCGTAACTAAGATTTTCTGGATTATCCTCATATCTCTTACGATATACATCGAGCGGATCTCTGCCACTATTTTCGAATGCCATAGCAAGCTCACTTTGTGCAATCTCGTTACCTTGGTCAACCTTTAAAATCTGTTCTAGTATATATATCTGGTCATCATACCTCTCATTTTCTTTATATAACTTAGACAAATCATCCATAACACCCACATCTTCAGGTACCATTTCGACTAGTCTCTCATATTCAACGATTTGCTGATCAAATTTGCCTTGCTTTTTATAGGAATATGCAAGCCTCTTTCTAAGATCCACGTTTTCTGGGAGTTTTTGCAAACCGTCAAGAAGAACATATTCGGCACTATCAAACTTCCCCATCTGCTCGTAGGCGATAGCGTAATATTGATAAATTTCTTGTGGTGGCGCATAAACAGGATTCCATTCATCGCAGTCTAGTGTAGTAATCTCATCGTAGATTTTAACGGTTTGTTTCCAATCTCGGTTTCTGTAGTACTCTGCAGCGCTGCTCATTAATCTTGGGCATCTTAGATTTCTCAATGAGTCCAACTTTTTCGTATCTGCTAGAGCGTTTGCTCCGGTGCTGCTCGGTGGGGTGCACATCATAGAAATGATTGCAAATGGAATAATTTGTACTAATTTAAATTGCCTCATGATTATTTTTGTCTCCTCTTAACATACCAGATGTCAGCTAAACTAACACCCAATTGTATTTGTTTTACAGACTCCCTCTCATCAATATAGGAATAATATCTGCTCCCTTGGTAGTAGCTAAGACCAATTTGGTTTTGCAAAGGTTTAAACTTAAATCCTATGCTCATAGAATACCCCAACTCCCTGACGTTCATATTTTTTTTATCTAATTCATGTTCGTAAAAAACTAAACCAGTGCTAATTAATATTTTATCTAGAAGCTTGATTGAATAGTTCTTTGGATAGGTTGTTAAACCCATCTTCAAATACTTTGAACTGGAAATACGATTTTCATTGGGAAATTTAATTAAATCATTGGGCTTCCAATTATCTTTCATGTTACCAAATTCTATCAAGCCAGACAGCCTCGTTTTATAATATTTTAATATACTAAAGCTAAAGCTTTTAGGAGAATGCAAATCGCTGACTTCAATCCTTTGGTCTGAGCTAACGCTGTCTGGCATAGGAAAATCTAACCCCGGTACTGAGTAATCATGATAGCCATTTTGATTAGTGTCATCAAACAGATACTTTTTTTGAACAACAGCTGATAAAGGCCTTTGAGTGTGAGAATAATTGGAATAAAATTTAAGATCATCGAAATAATCAAGGGCTAAAAATATTTCATAAATTAGTCCATCATAATTCACTCTAGATGTTTTAAGTACTGAGCTACCATCAAAAAATATTGACTCGGTAGTTCTAGCAGAGCCAAATAATATATTATTGAACAAACCAAAGCTTATCTTTTCATTAAATTTAAAGGAAGATCCTAATTTTACAGACATTATACCTCCGTAACGGTTCCATTCTCTTTGAAGATTGTACGTTGTATCAAAAGCATCAAAATGTGTGGTTTCCGGGTCAAAAATATTTACTCTCTGATCTGTGTATGGCTCAAGTGCAAAACCTATTGATGATATTTTCTTAATTGGTGTGAGCCAAACTATATTTGTCAGGCCAGAATATCCATTAGCGGCATCAGTTTTTTGTAAGACATTCTCATTACCTCCATATGAAATAGATAGGTGGGTATAGTCTAAATTATGCCATGTCGATGGGTTTGAGAGACATACATCATTGCTATTCGAGGGGGTAATCCTTGAAATACCATCAATTGCATTATTCAAACCTTGATACCTGTAATAATGTCCCAAACCATATCCGTTCAGCATACCTTGGGAGTAGCAAATTGATAAAAGTATCAGAGCAAAAAGCAAATATTTATTCTTCGGAAACATAAATGATTTCTAACCTCAAATTAGGTTCATCATCGCCAACTTTAAGCGGGATTTGAAAAAAAGGATTATTCCTTTCATTAGCGATTAGTTTAAATCCGCTATTGCTCTCGTTGCCCAAGATAATGTTCTGCAAAATATTTTTTAAAGGGATTGTATATTCACCAAGAAGTGGATCTATTGACAAAGCATAAGGAATGCCCATACCCGTAAATGGATCTTGATAATAAAACTGCTCTGAGTCAACAGCAATGGTATCTACATCAATTGGATCAAACAATAAATTCTCCGGAAAGTTAATTACAGAACTATCGTACGGTAAAATTAGGTTCGCACTTCTAATAATAGACCCTTGGGGTAATGAATTTTCGGAGAAAGGAACATCAATTAGCGCTCGACTACCTCTGCCATTTGACAGATTTAATAAACCAGTCTGCTCACTGTCTATTGTTGGATAAAGAATAGATAGATCTCCCGCAGAATAGATTATTCTTGATGATGTATCCATCACCACAGAGTCGTTTACAGATATTGACTGTCTGATATACATTGTTACTTTTGGATCTAAACCTCCTGTTGATGCCTCTTCGCTATAAATCTCAATAAAGTTTTCTTGATTATTATCCATCTCCAAGGCAAATGTTCTAGTCAGGTTAGTGTCTAGTGTGTCAACTAAAACATGTAGTAAACTGTCAATACTCCATTTGAGTTGAGCATGGGAATATATGCCTGCGGTATCTAAAACATTTTTGACTGCAGGTTGACCTATCTTGGACCAATTAATTAAGGAAAACTCATCATAGTCCATGAAATTACTTGTGTTTTCTTGGAAGTGAGAATCAGGGCTAAAGTAAAGATTAGGCAGTTCAATCTGTGAAACAACACTGTCAGGACAGTAAACATAGAAATGTACACTATCAATTATTATTGTACTGTCATAGTAATAATCCCAATATGGTGAGCTGTTAATTTTTACGAATGAGAATAAAGCGTCAATATCATTTTTTTCACCTAAATATAGTCTTTCGTTTGACGCAATATTAGGCGCGACATTATAATGGCGAAAAGATAAACTATCAATTCGAAGCGATCCTAATTTCAAGTTGGAATGCGACAAATTTGATTTTAATGTATCATTAGAGCAATTGCACAGCATAGAAGCAAGGAGAAAATGTAGTATGAATTTGGGGTATGCCTTAAAGTGCATTTTCGCAGTATGTTTGAAGAATGCTTGACTATAGTTTACTTAAAACGTCATCCATTTCATCTGTGATTTGCTGGTAATCAGGTAGTTCATCATGAGAGCATTTAATCACAAAAACTTTTTTCTGATTAGCTGAAATACCTGGCTGTTTGAGGAGCTTTTTTGAGATGATCTTTGAGGGTCTATCAAGTATAATAATAGCATCTGAATTAAATGATGCAACATCGTAAACATTTAATTCATCCCCTGATAATGATTTGTCAATTGGCACTTCAGCATTTTCTAAATCAGTCCTGAGAATGTGGGCATATTCATCGAGATCATGAATTACTAGAACGGTTTTTATATTTTGGTAAAACTCATTTATTCCCTCAAAATGTTTTGCGTACATACCAGGCACCATCGCACTTTGCCAACCATTGCAAATAAAGATGTCCGGAGACCAAAATAAATGAGGTAAAGTGCTTAATACTGCTTTTGAAAATATGCCATAACGTTCACCATTATCCGTTAAAATTCGTCCATTTTTCGCCTTGTAGAGGAGATTAGTTAATGGATGGAACCAATGTTCATCTTCCAAGAAGTAAACCTGAACCCTAGTTTTAGGTATAAATCCACTTTTCGCACTAGCAATTTTATCATGACCATTGAATGTATAGGGTATTTGTCTTAATCGAATGACTTCCCTTAGAATATACTTTCTTTCGCTAACATATCCATATTTGGGAATAATTGTTCTAATGTCATGGCCCTTTTCTTGCAATGCAAGTGGTACTTTTGTAGAAAATTCCGCTAGCGTTGTTACATCAGCGAAGGGGATTATTTCTGTGGTGAGATAGTATAATTTTTTGGACATCTTTTTGTGGTGCTGGCTTAATTAACTGAAAGTTGTTTTAAGGCCTCTTTGGCTTTTATGTAATACTCACTTCCAGGAAAATAATCAATTAACCTCTGAAATTCTTCCCTGGCTTTTTCAACATTGCCAATACTCTGGTAAGAAAGCCCAATTTTTAGTTGAGCATCATCATCTTTGTCTGTCCCTGGATAAGTAAATACCTTTTCAAATTCTATAATCGCAGTTTTAAAATCTTTCTGCGAGTAGTAACATTCAGCCAACCAATATTGGCTATTATCGGCTAGGTCATTGGTCGCATCTGCAGAAACTAGCTCCTTAAAGCCAGCAATTGCCTTAATGAAGTCTTGATTTTGAAATGATCCGAGACTATTCATGTACGTGTTCTTGTATTGCGCAGCGTTAAATTTTGGTTCGGAGGATATTGGTTCTCCAGATTTCAGCCTAGCCATTTCGTTGTAACTATTCGTAAGTGTTACGATCTTATTTTCAACTAAAACTAACTTATTAAATATTTCAAGGGCAGTGCTATCCATGTATCGCGATTGATTTTCAAGAGTGTTAATTTTATTATTTAAGGTATTAATTCTTTTCAAGATGACTAATGTGATGGAATCTTGCTGTGCTTTGCTTTTGACAGCTTGTTTGAATGCTGACATTAACTCTGGCAAGAGAATTTGGTTATCTAGCTCAAGTGAATCTACCATCACTCTTACGCGATCAATTTTAGCATTAAGTCTTTTTAATTCTCTGGCCGAACCCTTATTCTGCGCATGCAGAGAAGTTGTAAGGACTGTTAATAAAAATGTAGTAAAAAATGAAATAAGAAAACGATTCACCATTTATATAAATATTTATTATTGTTTGATGCTCTATAAGTTACCGTCTTCGCCGCTCGCTTCAAATAAGTTTATCAATCTGAATAATTAACGCTCAGCTTAACTACCAGGCCTATCATTAAATAACTGGATAAAAGAAACGAACCTCCTGCAGATATAAATGGGAATGGGAGACCTTTAACTGGTATTAATCCAACAGTCATCGCTGTATTGACAAATACATGGGATAGGATTAGTGTGCCAATACCGATTAGAACCAGACTAGAAAATCTGTCTTTTGATAGGTAAGACCTCTTTATTATCTGCATAATTACGAAACCTATGGTTGCCAACACGATTAATACCATAAAGAATCCCATCTCCTCACCTATTACGGAAAGAATAAAATCTGATTCTTGCACTGGAAGGAATTTTAGGTGTGTCTGAGTACCTTCTCCCCACCCCTTACCGAACAGCCCTCCTGAACCTATTGCAGTTTTACTTTGAATGATTTGATATGCAGCGCCAAGTGGATCTTTCTCAGGATTTAGAAACGTGATTATTCTATTTTGTTGATATTTAGTAAGTGAGTTCCACATATAAGGGGCTAAAAGCCCTAGAAAAATATTGCCAAAGAATAATAAGATAGAAAGAACTATTTTGGGCCTGGCTATGATGATGACCATTCCCAATAATAATGCCCAAATCGTGAATGATAATGTCTGAAATGCAGTTAATATGCTGAATATTGGTGCCAATAGTAAAAATAGATAAAAAGGCCTTGCCCCGGACCAATAAAGCATAGGCAAAATTGGTGTCATCATAACAATTGAAGTTCCTAAATCTGGCTGATTTAATACCACTAATGTCGGGATTAATGCTAAAAAGACTGGAATAATTATTGAAATAAATTTTTTCATCTCAAGATTGTGATCTGATAGATATCTTGCCAAAGCAATAACGGTGAAAACTTTTGCAAACTCACTTGGCTGCAACGTAAAAGGCAATCCCACATTTAACCATCTGTAAGTGCCAGCATGCGGCTTGCCAAAAAAAGGCAGCAATACAATCAAAATACCAATAAGAAATAGTGGATATGAATATTTGTGTATTGTATATCGAGGTAATAATATAACAACTATTAAGATCGATGCTGCAGGAATCAAAAATAAAAATTGTTTACTAAACGGATTATCCAAAAGATTACCCATTTGAGGCTCAGATATACTGTAGAGCATTAGTAAACCCAAAATTGATAAAAACGCTACCGAGAAAATAATTCCATAGGGTAGTTCTTTGTTTTGCTTGAAAGGAAACCCAATCATTTGTTCACAACGGCTTTGTTTTCTGATATGATGTCAAAAACTTTTTTTGCTACTGGGGCAGCTATGGCGCCACCTGATCCTGAGTTTTCTAGTAATACAACAACAGAGTAATTCTTTTTATCATAATTCATCCAGCCAATATACCATGCGTGATCTTCACCATGGGGATTTTCAGCTGTGCCGGTTTTACCATAAATTTTTATTTTGTTATTTTCAGGAAGTGCATTCTTTCCGGTACCTAACTCGTTATAAACTACCTGTCCCATATCATACGTAATTCTCTCCCAGGTATCTGTTTTAATTGTTGGCATTTTTACGGGTACCGAGTGATCGGTTTTTACAAAGTGCGGAGCATGAGTACTACCCTTAGTCACCAATAGATTTAGATACTTGAATACCTGCATGGGTGTAACTAAAATTTCACCTTGGCCAATACACAAATTGAGGATTGAGCCCTTGCTCCATCCAAAACGGCCATATCTCTGGTTCATATAATCAGTATCTGGAACAGTACCTTTGTACTCACCCTTGATATCAATGCCAGTGATACTTCCAAATCCAAATAACCTGAAATAAGATGCAAGTTTATCCAAGTCATAATAGTGAATTGTTTTATAAAAATAAACATCACAAGATTGGGTTATTGCCGATGTCAAATCTACGTTACCATGCCCAGTAGTGAGCCAACATCCAAAAAGTCGATCGCCAAATTGATAAGCGCCATCGCAAACTTGGGTAATACTTGGGTTAAAATCAGGATGGTCTAGCATTGCTGCTTGAGTAATCATTTTTACGATCGACCCTGGTGGGTATAAGCCCTGATTAAACCTGTTGAGCAGTGGTTTGTCTGGATTATTTATGATTGCGCCCCAATCTGACTCCAAAATTCTTCCAGTAAATAAATCAGGTCTAAAATCAGGTTTGCTTACAGCACTAAGTATTTCACCAGTTTCCGGTATACCTATAATTAAGACTCCTCTTTTTTCATTTAATAAACTCTCCATTGACCTCTGAAGATCTGCGTCAATTGTAGTTAAAATATCCATCCCAGGTTCGGGATTAATTGGATCAAAATCATCAACAAAACCAACTTCTCTTCCGTAAACATCAACCTGATAAAACTGCACACCGTGTGAACCTTTCAAAATTTTCTCATAACTCTTCTCCAAACCACTCCAGCCAATAATATCCCCCAATTCATAGTCTTGAGGATCATCGACAGAATTCCTAATCAATCTGTCTACTTCTTTTACATAACCTAGTATGTGAGATGCTCTAACATTTGATGGAAAATATCTCTCTGGAAATTTTTGATAATACACTCCCTCGAGGTTGAATCTGCTTTCTTCAAGTCTAGAAATTTGATCAAAGGTTAAATCCTTCGCAATTCGTGTTGGTATGAATTTACCTCTGTAGTATTTGTCGAAGTTTTCTAGTAAAGCATCAGGGTTCATTCCTAAGATATTTGATATGAAACTGAAAGTCTCCTGCTTTCCTGATAATTCTCCAGGAACCGCGTTCAGTATGTAAGTTGGTAAGTTGTCAACTAGTATTTTACCTTTTCTATCTAATATTAGACCCCTAGGAGCGGATGTAGTGACTTTCCGAATTCTGTTTGAATTAGCTTTTTTCGAATATTTATCATGGTCAAGAATCTGCAATTGAAAAAACCTTGCAAGCAGCAGAGCCAATAAAAAAATTGTTACAAATATTGCGAAATAGTATTGCCCTGCAGATACAATATTATCGGCTTTTAACATTATAGATCCTACTAATTGGAAAAATAACTTGTAAAATTCCCATGAAAGAAAGAGTGTACAGAGCAGTTCCGAGCCAATTAATTACGAAAAGCTTAATATTTAAATCCCACAATTCTTGATAATAAACAAAACAGTAAATAAAAAACTGGAAAAAAATTATCAAAATCCAACAGAGTGTGAAATGAAGCATATTATGTTGTAGTCGGCTATCCTTTAAGCCACTACAAAGATAGCAGGTTAATGAGTAGGTTAATGGTGACAAACCAAAAAATAAAGCCACTCCAGAAAAATCAATAATTAGTCCCATTAAAAAACCAGATAATATTGCTATTGAACGATTGTACTGGAAAGACCAATAAATGATCAGAATCAGACAGAAATCGGGTCTTACGGTAGAAATCGCCAATAAATCTGATATTAAAAGTTGCGTAAGCCATACTAAAGCCCCTTGAATGAAAATTTTAGTTGACTTCATTTAGTTTGCTGATCGGTAATGACAAAAACATATTGAAACGAGCTCATATTGTTTGGTAAACTGACTTTAATTATCTTTTCAAAACTACTTCTACCATCATAAACACCTTCCACTTTACCTACGGGAAGACCACTTGGGTATATGTCACTAAAACCAGATGTTACTACTTTGTCCCCAATCTTAACATTGGCATTTTTTTGAACTTCACTAATTTGAGCCGTATTACCATCCAAGAATCGTAATATACCAGTCGCACCACTCGGTAATATTCTAACACTTAGCCTAAAATTAGTATCAGTTATAAGTTGAACAATTGAAGCTCGATTGCTTGCTTCAATCGTTTTACCAATTACCCCTTTTGGTGTAAGAACTGCCTGATTCTTTTTTATGCCATCAATCTTACCACCATCAATAACGATAGATAATAGATTAGGCTGCGTACCCTTATTTACTACCCTTGCAGGCCTTATTTTCAGAGTAGTCTTCTTTTTAAAATCGAGCAAAGACAGTAGCTCTTCATTTTCCTTGTGTAGGTTAAGCATTGACTCAACTTGCAATGACAGAGCGAGGGTTTTTTCCCTTAACAATTGATTTTCTTCTTCC
>FUFK010041707.1_pt1 | contig 27637 bp, 25 predicted proteins | sample 1021851 | NCBI WGS metagenome assembly FUFK01 (sample SAMEA51879418, study PRJEB19060) | metagenome
CGGCGGCCCCTCGGCGGCGAGGGCGTCGCGGAACGCCTGCTCGCCCAGGGCCAGCACCAGGTCGGGATCGTCGTCCACCAGGCGCAGGCTATCGTCACCCAGGGCACGCAGGGCGTCGGCGAAGTCGGCGGCGGCCTCCGCGGAAGGCGCGCGCACCGCCAGCCGCACGGGCTCGCCCTGCTCGTCCGGGTCCGCCGCATAAGCGCCGAACACAGGGGCGCCCGCGGCGGCGACACCGGCCACCACGCTCAGCAGCAGTAAGCCTATCCCCCAGGCGCGACGCATCCTAGCCGCCGCGCCTCCAGGCGCCGTCCATGTTGCTGTTATCGTGCCGCATCGGCTGCCATCCCCGTTCTGCCCCCTAGAAAGTGACCGTGGCGCCGATCCAATAGCGCTGATCATCCCGGTATTCATTTTCGACAAAAACCACCGGTTCTTTATTGAGCGGGTGTTGGACCACGAAATTCCATTCCACTTCTGTCTGATGCAGACGGTGTCGGAATCCAAGCCGGGCATCCAGCCGCTCGAAGGGGTAGTCGTTGTAATCGCGGGCCAGGTAATAGGNGGTGGACCAGGACCAGCCGCCGTCCAGGCGCCAGTGCCACAGGGCGCTGGCGCTGTCGCGGGCGGCGAAGCGCTGCTCGGTGGCGATGTTGGCTTCGGTGTGCACATGGGCGCCGGTGAGCCGCAGGAGATGGCGGGCATTGGGCCGCCAGCTCAGCTGCGCCTCGGTGCCGCGGTGCTCCACCTCACCGTCGTTGGCCGGGTCGAAATCGAACGGGTTGAGGGCGCCGCTGACCAGATCCCAGAGCTCTTCGCGAAAGTAGCGGACGTCCAGTTCGAAGCCGCCCAGGGCACCGGCGAAGAAGCGCCCGTAGTAGCCCAGCTCGCGGGAGCGGATGCGCTCCGGTTTGAGCATGCCGGGGCTCTGCTGGGTGACGAAGAAAAAGGCCGGGTCCCAGCCCAGCAGCGCCTGCTCGTTGCCGGCGAAGGGCGCGTTCAGATCGGTGATCGGCAGGTTGATGCGCGCCTGGTCTTCGTAGATGTCCGGGGTGCGCAGCGCGCGGGCGTAGGAGGCGCGCAGGGTGTGGCCGCGCACCACCTGCCAGTTGATGCCGGCGCGCGGGCTGAAGTGCTCGCCGTTGATGTCGTCGTACTCCCAAAAGCCGCCCAGGCTGATGGTTACCGGCGCCACCGGCTTCACCGCCAGGTTGGCGAACAGGCGCCGGCTGACGTTCTCGCCGGTGCCGGACAGAAACGCCTGGGATTCGCCCCGGTCGTGGCGCAGGTTGGCGCCGGCCACCAGCCGCGCCCAGTCGGTGACCTGCAGGGTGTCCTGGACTTCCAGGTCGTAGCGGGTCTCCTGAGTGTCCAGCCAGGCGCGGCCGCAGAACGCTTGCGCGCCGCTGGCCTGCAGGGTGGCGTAGCGGTTCTGGATGCCCGGGTCGGTGCCGGCGGCGGCCAGGGTCTGGTCGATGTCGCTGTTGTTGGCCAGATAGAGGTCGCGCAGCTCCTGGGAGAAGAACAGCCCGCCGCCGGGGCCCTGGGCGCCGGTGAGCGGGTCGCGGAAGCACAGGTCCAGATTGGTGTCTTCGTTGGTGTACTGGCCGTAGGCGCTCACCTTGAGCTGGTGGCGCGGGGAAAACTGGCGCTGCCAGTCGAGGCCGAAGAAGGCGCGCTCGCCCACCTGGTGGGTGTCGTCATAGTAGTCGGCCAGTTCCTGCAGGCCGGATTCCGGCGGCCGGTCCAGCCGCGAGCGGCTGCCGCCGGCGTGCACGGTGAGGGTGTCGCGCGGCGACAGCTCGAACACGGTGCGGCTGTTGAGCTTGTCGACGCGCTTGGCGTCGCCGCTCTCCAGCGGCGTGAGGCCGGCGTCGTAGCCATCGTCGCGCTGGCTGCTGACGCTGACGCGGAAGGCGCCGTTGGTAAATTGGTGGCTGGCGCCCAGGCGCGCGTCGCGGATGCCGTTGTTGCCGGCGCGCACGCTGACCCGCTGGCCGACACTGTCGCGGGGGTCGCGGGTGATGATATTGATCACCCCGGTGAAGGCGTTGGCGCCGTAGGCGGCGGAGGCCGGGCCGCGGGTGACTTCGATGCGCTCCACGTCCTCCAGGCTGACCGCCAGATCGTTCCAGCTGACCCGGGCGAAGCCGGGCTGGTAGACGCTGCGCCCGTCGATCAGCACCAGCATGCGGCGGGTGTCGCGGGCCTGGGTGCCGTGGTAAGAGACCGTGGGCACGTTGCCGTCGGCCTTGGCCACCGCCATGCCCGGCACCAGCCGCAGCACCTCGTGCAGCTCCCGGGCGCCGCTGGCGCGAATCAGATCCCGGTCGATAATGGTGACGCTGGCGGGCACTTCGGAAATGGGTTGATCCAGGCGCGCCGGGGTCAGTACCCGGGGCACCTCGCTATCGGAGTCGAACGGCGCGTCCGCCCGGGCGGACAGCGCCAGCCATGGCAGAAACGCCAGTAGTAAGGTCTTGTGCCCCCGCACTTCCATCCCCCAAATGATGTCGTTCTTGTGGGAGCGGGCCATGCCCGCGACAGGGCGACCCTGGTCGCCCGGCGGGATCCCAGAGACCTGATTTAATCTCCCTGAATCAGGTCTCTGGAATCCCGCCGGCAAGCTTTGCTTGCCTTTCGCGGGCTGGGCCCGCTCCTACAAACCCCGCGACCCCGCGGCTTATTTCTTAACGTGCTTCATCATGCGGCGTTTGCGTTTGATCTGCCGTTCGGTGAGCTGGGTCTTGCGGCCCTCATAGGGGTTGTCGCCGGACTTCAGCTCCAACCGGATCGGCGAGCCTTCAATCTTTAGCAGCTCCCGGAAGCGGTTCTCCAGGTAGCGCTGGTAGCTGTTCGGTAACGACTCGGTACGGTTGCCGTGGATCACCACCGTGGGCGGGTTCGAGCCCCCCAGATGCGCGTAGCGCAGCTTGGCCCGGAAGCGCCCGTTGCGCGGCGGCGGGTGCGAGTGGGTGATGTCCTGCAGCATGCGGGTGAGCGCGTTGCTGCCCAGCTTGATGAACGCGGAATCCCAGGCGCGCTCGATAAAGCCGAACAGGTCGCCGACGCCGGTGCCGTGCAGCGCGGAAATAAAGTGCACCTTCACCCAGGGGGCGAAATGCAAGCGCCGTTCCAGCTCGCGCTTGACCCACTGGCGATGGTCGGCCTCCAAGCCATCCCACTTGTTCACCGCGATCACCAGGGCGCGGCCGGTTTCCAGCACATAGCCGAGCAGGTGCAGGTCCTGGTCGGTGATGCCGTCGCGGGCATCGATCACCACCATCACCACCTGGGCGGCGTCCACCGCCTGCAGCGCCTTGATCACGGAGAACTTTTCGATGGTCTCATGGACCTTGCCACGGCGGCGGATGCCGGCGGTGTCGATCAGCACGTAGTTGCGCTCGCCGTCGCCGTTGCGGTCCTGGCGCACGAACGGCACCTCGATGGTGTCGCGGGTGGTGCCGGCCTGGTCGAACACCACCACCCGCTCCTCGCCGAGAATGCGGTTGATCAGGGTGGATTTGCCCACATTGGGGCGCCCCAGCACCGCCACGCGCACGGTGTCCGGGTCGGCGGGCTCGCCGTCGTCCTCTTCCGCTTCCGGGAATGCCTTGAGCACCTCGGTGATCATGCCGCGCACGCCGCGCCCGTGGGCGGCGGCGATCGGGAACAACTCGCTGAGCCCCAGGCCGTAGAAGTCCGCCAAAGCGGTGTCCGGGTCCAGGCCGTCGGTTTTGTTGACCGCCAGGTAGACCGGCTTGGGCAGCTTGCGCAGCTCCGAGGCCACCTGCTCGTCGGCGGCGGTGAGACCGGCGCGGCCGTCCACCAGGAACAGCACCACGTCCGCTTCGCCCACCGCCTGCAGGGCCTGGTCGGTCATCGGCCGGTCGATGCCCTCCTCGCTTTCGCCGATGCCGCCGGTGTCGACCACCGTGTAGGGGCGGTCGCCCAGGCGGCCGTCGCCGTACTGGCGGTCCCGGGTGAGGCCGGGGAAGTCCGCCACGATGGCGTCACGGGTGCGGGTAAGGCGGTTGAACAGCGTGGATTTGCCCACATTGGGGCGGCCCACCAGGGCGATCACGGGTTTCATTGGGGCTCGGTCGGGGTGGCTGTGGTGATTTAGGGGGCAGGATACAGGCGTGCGGGGTTTCTAGCTACAAATGGCAAGCTACAAGCTGCAGGCCTCGAGCGGCAAACAAGCCGTGCCGCCGGCACGGCCTGCTTGAAGCTTGTAGCTTGGGGTTGCAGCTACTCTTCTTCGATTCTGTAGGCGGCGAGCTTGCCGTCGGCGCTAAGCGCGTAGAGCACGTCGTCGACCACCACCGGCGTGGACGAGAAGCCGTCGCGGTCGTGGCGGTAACGGGCCACCAGCTCGCCGGTGTCGGCGTCCATCCAGTGCAGGTAGCCTTCGAAGTCGCCCACCACCACCAGGCCGTCCTGGACGGCGGTGCCGGTGAGGCGGCGGCCGTAGAGCTTGTCCTGCTGCCACAGGAAGCTGCCGCTGCGCTGCTCGGCGGCGCGCACCAGGCCTTCGTCGTCGGCCACGAACAGGGTGCCCAGGTAGGAGCTGATGGTCTGGTGGCTGGAGATGTCCTTGCTCCAGTAGGGGCGGCCGTTTTCCCAGTCGAGCACCGACAGCTGCCCCTGGAAGGTGGCGGTGAAGACGCCGCCGTTTTCCACCAGCATGTTGGCGTTCACGTCCACCAGGCGGTCCAGTTCGGAGCGGCCGGAGGGCTCCGCCACGCGACGCTCCCACAGGGGCGCGCCGGTGTCCGCTTCGATGGCGGCCACCTTGCCGCTGGCGAAGCCGGCGTAAACCCGACCGTTGGTGATCACCGGCTGGGCGCCGCCGAGCAGGGTCAGGTTGGGCACGGTGGTTTCGTAGTCCCAGAGTTGCTCGCCGGTGCTGCCGTCCAGGCCCAGCACATGGCCGTCGATGGTCTGCGCCACCACCAGGCCGCCGTTGCTGGTGGGCGCGGCCAGCACTTCACTGCTCACTTCGGTGCGCCACAGCGGCTCGCCGTCTTCGCCGTCCAGGGCCACCACGTCGCCTTCGCGGGTGCCGTAGAGCACCTGGCCGTAACCGGCGTAGAGGCCGCCGGAAATGCGGTCCTCGGTTTTGCTGCGCCACTGGCGCTTGCCGTTTTCCCGGTCGAAGGCGTAGACACGCCCGTGGATGTCGGCGGCGAACACCTGCTGGTTGGTCACCGCCGGGGCCAGCGTCATGGCGGTTTCGTCGATGCCGTCGCCGGCGCCGGAGCNCCACAGGCGGTCCACGTCGTAGCGGGCCTCGAACTCGGGCAGCGGGTTGGGTTCGATGGCGTTGGGGNTGCTGCTGCAACCGGCCAGCGCCACCAGACCGAGCAAGAACGGGGCCGTGAAGGCTTTCAACATAGGGTTCACTATAGGGACTTCATGTCGTCGAGTTTCATTTGCACGCGGTCCTTGGCGGCGCCGTTATCCAGAGCCTCCAGCGCGCCGGTGTAGGCGTCGCGGGCCGCGTCCCATTTTTCCCGGGCGCCGGCGATGTCCCCTTTCAACTCCAGCGCCTGAGCCTGCCAGGCTTCCGGGAAGGTGCGCGAAATCTGCTGTTCCGCGGCGTCCAGATCCCCCTGTTCGATCTGCACCCGCGCCAGGCGTACCCGGGCGGTGTATTCCAACTCCTTGGTGGCGGCGTTCTCGGCCACCGCCTTGAGCTGCTCGGCGGCGCCGTTGAGGTTGCCCTCGTCCACGGCCAGCTTGGCCAGGGCCAGGCGGGCGTAATCCGCGTAGGCGGTGGACTCGAAGTCCTCCAGCAGGGTGTCGGCGGCGCTGCGCACCTGATCGGCGTCACCGCCCTGGCCCAGGCCGGCCATCAGCGACTCATACACCTGGGACGCTTCCGCCGCCTGGCCGCTGCTGTGCTCCTGCCACTGGCGCCAGCCGATCATGGAGCCGATCGCCAGCACGATCACCACGATGGTGGCGGTGCCGTTTTTCTGCCACCACTCCTTGAGGCGTTCCGCCTGTTCTTCTTCGTCCCGGATGTAATCTGCCACCCCAATGTCTCCTTATTCGCTTTTTGGCGCGAGGCGCGCGGCCAGCCATTGGGCGACCTCGTCCTCGGACAGTTGCTGTTGTTCGCTTTGATCACGCAGCGGCTTCACCGCCACCTGTTTGGCGGCCACTTCGTCTTCCCCCAGAATCAGGGCGAAGCGGGCGCCGCTGCGGTCGGCTTTTTTCATCTGGCTTTTGAAGCCGCCGCCGCCGCAATGGCACTGAATGCCGACACCGGGCAGGGCGTCGCGCAGTTTCTCGGCCAGCACCAGCGCCTGGGTCTGCACGTCGCCCATGGCGGTAATGTAGATCGCCACCGGCGCCGGCAGTTCCGGACGCTTTTGTTCGAGCAGTAATACCAGCCGCTCCAGGCCCATGCCGAAGCCCACCGCCGGGGTCGGCTTGCCGCCCAATTGCTGCACCAGGCCGTCGTAACGGCCGCCGGCACAGACCGTGCCCTGGGCGCCGAGCGCGGTGGTGGTCCACTCAAACACGGTTCGGCCGTAGTAATCCAGCCCGCGCACCAGGTTGGGGTTGATCACGTAGGGCACGCCGGCGGCGTCCAGCAGCGCGCGCAGCCCGTCGAAGTGGGCGCGGGCCTCGTCGCCCAGATGGTCGGCCAGGCGCGGCGCGTTTTCCAGCACCTCGCGGGTGCCCGGGTCCTTGCTGTCGAGCACGCGCAGCGGGTTGCGCTCCAGGCGGTTTTGCGAATCCTCGTCGAGCCGGTCGCGGTGCTCGCGCAGGAACGCCACCAGCGCCTCGCGGTAGCGGGCGCGGTCGTCGTTGTCGCCCAGGGTGTTGAGCTCCAGGGTGACCTGGTCGCTCAGGCCCAGCTCTTTCCACAGCCGGGCGGTGAGCAGGATCACTTCCGCGTCGATGTCCGGGGTGGCGATGCCGAAGGTTTCCACGCCGATCTGNTGGAACTGGCGGCTGCGGCCGGCCTGGGGNCGCTCNTAGCGGAACATNGGGCCGGTGTACCAGAGCCGCTGGGTCTGGTTNTAGAGCAGCCCGTGCTGNTCGGCGGCGCGCACGCAGCCGGCNGTGCCTTCCGGGCGCAGNGTNAGGCTGTCGTCGTTGCGGTCGGCGAAGGTGTACATCTCTTTTTCGANGATGTCGGTCACTTCGCCGATGCCGCGCGCGAACANNTCNGTGCGCTCGACGATGGGAAGACGAATCTCCTGGTAGCCGTAGGCCGCCAGCACCGCCCGGGCGCGCTGCTCCAGCCACTGCCACAGGGGCGTCTGNTCGGGCAGAACGTCGTTCATGCCACGAATCGACGTGATCTTGTTGCTCACCGGTTCTCCTTATTNAACGTCTNGCGGGGCGTTATTCGCTNCGCAGGATCACGCCTTTCTCTTCGTCCTCGCGCTGNCGGGCCACCTTGGCGCGCACCATGCGCTCCAGCTCGTCGACCAGGTTCTCGGACTTGATGTGGTGGCTCTTCTGGCCGTCCGCGTAGGACAGATTATTGGGCGTGCCGCCGGTGAGGCCGACATCGACTTCGCGGGCTTCGCCGGGGCCGTTGACCAGGCAGCCGATCACCGCCAGATCCACGGATTCGTTGATGTCCTCAAGACGCGCTTCCAGCTCGTTGACGGTCTTGATCACGTCGAAGTTCTGCCGTGAACAGCTCGGGCAGGCGATGATGTTCACGCCCTTCTTGCGCAGGTTCAGGCTTTTCAGAATGTCGAAGCCGACGCGNATCTCTTCCACCGGATCGGCGGCCAGGGANACNCGNATGGTGTCGCCGATGCCNTCCATNAGCAGCCCGCCCAGNGCCACCGAGGANTTCACCGTGCCGGANCGGAAGGTGCCGGCCTCGGTGACGCCCAGGTGCAGNGGCTGNTCGATCTGGCTGGCCAGCTTGCGGTAGGCCTGCAGGGTCATGAAGACGTTGGAGGCNTTGACGCTGACCTTGAAGTCCTGGAANTCGTAGCGGTCGAGGATCTCGGCGTGGCGCAGGGCGGATTCCACCAGCGCGTCGCTGGTCGGTTCGCCGTACTTGCGCTGCAGCTCTTTTTCCAGCGAGCCGGCGTTGACGCCGATGCGGATCGGCACGCCGTGGTCGCGGGCGGATTCGATCACCGCGCGCACCCGGTCCTCGCGGCCGATGTTGCCCGGGTTGATGCGCAGGCAGTCGGCGCCTTCGTCGGCCACTTTCAGGGCAATCTTGTAGTCGTAGTGGATGTCCGCCACCAGCGGCAGGCTCACCTGCTTGCGGATTTTGCCGAAGGCCTCGGCGGCATCCATGGTGGGCACCGAAACGCGCACGATGTCCGCGCCCACGCCTTCCAGAGCCCGGATCTGGGCGACGGTGGCGTCCACATCGCAGGTGTCGGTGTTGGTCATGCTCTGCACGGAGATCGGCGCATCGCCGCCCACCGGCACGGAGCCGACGTGAATCTGACGGGATTTACGGCGCTTGATGGTGACTTCCGGTTCCATGCTAACTCCTGAAACGACTAGGGCAGCGTGACGCGGACCACGTCACCGGAGCGTTGGCTGGGCAGGCTGACCGCGGAGCCGTTGATGCGTACCGCGCTCACTGCCGCCGCGTCGCCCAGGGTAACGCGGAACGGCGCCTCGCCGTCCAGATTGACGCTGCCGCCGGCGTTTTGNTGGCCCTGGGTGAGCGTGGCGCCGGTGGCGTCCACCACTTTGATCCAGCAAACGCGGGAAAATTCCAGGGCCAGGCTGTCGATGCCGTCTTCGCCGGGGGCGGCGGCCAGTTCGGTCTGCGAAGTCGGGGTTTGCGGTGTCTGTTCCGCCAGCTCCGGGCGGGAAGCGGGTTCACCGCCGGAGGAGCCGTCGTTGGACTGTTCGGAGGGCGGTTCGCCGCCCTGGTCGCTGTCGCTTTCGGGCAGCGGCTGCAGGTTGTCGTCCACCGGCGCGCTGGGCTCGACGGTTTCCGGCAGAGCCGGTTCCGGTGCCTCGGGCGCCGCCGGGCTGTCGAAGGTTTCCTCGCCGCCCCGGCCGCCGTCGTCCACGGACGGTTCCGGGGCGCTCAGGTCGTCACGGGGCCACAGCCACCAGCCCACGGCCACCAACAGCACCACCACCAGCACCGCCAGGGCCGGCAGGCGCCACTCCCGGTGGCTGGGGGCTTCGTCCAGGGCCGCCTGCTCGCGCTCACGCTCGTCCTGGCGCATTTCGTCCACGCGCTGCTGGAACTGCCGGGCCAGCTCTTCCGCCGGCAGGCCCAGGAAACGGGCGTAATTGCGCAGATAGCCCTTGATGAAGGGCGCTTCGGGCAGACGCTCGTAGTCGTCCTGTTCCAGGGCTCGCATGTAGGAAGTGGACAGCCGCAGATGCTTGCAGGCTTCCTCCTGGCTGAGACCCTTCTCTTCCCGGGCCCGGCGCAGTCTCTCGCCGGGTAATACGGTCTCGTTGGCGCTCATTGACGTCCCTCCTGCGCGCTCCGCCATTCCTGCCAGAGCTTGTGCTCCCGGGTACCGGGATAGAGATTCTGCAACGCCAGCTCATAGCTGGACTGCTGATCCTGTAAGCCGAGGGCGGCGGCCAGTTGAATGCCGGTCCACAGCCCTTCGGCGCTCTGCCGGCCGATGCGGCGCTCGTACTGTTTGTAGTAATCCCAGCCNATCTGATGGCGGCCCTCTTGGTAATAGAGCTTGGCCAGTTGCAGGGTGGCATGGGTGGAGCGGCCGTTCAGGCGCAGGGCGCGCACGAAGGCGTCCTTGGCGTCGTCGGGCCGGTCCAGCGCCATATAGCTTTGCCCCATGTTGCTGAAGGCGCTGGCGCGGCCTTCATAGTTGGGGTCGTTGGCGGCGCGTTCGAATTTCCGCAGGGCCTCTTCGTAGCGCCGCTGGGTGTACAACAGGGTGCCGTAGTTGTTCAGCGCCGGGGCGTAGTCGCCATCGGCGGACAGCGCCTTGCGGTAGTGGTATTCCTCTTTCTCGGCGTCGCGCTCGTAGTTGTAGAGCAGCGCCATGGCGTTGTGGGCGGCGGCGCTGTCGTCGTCGATGGAGAGCGCGCGGGAGAAGTGCCGGCGGGCTTCGGACGGGTCGCCCATCTGCAGATACTGCAGCCCGGCGGCCACCCGGGTGCGCACCGCTTCCTGGGGATCGGCGGCGGGCCCGCCGCCGGTGGTCGTGGTGGTGCAGCCCGCCACCGCGACGCAGGCCACCAGAATCACAACGAGCTGTCGAAGCATTGGGTTCATTGCACGGATGCTGTTTTGCTGTCGGGCTGTTCCGAGCGATGGAAAATCGATTCCTTCCATCGTTCGCTGCGACGGGTACGGTCTTTCACTTCGCCCACCAACTGGCCGCAGGCGGCGTCGATATCGTCACCGCGGGTGGTGCGCACGGTGGTCATGACGCCATTGTCATTCAGGAATTTGTGGAATGCCAGAATGTCGCTTTTGCGCGAGCGTTCATAACCCGCGTGCGGGAACGGATTGAACGGAATCAGGTTCACCTTCACCGGGATGCCGCGCAGCAGCTTGACCAGCTGGCGGGCGTGTTCCGGCTTATCGTTCACATCGCGCAGCATCACGTATTCCATGGTGATGGTGTTGTGGCGATGGGTGATGTTGTCGCTGTAACGCTTGCACGCCGCCATCAGCTCCTTGAGCGGATANTTGCGGTTGAGCGGCACCAGTTCGTTGCGCAGCTCGTCGTTGGGGGCGTGCAGACTCACCGCCAGGGACACGTCCAGGTCGGCGCTGAGTTGATCAATCTTGGGGATCACCCCGGAGGTGGACAGCGTGATGCGNCGCTTGCTGATGCCNTAGCCCAGGTCGTCNCGCATCAGGCGCATGGCGGCCAGNACCGGCTNATAGTTCAGCAGCGGCTCGCCCATGCCCATCATCACCACNTTGGTGATCGGGTGCTCGCCCAGGTTCTTGCGCGGGCCGAACGAACGGCTCGCCTGCCANACCTGGCCGATGATTTCCGAGCTGGTGAGATCGCGCTGGAAGCCTTGCTTGCCGGTGGAGCAGAAACTGCAGTCCACGGCGCAACCCACCTGGGAAGAGACACACAGGGTGCCGCGGCGACCGTCGGGAATAAANACGGTCTCCACGGCGCCGCCGTTGTCGGCCTCGAACACCCATTTACGGGTGCCGTCCCGGGAGATGCCCTCGTGGAGCACCTCCGGGCCGCGAATTTCCGCCACGCGGACGAGTTTTTCACGCAGGGCCTTGCCCACGTCGGTCATCTGCTCGAACGAATCCACCTGATGGTGGTGGATCCACTTCATCACCTGCTGGGCGCGGAATTTCTTCTCGCCCATGTCCAGGAAGAACGCTTCCATCTCGGGATAGGTGAGACCGAGCAGATTTACCTTGTCGGGGGCACTCATTGCTTCGCTCCTTGCAGCCCTTAGCGGGTGCGCGGGCAGACTTCCTCGTCGGCGAAGAAGTAGTCCACTTCACGGGCGGCGGATTCGGTGGAATCAGAACCATGGACAGCGTTTTCGTCGATGGTTTCCGCGAAATCGGCACGGATGGTGCCGGCTTCGGCGTCCTTCGGGTTGGTGGCACCCATCAGATCACGGTTCTTCTTCACCGCGTCCTCGCCTTCCAGCACCTGTACTACCACGGGGCCGCTGGTCATGAAACCGACCAGGTCGCCGAAGAAGGGACGCTCTTTGTGCTCGGCGTAGAAGCCTTCGGCCTGCTCTTTGCTCAGGTGCAGCATCTTCATGGCCACCACGTTCAGGCCGGCCTTTTCGAAACGGCCAACGATCTCGCCGATCGCGTTCTTGCCCACGGCATCAGGCTTGATAATAGAGAGGGTACGCTCAACAGCCATCTGTCTGATCACTCCAGAATTGCATTGGTCTTTGGGAAGAGAACCGCTTCCAGCGGTCCGGAAAGGCCCTGGGCCTGAAACCGGCGGATTATACGCACGAAGGGCGAAATATGATACCGTTGCCGGCCCTATCGGGGCCATGGGCCGCGCTTTCACACCCCGGATTCCCCCTCGCCGTCATATACCGTATAATACCTGAGTAATTTACTCTGGTATTCCGCTAATTATGAGCACGCAAGCCGAACTCGACAAAGTGATCAGCTCCGAGTACGAGGCGGGTTTCACCACCCTGGTGGAGTCCGACACCTTGCCTCCGGGCCTGAACGAGGACGTGATCCGCGTCATTTCCGCCAAGAAAGGCGAACCGGAATGGCTGCTGGAGTGGCGTCTGGACGCCTATCGCAACTGGCTGGAGATGGCCGAGCCCAACTGGGCCCACGTCACCTACCCGCCGGTGGACCTGAACGCCATCTCCTACTACTCCGCGCCCAAGAGCATGGAGGACCGGCCCCAGAGCCTGGACGAGGTGGACCCGGAACTGCTGGACACCTACAAGAAGCTGGGTATCCCGCTGCACGAGCAGGAAATGCTCGCCGGGGTGGCCGTGGACGCGGTGTTCGACTCGGTCTCCGTGGGCACCACCTTCAAGGCCAAGCTGGCGGAGGCGGGCGTGATCTTCTGCTCGATCTCCGAGGCGGTGCACGAGCACCCGGAGCTGGTCAAGAAGTACCTGGGCTCCGTGGTGCCCAAGGGCGACAACTTCTTCGCCGGCCTCAACTCGGCGGTATTCACCGACGGCTCCTTTGTTTACATCCCCAAGGGCGTACGCTGCCCCATGGAGCTGTCCACCTACTTCCGCATCAACGAGGCCAATACCGGCCAGTTCGAGCGCACCCTGATCGTCGCCGACGAGGGCAGCTACGTGAGCTACCTGGAAGGCTGCACCGCGCCGCAGCGCGATGAAAACCAGCTGCACGCGGCGGTGGTGGAGCTGGTGGCCCTGCCCGGCGCCGAGATCAAGTATTCCACGGTGCAGAACTGGTACCCCGGCGACAAGGACGGCAAGGGCGGCATCTACAACTTCGTCACCAAGCGCGGCGTCGCCCACGACAACGCCAAGATCAGCTGGACCCAGGTGGAAACCGGTTCGGCGATCACCTGGAAGTACCCGTCCGTGGTGCTGCGCGGCGACAACTCCGTGGGCGAGTTCTACTCGGTGGCGCTGACCCGCCACGCCCAGCAGGCGGACACCGGCACCAAGATGATCCACCTGGGCAAGAACACCCGCAGCACCATCGTCTCCAAGGGTATTTCGGCGGGCAAAAGCTCCAACGCCTACCGGGGTCTGGTGCGCATGGGCCCGCGCGCGGAAAACGCCCGCAACTTCACCCAGTGCGACTCGCTGCTGCTGGGCGACACCTGCGGCGCGCACACCTTTCCGTACATCGAGTCCAAGCACCCCAGCGCCACCATCGAGCACGAGGCCACCACCTCCAAGGTGAGTGACGATCAGTTGTTCCTGTGCCGGCAGCGCGGCATCGACCCGGAAAAGGCGATCTCCATGATCGTGAACGGCTTCTGCAAGGAAGTGTTCAAGGAACTGCCCATGGAGTTCGCGGTGGAAGCCGGGAAGTTGCTGGAAGTGAGCCTGGAAGGCGCGGTTGGCTAGTTAACAGTGAACAGTTGACAGTTGATAGTGGACAGTTGACAGCGAAAGGCGGGCTCGGCTTTGCCCTTCGCAGGCTTATTGGGAAACACCTCAGACAGTTAATAGACAGGCGTTATTTACATGCTGGAAATTCGTGATCTGCACGCCGCCGTAGCCGGCGAACCCATTCTCAAGGGCCTGAACCTGACCGTGAACGCCGGTGAGGTGCACGCCATCATGGGCCCGAACGGCTCCGGCAAATCGACGCTGGCCAATGTGCTGGCCGGCAAGGACAACTACGAGATCACCGGCGGCGACGCCCTGTTCGAGGGCAAGAGCCTGGCCGATCTGGAGCCGGAGGAGCGCGCCCAGCTGGGGCTGTTCCTGGCGTTCCAGTACCCGGTGGAGATTCCCGGTGTGTCCAACATGGAATTCCTCAAGGCGGCGCTGGAGGCCACCCGCAAGGCCCAGGGCAAGGAAGAGTGGGATTCGGTGACCCTGCTGCGCAAGGCCCGCGAAACCTGTAAGCAGGTGGATCTGGACCCGCAGTTTCTTAAGCGCGGCGTCAACGAAGGCTTTTCCGGCGGCGAGAAAAAGCGCAACGAAATCATGCAGATGCTGCTGATGGAACCAAAGCTGGCGCTGCTCGACGAGACCGATTCCGGCCTGGATATCGACGCCCTGCAAACCGTGGCCCGGGGGGTGAATTCCCTGCGCAGCCCGGAGCGCGGCATCGTGCTGGTGACCCACTACCAGCGCCTGCTGGACTACATCGTGCCGGACTTCGTGCACGTGCTCTCCGACGGCCGGATCATCAAGTCCGGCGGCAAGGAGCTGGCCCACGAGCTGGAAGAACACGGCTACGGCTGGCTCACCGGCGACCGCAACGACGGTAAGGACCAAAGCGCATGAGTGCATTGCTTTCCCCGGAGGACCTCAAACGCCAGGCGCTGGCGAACGTCCAGGACGCCACGGAGAGCAACGCGGAAAACCCGGCGTTGGCGGCGTTGCGCGACAGCAGCCTGGCGGCGCTGAAGGCGGCGGTGTTCCCCGGCCGCAAGACCGAGCAGTGGAAATACACCTCGCTGCAGCCGCTGGCCGACGGCCACCTGAACCGGCGCGCCGCGGCCGCCGCCACCCCGGCGGATCTGCCCAAGCTGGGCGATTACCGCCTGGTGCTGGTCAACGGCCGGCTGGATGAAAGCAGCAGCGCCCTGCCCGACGGCGTCACCCTGAAGCGGGAAGCGTCCCGGCTGGAGGGCCTGACCACGCCGTTCGCGCTCTACAACGGCGCCGCGCTGGACGACGCCCTCACCCTGGAAGTGGCCGCCAACACCGACGTGGCCGGCACCGTGCAGGTGATCCACTACGCCGACGGCGACCAGCCGGCGCACTGCAACACGCGGCTGGAAGTGGTGCTCGGCACCGGCAGCCGCATGACGCTGATCGAGCAGTACCTGGGCCGGGGCCCGGTGCTCACCAACGCGGTGACCGCCATCGAGACCCGCGACAACGCCCACCTCAGCCATTACCGGCTGCAGAGCGAGGCCCGCGACAGCCTGCACATCGGCACCCTGCTGCTGCGCCAGAGCGGCGTCAGCCGCATCGACAGCTACCAGCTGATGGCCGGCAACCGGCTGCGCCGCAACGACGTGCGCGCCTTTATCGACAAGAGCGGCGCCGAGCTGAACATGAACGGCATTTTCGTGGCCCGCGACCGCACCCACATCGACAACCAGCTGTGTGTCGAGCACCGGGTGCCGGACTGCACCTCCAACCAGGTGTACCGGGGCCTCGCCGGCGAGAAAGGCAAGGCGATCCTCAACGGCCGGATTCATATCCACCCCGGTGCCAGCGGCACCCTGGCGGAGCTGAGCAACAAGAACCTGCTGCTCAACCCGGGCGCCGAGATCTACACCAAGCCGGAGCTGGAAATCTACAACGACGACGTGAAGTGCGCCCACGGCGCCACCGTCGGCCAGCTGGACGCCGGCCAGCAGTTCTACCTGCAGGCGCGCGGCGTGCCGCTGGCGGAAGCCAAGCGCATGCTCAGCCTGGGCTTTGTCAACGAGCTGGTGATGGGCCTGCCCGACCAGACCGTGGCCGACTGGGCCCAGCCCTGGCTGGCCGGCGAGCTGGGCCAGAGCCGGGGCGCCGACGAGGAGGCCGCATGAGCCTGGACGTGAACGCCCTGCGCGCGCAGTTCCCGGTGCTCCACCAGGAGGTCAACGGCAAGCCGCTGGTGTACCTGGACAACGCCGCCACCACCCAGAAACCGCAGGTGGTGATCGACGCGGTGAGTGAGTACTACCGCACCGTGAACAGCAACGTGCACCGGGCGGCGCACTATCTCAGCGACCACGCCACGGCGAGCTTCGAGGCGGCCCGCGCGGACCTGGCGGCGTTCATCAATGCCGCCCGCGAGGAAGTGATCCTCACCAAGGGCACCACCGAAGGCATCAACCTGGTGGCGCAGTGCCTTGGCCGCGAACGGCTCCAGGCCGGCGACGAGATTCTGATCACGGCGCTGGAGCACCACGCCAATATCGTGCCCTGGCAGCAGGTGTGCGAGCGCACCGGCGCCACGCTTCAGGTGACGCCGCTGCGCGAGGACGGCAGCGTCGACACCGACGCCTTCCACCAGCTGCTCAGCGAGCGCACCCGCATCGTGGCGCTGTCCCAGGTGTCCAACAGCCTGGGCTCGGTGACGCCTGTCGCGGAACTGGTCAAGGCGGCCCGCGAAGCCGGCGCCTGGACCCTGGTGGACGGCGCCCAGGCGGTGGGCCACTACCCGGTGGACGTGCAGCAGATCGGCTGCGATTTTTACGCGTTTTCCGGCCACAAGATGTTCGGCCCCACCGGCGTGGGCGTGCTGTTCGGCCGCCGCGAGCTGCTCGACGCGATGCCGCCCTACCAGACCGGCGGCGAGATGATCGAGACGGTGAGCTTCGAAAAGAGCACCTGGAACCAGTTGCCCTACAAATTCGAGCCGGGCACGCCCAATATCGCCGGCGTGATCGGCCTGGGCGCCGCCACCCGCTGGCTGCAGCAGCAGGACCGCACCGCCCTGGCCACCCACGAAGACGCGCTGCTGGCCTCCGCCAGCGAACAGGCGCGGGCCTTCGACGGCTTGAAAATCATCGGCGACGCCGCCACCAAAGTGGGTGTACTTTCCTTCTTGCTGGACGGCGCCCACCCGGCGGACGTCGGCACCCTGCTGGACCAGCAGGGCTTGGCGGTGCGCACCGGCCATCACTGCTGCATGCCGCTGATGGACCGGCTCGGCATCCCCGGCACCACGCGGGCGTCGTTCTCGATTTATAATACCCTGGAAGAGGTGGACCAGCTGTTCCAGGCACTGCACAAGGTCCGCTCCTTTTTATAGGGGCGTTATTCAGAACTCTCCGGAGGCGATCACTATGACGGTACAGACATTCGTACCCGGCCAGGTCGAGATCAAGATGACCGAGGCCGCCCGCAAGCAGGCGCAGCGCGAACTCGAGCGCGCGGCGGCCGGCGGCATTCGTCTCGACCTGGATGAATCCGGCTGCTCCGGCTACATGTACGAGCTGGAATTCGTCGACCAGCCGGTGGCCGGCGACAAGCACTTCGACGTGGAGGGCGTGCCGCTGTACGTGCCGGAGAAATGGCTGGCGATGCTCAACGGCCTGGAAATCGACTACGTGAAGGAAGGCGTCAACAGCCTGTTCAAGTTCCGCAACCCCAACGCCACCGGCGAGTGCGGCTGCGGCGAGAGCTTCACCGTCGAAGACATGGACGAGGTCTGATTTGGCCAACGCATCCACTGAACAGCGCACCGTGGTGGTGAGCCGCGACGTGCCGGCGCGCCTGGTGCCGGACGGCACCCGCATCACCATCCACAAGAACAGCTTCGTGAACCTGCGCCAAGCGCTCGGCGGCACCTACACGGTGACCCTGAACGGCAATATGGCGCGCATCGACGGCACCGACGCCGACGCCATCGGCCAGGCGCCGCTGGAGCTGGACTTCGATCCGCCGGAGGCGGACGGCAGCGTGCGCGAGGCGGACCTGAACACCGCGCTGGGCACCATTTTCGACCCGGAAATCCCGGTGAACATTCTCGACCTCGGTCTGGTATACGGCTGCGACGTGATCCGCCGCGAGGACAAAAACGTGGTGCAGGTGCGCATGACCCTGACCGCGCCCAACTGCGGCATGGGCCCGGTGCTGGTCGGCGATGTGGAAGACCGGCTCGCCAAGGTACCCAACGTGGATGAGGTGGAAGTGGCGCTGCTGTTCGACCCGCCCTGGAGCCGCGACATGATGACCGAGGAAGCCCAACTCGAATTGGGATTGTTTTAATGACTGACTTTGATATCCGCCAGATCCAGCTGGGCGAGGACGTGACCGCCGAGGCCATCCAGGAAGACCTGGAATTCCTGGACGACTGGGAAGAGCGCTACCGCTACATCATCGACCTGGGCAAGCAGTTGCCGGCAATGCCCGAGGACCTGCGCACCGAAGAGCGCTTCGTGCGCGGCTGCCAGAGCCAGGTGTGGCTGCTCACCGACTACGACGAGGACCAGGACCGGCTGTACCTGGCGGTGGAGTCCGACGCGGTGATCGTGCGCGGCCTGGCGGCGATCATTCTGGCGGCGCTCAACCGCAAGACCCCGTCGGAAGTGGCGTCCTACGACATGGACGGCTTCTTTCAGCAGCTCGACCTGCTGCGCCACCTGAGCCCCACCCGCGGCAACGGCCTGCTGGCCATGGTCGGCCGCATCAAGCAGGAGGCCGCCGCCCTGGCGGCCTGATTAGACCGCCGACAGCGACGCCTTGCGCTGCGCCGGCACCAGACGCACCACGAAACGGCGCTGCCCGTCCCCGGGCGCGTCCTCCATCACCTCCGCGGCTTCCCCGAAATACCCGGCCACGCCGTGCACCGCGCCCAGCGCCAGCGCGCTCATGTCCCGGTGTGACCGGTAGCCGATTTCCAGCACGCCGGGGGCCAGCTCACGCACCTCGATGCGCGGCGGCCGGGCTTCCGGGTCTTTCAGGCGCACCACCTTCTGATGCACCTGTTCTTCCACGTTGAGCAGGAAATCCCGGGCGTTCCAGTGGCGCGGGATCAGCGCCCGATACATATTGATCAGCGGTGGGATCACCCATTTGCCGAACGCTTCAAGCAGGTCGTCGCGGTGCAGCGCGGTCTCGTCCTCCAGGGCCGCCACCAGGGCGTCCATGTCACCGTCCGGATAGAGCCGCACCGGCACGTAGACCTGGTCTTCCAGTCCGGCGGCGGCCTGGGCGTTGTCCCAGCAATCCGGGCCGAACCGTTCCACGGCGAATTGCCGCAGGTGATAAAGAATCACCCCATGCATGCGTTGCTCCTGTACCTTTTTCGCTTTTCTTTACAGAGAGTCTTTACAGAGAGTCTTCACGTAGACAAAGCAAGGGGCGGGCCAGCCCCCGGGAGGGACGGAGCGCCCCGGCGCCCCGACAGGCGGGCGTTTCAGGCGCGGCTGCGGGCCGCGTCACGGAGCCGGGTGACGGCCTCCGTCACATTCTGCCCGGCCCGGTCCACCTCGGCCTCGCCGGTGAACCGGCCCAGGGAGAGCCGGATCGCGCCATGGGCCAGGTCGTCGGCCAGCCCCATGGCCTTGAGCACATAGGACGGCTCCAGGGAGGCGGAGGTGCAGGCGGAACCGGTGGAGACGGCCACCTCGGTGAGCGCGGTGAGCAGCATCTCGCCGTCCACGCCCTCGAACGCCACGTTCAAGTGGCCGGCCAGGCGCGGCGCGTCGCGCCCGTTGAGATGCACGCCGGGCAGCGTCGCGATCTGGTCCCAGAGCCGGTCACGCAGCCCCGCCAGGCGCGTCTGCTCGGCGTCGCGCTCGGCCACGGCCAGCGCCAGGGCTTCGCCCATGCCGACGATCTGGTGGGTGGCCAGGGTGCCGGAGCGCATGTTGCGCTCGTGGCCGCCGCCGTGGATCTGCGCGCTGAGGCGCACGTCCGGATGCCGGCGCACGTACAGCGCGCCCATGCCCTTGGGGCCGTAGAACTTGTGCGCGCTCAGCGACAGCATGTCCACCGGCGTGGCGCGCACGTCCAGGGGCAGCTTGCCGGCGGTCTGGGCGGCGTCGCTGTGGAACAGCACGCCGGCCTCGCGGCAAATCGCGCCGATGGCGTCGATGTCGTTGATCACCCCGGTTTCGTTGTTGGCGTGCATGATCGACACCAGCACGGTGTCCTCGCGCAGGGCGTCCGCCACCGCCTGGGGGTCGATGCGGCCGTCCGGCCCCGGCGCCAGATAGGTGACCGGCACACCGGAACGCTCCAGCCAGCCGCAGGGGTCGAGCACCGCCTTGTGTTCGCTGGCGGCGGTGATCACATGGCCGCCGCCGCGCTGCTCCACCACGCCCTTGATGGCCAGGTTGTCGGCTTCGGTGGCGCCGCTGGTCCAGACGATTTCACGGGGGTCCGCGTTGAGCGCGTCCGCCACCTGGCGGCGGGCGTTCTCCACCGCCTCTTCCGCCAGCCAGCCGTACAGATGGCTGCGTGATGCCGGATTGGCGAAGGTGCCCTCCGGGCCCAGGTGGCGCATCATCACCTCCACCACCCGGGGGTCCACCGGGGTGGTGGCGGCGTAATCCAGATAAACCGCTTGCGACATGGCCGGTGACTGCTTCTCGAAAGGTAGGTTAAAGCGTGCTGATCGGTACCCGGTTCTGGTACGCGCTCTGGTGCGCGTCCTGACGCTGGGCCACCGCTTTCACCTCATGGCGGGCGACCAGCTCGCCCAGGCTGATGCCGGACAGGAAGTCCTGGATCTGATCGGACAGATCGCACCATAGATGGTGGGTCAGGCAGGTGTGGCCTTCCTGGCAATCGCCCTGGCCGCCGCAGCGGGTGGCGTCCACGGATTCGTCCACCGCCTCGATCACCGCCGCCACGTCAATCTGGCCGCCCGGCCGGCTGAGACGGTAGCCGCCGCCCGGACCGCGCACGCTGGTCACCAGCTGCCGACGGCGCAGCTTGGCGAACAGCTGCTCCAGATACGAAATGGAAATGCCCTGGCGCTCGGAAATGTCCGCCAGGGATACCGGACCGGTATCCGCGTGGAGAGCCAGATCCAGCATGGCAGTGACCGCGTAGCGGCCTTTGGTGGTCAGACGCATACCCACACCCTTGGTACGTGAATATTCGGTTAGCGTATTAAAAACCGACTAAATCGGTCAAGTATTATCTCACAATAATTGATAATTATTCTCATGTAAATGCCGCCCGGCCCACCGCCCGGGGTCCCGGCTGCACAATAATTCGTCGGCCGGACCGGCCGCGCCGGGGAAACGGGCTCTGCATTCTTGACAGCGCCGGGGCGCTCGCGGACAATTCGCGGCCTTGAAGGAACCCCGGGTTCCAGAGTTCGATGGCAAGGTAGCTCAGCTGGTTAGAGCACAGCACTCATAATGCTGGGGTCGGCGGTTCAAGTCCGCCCCTTGCTACCATCTTCAAGGAAGGGCTCTCTCGCAGGGCCCTTTTTTGTTGGCATCCCGCGCCTCCCCTGCATTTCAATCAGTCTGCTCACGGTTCGCTGGTACACAGAACTGGTACACCGGAGTCGACGATGGGCCTACGCATGTGTTCACCCTACCGCCCCAGGAATAGCAACAACTTCTGGGTCCGCAAGCGCGTACCGAACGATCTACGCGTCATTGTCGGGAAGCGCGAGATCAAGAAGTCGCTCAGGACGCCTGATGCAGCAGAAGCGAAGCGCCGCGCCCCCCAGGTTATTGTCGAGATCGAAGCTCAACTAACGGCCGCCAGACGATCTCTGGCGATGGGCGGGGAGGACGTCAAAGCCTTGAAAGGTGAATACTTCAACCGGAGAGTCGATGAACTGCTGGAAAACGCACGACGCGGCGACCGGGAAGTTGCGGCGCTGGACATGAGGCGTGAGCTGCTAATCGACTCCTTCGAGCCCAAGGGGGACGACATCAGCATGGAAGACTGTGCCCACTACTCCTCCGGGGAATGCCAGAGGGAGGAACTGAAGGCCAGAGGCAGGTGTAAAGGCGTGTGCCTGAGGAAGCTGGCGGTGCTAGAGAGCCAGTACGACGAGCGAAGGCAGGCCAACGCCATCGAATGGGGTCGCAACGCGATTGAGCCGCTGCTGAGCCAACACAAGCTGACACCACCTCCCGTAGTGCTGGATCGCCTTGGCTGGGAAACTGTCCGGGCCGAACTCGACGCCCTTCGAAGTGCCGTGGCGAACCTCTCGGGTGATATCGACCACACTCCCCCGCCTTACGCTCAGGCCGCCCTCACAGAAAGGGCCGGCTTACCGGAGTTGTTCGAGGGTTACGCCGAGTCCACCAAGCTTAGACCCCGGACGCTCGATCAGTGGCGCCGGTACACCAAGATCGCCGACACCTACTTCAAGAGCAAACCCGCCAGTCAGATCAGCCGAAAGGACGTCAAGGCGTTCGCGGACGCTCTGCGCGCCGGCTGGGCTGGAAGGAAGCCGTTGGCCGTGAAGACGATCAACGACAACTACCTTGCAACGCTGTCATCCATCTACAAGTGGGCGATTGATCAANAGCGGCTGAAGGATGACCCGACGCTTAGAGTCCGCCTGAAGTCGTCCAAGGGAGAGTCTACCGACAAACAGGCTTTCACCAACGAACAGGTCGCCACCTTGCTCAAGGCCGCCAGAGGACCACAATCGGAGCGAATCAAATCGTCGACCGCGAATCTGCGGCGCTGGGCGCCCTGGCTATGCGCCTTCACGGGAGCACGGATCGGCGAGCTGTTGTGGCTTCGTAAGGAAGACGTCCGGTTCACGGAAAGCATCGCCTACATAGACATCTATGCGGACGAGGAGACGGGCCGGAGCGTTAAAACCCGAAGCTCTACGCGCTCCACCCCCCTGCACCCGGCACTGATTGAAGAGGGCTTTCTCAACTACTGGCGCTCGCTCCCTGCGGACGAGACCTACCTGTTTCCCGGCGACTGGTCCGACCAGAACAATGACCGGACCAAGACGCCGGCCAACCACTTGCGGGCATGGATCAAAGCCACCCTTCCCAACGCCGATTGGAACAAGCTCAGCCCGAACCACAGCTTCCGGCACTGGCTGACGGCGCAAGCTAGGGATGCGGGTATCGACGGGATATACGAAGGGTCATAACTGGGCACAGTGCCCGAGATGTCCACGGGCGCTATGGGCCTGCTGACGTGCCCATGCTGCATCGCGCCATCATCAAGGTGAGGCCTCCCCTGCCACCTCTCGGCTAGGAGGATAGGTCCAGCGGGGACCTCCCGAAGCGGCCCCCGCCTTTCCAAGGCTAACATTTACGCCGGGACGAGAAACGCCCAAGCCTCGTAGCCGTACTCATGCGCGTCGAGCACTCGCGAGGAGTTCTTTACCTTGCGGTACCTGCAGAACACCCACTTGAAGCCCGGCGGCGCCGGCTTGCGATTAAGTTTCTTCAAACATAGTCACCTCCTTAGAGGCGGGATTTCGGCGACACCCTGCTTGACCGAAGGCCTTCGCGAGACTACCATTCGGGGCGCTTTGGTTAGAAGCTTTAGCAGTCTGAGTGTCCGGAGCATCGCCTCTAGTAGCTCCGACTGATTGCGTATAGCCCGGGCTGCCACCTGGGCTAATACGCTTCCGATTCTTAGTAGTAATCATCCCTTCTCCCGCTGCTTCCACTGAATTTCCGCCGTTACTCGGCTAACGCCGAATACAACCTCGACGTCTCTAACGGAGGAGCAAAGCTTCGGAACAAGACGCGAGTCCACCAGCAGTTCTCCCGCAAATGTGTTGGCCTGCCACTCGGTGTCTTCGAATGGGCGGTGGCTGGGTGTCAGACTTGCTCTAGGAAGGGAAATGGTTTGCCTGGAATGAAGGAAGTAATGACCTAACTCATGAGCGAGGGTAAACCTGCCGAAGTTATCCCCCATACAGGCACCCTCATAAACCTTTTCGTTGACAACCAGTGTGAGGGTTCCTCCGGGATTCCGCTGCAATTCAGCTGCCTTTCCGTCGGCCAACCCACCCTCAGGAAGGTCAAGATCGAAACACCCCTGGCTGTCCATCCATTCCACGACTCTCTCAATTGGAAGGAGGGGGGCGGAGAGACTCATCTGTCGTCGAATGACGTCGACCACGATGTGAGCATCCTCTCGAATGCTCGGCCTGCTACGACCTTTTACCTTAAACCCCTTAGCCTCGTAACTTCGTCTCTCCACGTACCCTCTCCTTATTATTCCATGTCGAGAATGCTCTTTAGGTTGCTTTTCTGCTGTGTTGAGAGATCAGAGAACCTTCTGGCGAAAGCGGCCACAAGTTCCCTATCGCTATCAACATGCCCCTCCATCGTGATGACACACTCCGGCTGAGATTGAGCTACCAGGGGCTTCAGCACGGAGGATGCTCGCTCTGCTGAGATACTGGTCTCATTGGCGAAGAATGAAATCGTGTTATCGACCAGCTTGTCGGTAATCCTCTTCTTTCCTGTTTCAACCGCTGACAAATACGCAGATTTAACCCCCAATGCGTCTGCCATATCTTTTAGCCTCAACCCGGCGTCTATGCGGAGCTTTCTTACAGCTTTTCCGTAGGGAGTAGTCATAGCTGTGTCTCCTTGTTATCGCTCTTGAGCTGGGTTATCCCAGCTTCATTTACAGTTTACTAAAAACGGGCCACTTTGTCAACCTTTTATCGGTTAACTTATTTGCCGACACCGGCCCCAGCACCAATTGGCTCCATGAAATCCAGTTCGGGCATTGGCTCCCAGTCGATGATCGCCTCGAAACCAGTGATTTCTCGATAGGCTTGACCAACTTGGTCCTTGAGCCAGGGCCCCCACTCGGTATCGACAATGAAGCTGTCATGGACTGGCAGAATGGGTATATCGCGGAGTACGCCTGCCGCGAGCACCTTGTCGACTAGCCGACTATCCAGATACTGGAGTCGCTTCCAGTCGGACTGGAAAAAACGATGTGCGATGGCTGGATGCTCCCCGATGTAGCCGTTCAGGTGGTAACGGGCTTCCTCGGCGCTCATGGGTCGATCTGACCTCAGCGCTCTTTCGGCCTGCTTCTTCGCTTTGCAGTTGATGCACAGGAGGCTGATTAGCTTGGTGAGATCTCGGGGACGGCTGTCCGACACATAGCAGTCATTCGGCGCCGCCAGCCCCTCGGAGTTGTACAGGAGCCGGGGATGAAGGCTTTTGTAGTCCAATTCAATGGTCGCCTTCCCCCCTGCCCGGATGGTCGCCCTTTCGGCTTTCTTGAGCCCTTGTGCACCACAGTAGAAGCGACCGCCCGACTGGAAGTTCTCCCGGAATACCCTGTGGCAACTCAGGGACGCTCCGTGGATGGTCGTTCTAGCGTCCTCAGCCACGTACTGTCGGTCATCGGCCAGAGCGACGTATGTCCACTCCACGCGCTCTCTCAGCGCATTAGCGGCGTCGATCCGTACGCGTATTGCCCTTGTATCGTCATTGTCTTGGTAGTCAACCTTCGCCTTTGAGGAATCACGCAGGATGACGGTCTCCTTGGCCGGCCTGAAGGTGGTTACAGACAATTCACCACAGGACGCCAGCCACTCCTCGAGTTGGGCACCGGGGAACCATAGGGACGAGACCCCGAGCGGTGACGCTTTATCCTTGAACCCCTTATGCCATGTGACAAAACCGACCTCGGCGAGCGCATCCAGCACGGTGGTAAATACGCGCTTACGGTAATCACAGACCTTGTATCGGGTCGGCTCTTTACGGCTACTGGTCTTCCGGTCATGGAGGAATCCCGTGTCCCGGCGCCCATCAGTGGACCTTGAGGACTGCACCAGGGCCAGCAGAGCAGCCATGAGCGCCTGTCGGCGACCCGTGCGGGCTCGGTTGCTGACGCTTGGGAACAGGTCTGAGAACAGCCTCTCGACGCCTTCACCGGCCAGCCCGAGCCCGTAGTCAGGGCTAAATGTCCAGACTTCTTCGGGTAGATCACCAGGCAAGGCACGGTTGGGCAACACGGCTTCCCAGGCATAGTTGCGCTGGCTGCTCGGGATGGGGAGAGCGAAAGTATCCACTGTTTCTAAATGATCCCTTATAGGCATTGAGCAGGACGCGGAGTCTACCTCAGCCCCTAAGCACTACACAGTAGATATATCTATTAATGATATAGCCCCTGGTCTACTGGAAGTCACCGTCAGCCAGACGCAGCAGACACTGGATAACAGCAGGGGGAAGGACAGGTATGCGACCTTTGTCATCTATTCTCCCTAAGGTGTGGGGTATCAGAAACTGACCAACAACATCAGCACCATCCCGGCAGTGGCGGCCGAAAGCCAGAGCATTCGCGTCAGTCGTTTGTCTACGGCCCTCAGGAGTTCCGCTGTCCGGCGCCTTTCGTTTGGGGTCATCAACTTACCTCTTTCGCCTGCGCCAGGATGCGGCACACTGTCGCCTTCGAATAGCCGGTCATCTCCGCCACATCATTTAAACTGTATCCCGCCTCCCGAAGGCTGCGTACACTTTCGTGCTTCTTAGCGTCTGGCCTGCGGCCCCGATACTTACCCTCCTTCTTGGCCTTCTCGATCCCCTGCACCTGCCGCCGGCGACGGTCCACGTAGTCCTTACGAGCGATAGCCGCCAACATGTCCAGCATCATAGTGTTGATCGCCTTCCCCATGGATTGCATGAAATCCTGGTCGTCCTGCACCTGGAACGTCCGGACGGAGGTTGGGAGGTCTTTAGCCACTACGAGTAAGCCCTTGTCCTCTATCTGGCGTTTGAGTTGCTGCCAATCACTTTCCTTGAGGCGTGTCAGCCGGTCCACCTGCTCCAATAGGAGTACGTCACCGCTTTCGGCATCCCTCAAAAGGCGCTGAAGCTCTGGCCTGTCGAGAGTCGCGCCGGACACATTCTCGACGTAGTAGGCCACAATGCGCTGCCCGTGCTCCCTGGCAAAGTCCTTCAGCTCACTCTTGGCTCGCTCGGCGTTCTGATCTTCAGTAGACGCTCTCAAGTAGGCCCTCACGAACATGCAGCAACCCCTTTGTCTCATTTAGATAGTCGCATGATTAGCTGTCGCGTTTAGGTTGTCAAACAAACCCTTAAGGCGACGCCACAGGCTGTCTCACTGGGGCATACCCTACCGCCACACCTTAACTTGAAAGGAAAGATCTTTCGCACCCCTGGCGTGAAACGGCGCGCCCGACTAGGAGAAGAGACGGTGAATCCAGCGGATTAGCGGACCATAGAACTCCCAAAACCACTCCATCCATGCTCGGAGATCGTCGGCAAACCACGGCCAGATGAAAGCGACGATTGCCGCCAACACAAAGACGCTGCCGACGGAATACACCACGATCATGTTAAGCAGCGTCCAGTAGAGCAAAGGCCTCCACGGCTCCTGTGAAGAAGCGACATTCCATAAGCAGGCCAGCAGCAGAACAACGACCTCGATGATCACCAGCCACGCAGCGACTTGAACGATATCCATGACTATCCCCCATCCCTCTGGGACTAAGCATACCGGCTCCCTGAATGCTCTACCGCAAGCCCCTAGAGGGGTAAGCTCAAGGGTTCGCGGCAATCAAAAACCGGCGGCGAATTGTTGGCTATTTTTTAACTGCCACTATCTTGCAGCCGGGGATTGTCCGGCGTCGCGCGNACCTCTAGACTGGTACACACGTCAAATGCATCGAATTGTAACAGACTGATTAAAAAGCATTATTTTTGCAAACAATAGAGTCCGCCCCTTGCTACCATCTACGGAGAAGGCCGCCCAAACGGGCGGCCTTTTTTGTGGGCGGATAGGTACTCTCCAGCTAGGACGCGGGTCTGTGTTAGGCCCTTCCGGGAACGTCGTGAATACATCCCTGTAGACTCCCTGTCGAACGTCCTGTTCTCCAGGGTCCCGGAAGGGCCTAACACAGACCCGCTCACTAGGTAGCGTTACCACCCCGGGTCATCGCTGGCGTCGAACCTTTCTGCAACGGTCCTGGCTGTGCCTCTGACCCGTGGCGGTTCCGCTGCAAAGTGAGCGGGGCAATGGTGAGGCCTGGAGGGAGCTGTTTGGCCACGGATGGCCAAACTAACAGCGGCCAGGGGTGAGGCAAGCGTGTTGCGAAGCACTGCTTCGCGCGCCGCCGAACGCCGCCCATCTGTGATGGGTGGCCGGG
>FUFK010042034.1_pt1 | contig 27627 bp, 42 predicted proteins | sample 1021851 | NCBI WGS metagenome assembly FUFK01 (sample SAMEA51879418, study PRJEB19060) | metagenome
TATCAGTTGCAAAATCTCCATTAGTAATTAATTCACTACCCAAAGTTTGAAGCGGTTTTATACTGTGCAACGTGCCGTCTGAATAAGCCGTCGGCGTCAAAATTATACTTGCTTTTTGTAATAAATTACTCATTATTCTATATTTTCAAAAGCGGTTAATATTGTGGTTGTTCCGGCGGAATTTTCAAAATTTGTTGCGCGCGATTGTAACGCCGACAATAAACCGGGAATTTCGCTTGTTTCTAAAACAATGGCGTTTTGTATTTTAAGGCCTAACCCAATCATTGAATTGGTATTATCTTAAATAACAAATAACCTTGCCCGATGCACAATCAACGTCGTCAAAATTTCCGTAAATGATTGATCCGGCGGTCAATGCCAAAGATGTGATTGAAGCATCACCGGCCGCGGCGTCAATGTCGCACGAAATTGTTGACGCTTCGATTGCTTGAATTGCGCAAAANNTTTCNCCGGCAATTGATGTTCCGGACGCCGGAATGATACGCAAACCATTGTCGCCAAATGAGAGTTTTTGAAAATCGCTTGAAAAATATAAATTAGAAGCCATAAATTTTTTTTTTGTTTATTATCTACAAAAATACAAAATTTTAAATTGTTGTTTTTGGCTTAATTTCGACCTTGACCGATGTATTTTTTTTTGCGTTGGGACAACGATTTGTTTTTGGAATGACGTCCGGGACGTTTTTTTCGTTGCTTCTTAAAAAAAGAATTTATTTGTTTTTTAGCCATTTTATTTTTTCCAGGTTTTGACAATCTTTTCCGCTGAACGTGCGCCAAAATAACCGCCGTAAACAAGAAGCAGCAACGACGACAACAAATCAATCCATTGTGGCGCTATATTAAAGCCACCAATCGACGAATCTAAAATAATATATATAAACAACGTCAACGTCAAAAAAGCCAACACAAGCGGCCGAATGTTTTGTGTTAAAAATGAATCGGTTGCATTGTCGGAAACCCAACGTTTTGTGACCTCTTGCATTTCAATGACGTCAAATTCCAATTCCGCTAACAACATTTGTTTGTCGGCTTCGGACAATTGCCAATCGCTTTTTATTTTATCGCTTAATTTGTTCAATGATTCAATCCCGGTAATATTGGCCGCAATGTCCAAAATTTCCGGCGCAACATCTTTTCCACGCGCAACCAACCACCGCAAAGCATCACCGACGCGCGTTGTTCCGTTTTTATCTTTATACGATTGTTTTGCCATTATTTTGTTGTTTTATCAAATCGAACTTTCTGATCGCGTGTGTCAACGTGTGTAAATGTATTGTATTTCCCAACGCCGCCGAAATTTAGAATTTTCATTTCAATCAATTCGTCAATTAAACGATACAATTCAAACGGGTGTTTTGATTCGGCCACGATGTCCGCGGCTTTTCCCAATTTGTGTTGTGAATGTTTGGCGCCATTGACGTGATTGTCATTGTAATCGGCGCAACGATAACCGGAATTAATTTTAATTGGAACGCCTAAATAATTGCGTAAAATCTGCAATTGTTCGGCCAATTTCAAAAGATTGTTTTTGACGTTGGCGGTCATTTTACATTCGCAACCTTTTAAATTTCCTTTGCATGCGAATTCAGAAATTTGAAAATTTTTAGTCATTTTCTTTGCCTTTGTTTTTGTTTAGATAATACCAACGTTGCGCGGTGTACCCAACAGAAATCAATAATAATATAATTTTTAAAATTTCGTCAATCGCGGTGAATGAAATCACAAAAGAAAAGGTGTTCAATAAGTATAGTTTTAAATCATTCATTTTATTAAATTTGTTCGATTTTGTTTGACAATTCAATGATTGCCCGATAATATGTAAAGTCACTCAAATCGTCTTCCAAATATTTCACGCCCTCGTTTACGCTTGTGTAAACATTAAATCCGTCACTAACTAAATTAATATAATTAGCCGATCGCGTTCGCAATTGTTCCAAACATTGTTCAACCATTATGTTGACATCTAATTCGCCACCGTCGTTTGAACTGTATCGCGTCACGCATTCGATTCGTGTGATTGTTTCGGTTGTGAATGACGTTTGGTTTTGATCCGTTTCGTCGGTTGAAACTGAATAAACTTTTATAAAAGGATAGACGGCGTCCGTTGGTACTCTATTGTAAACCGAAACGGCTGAACCGTCAATCGTGACGTTGCCGGTTAATTTTGTTATGATTGCTTTGCGTACAAATCGAATTGCGTCCTTCATTATTTTATTGCTTTTTTAATTTCACCATTTAGGCGATTGAATAAATTTTGAAACCCAACGCGCGCGGAACTGAAAAAAAACGGACGCGCCGGCAAATTGACCTTTCGGCCGGTTTTACCTTTGAATTGCCTCGCGTATCTCGCCGGAATGCCTAATCGCAACATATCGTCCAAATTAACGTCGTCACCGGTCCCGAATTCAACATAAGGCGCGTAATGTGCCGCGGCAATCACATTCAACGTTTTGCCGCTTCTTTGTGCGCTAATCGATTGTTTTAACGTGCCTTTGTCAACCGGTGCGGCACGTTTTGCCAACCTAACAATTTCAAGACCGGTTTTTCCCAATTCATTGGAAACCTTTTGCGATTCAAACGCGCGAAGTTTGTCCAACTTTTTGTTGAGTTTTGACAAATCCGAAGCGTTTATTTTTATGTTTACGTCCATTTATTGTGATTTTGTCGCCAATAGTTTTGTAAAGAAATCCAAATCAAATTCAAATTTGTCGTTTATTCTATATTTTTGCGTCGCGCCCTCTAATGTAAACACGTCGCCCAACTGAATCAAATCCGCGGTGTTTTTACGCATTGTAATTTCAACGTCAATGTCTTGACCCCTTTTGCCGAATTTGTCCTTTATTTCGCCCTTAATTTGCGTTAAATGACACCAAACCGTTGCAACGTCCGACAATGTTGAATTGTAACCGCCGAAACCGTCCGCAACTTTTGTGAAACGTTTGATTGTGATTTTAGAATCTAATTTCCCGGCTTGCATTAAATGAACATTGCTTTATAAGACGTTAATATATTTTTTGTATTTGTTGGGATTTCAGAAACAATTTTCCCGGTCACAAAATCCGCGCGGTTGTCGTAATACGTTGAAATCAATTGAAGCATCGCTTGTTTGATTAATGGATTGTTCAATCCGTTTGTGTTATAAATAACCTTAACACGTTCGGCCGGTCCTTGATCCAATTCAATTGTTTCTCTTTTCAATCCCAAAATTTCATAATTTGTTGTGACAATTCCTTTGATTGAAACTTCCGTAATTGTAGCAACCGGACCAAATGGCAAATCAAAAACGCCGTTTGTTTTGTCTAAATAATAGCTTCGACCTTTTGGCATAATATCACGCGAAATGTAATTTTCGCACCAAATGCGCGCTTGTGAAATCATTGCAGCGATTAAAGTATCGTCGGCGGTTGTATCAATGCGAACATAATCTTTGACGTTTTGCGTTGTCAATAATTCAACGCCGCTTGTTGTGTTTATTTTAATTTGTCGCATCGTCTTTTGTTTCAACTTGTTCGACTTTCAATTCCTTTGTTTCAATTTTGGCTTTGCTTTGCTTTTTAACTATTGGCGAAGCGTAACCCCTGGAAATCCAATTGTCGGCAATGTGATCTGGCAATTCGATTTTGTCGCCCTCGTCGTAACGTTTTCCGCCTCTTAAAATTGAAGTTTTGATTTTTAATTGCATAACTAAATATTTTTGTAAAGATAAAAAAAAAGCGCCACATAAAATTGTGACGCTTTTCCGAATGAAAACAATATGAAAAACATTAAAGTATTGCAAAGTTATTAAAATTATTTGAATATTTTTTCATTCCCAATGTAAAGGATTTCAAAACGCCGTCGTTTTTAATTATGAAAAAACCGTTTCGTTGTTTGGAATAAATGGCGAAAAAATCAACGTCCGTTGTTTTATATTCGTTTTGATTTCTGTCGGACAATCTTATTCGGTTGCGCTTTCTGTTGTCCTCGTTAATAGCTTTTATTTGTACTTTGAACAATCCTTTTGGCGAATCAACAATGCAGTCATAAACGGACGAATGAAGCAACGGAAATGAAACTAATAAATTGTTTTTCATCGCTTCAACGGCGAAAAGGTATTCGGCGAAACAACCAAATTGATTCGGATTCATTTTATAAAGTTATAAAAAAAAGCGGTTAAATTAATAACCGCCTTTTCAAATCAAACTAACTAATAAAATTAATCTTCGTTGTTTAAGGCCAACGAAAAGCCGATAAGATATAAAAATATTGTTCCGATAATATCGTTGTAAAGAAACATTTGACGTGTGGCAAAAAACCAAAACAAAATTGTTAAAATAAAGTTAAGAAATTTTTTCATAATTGATCGGCTTTGAAACAAATATCTGAACAAACAAAAACGTCTTCAAATAATTTGACGCCGCAAACACGACATTCGAATTCCGGTTCATCGTCCGGGAAATAATCTAAACCCCACGCCATAGCTTAATATTTAAAAGGTTCAACATTCTATTTAAAAATTTATCGAATTTGCTTTGAGATTCCAAAGCTTCGATTTCTTTTTTGGTATAAACATTTACGCGTTTTCCGTCGTGAATGATTGTCAATCCGGTTGTTGTTTTCATAATTGTTTTATTCTTTTTAGTGAAACATTTAAACAAAACTAAAAAAAAATTTTCAATTAAAAAAATATTTTGTGTTTTTTTCTTATATAAAAAAAGGCCCGGAATAAATCCAGGCCTTTGTTTTTGGTTGGTATTCCGTAAAATTACGGTGTTTCCAATGCAGCTTTTGCAGTTGCAAAATCACCTTTAACAAACGCGTTTGGTAAGTAGTTTGTCAATGCGATTCTTTCGCTAACTCTAACAGTCACAAAACCGTCACGAACGTTTGTTCCGTCTTCTTTAAAGAATTCAACATTTATTCCGTCACGAACCCAAAGTTGTGTTCCAACGCCAAAGTTTCCAATTAAGAAGTTTCCGGCAGTTATAGCGCTATTTAAAACAACTTTCACGCCCATAAACACGGGTTGTAAACCTTGATAAACTTGTTCTTTAAGGTAGTTGTTTTGGCTATCTTTTAACAATAGGATTTTGTGAAAATCTGTTGGGTTCAATAAAATTGTATCGGCGTTGTAGTTTGCCAATGCTAATTGATTCAAAGAAGCAACAATCACGTCAAATTCGTTTGCGTTGTCAACGGCGTCGGCTAAATTACCGGCGGCGAATGTAGTTGCGGAATTTTCAATCCCGCCCAAATCGTTGCCACTTAAAATGTTCGCGTCCTCAACGTCCAACAATTTTTCTGGCGCACGGCTTGACAAATATGAAGTCAATTGTGCAGTATCGGCCAACATTTCTTCCGAAATTCTGAAATACGTTCCAATTTTTTTGACGTTTGCGTCAGTGGCGGTCATGTCAAAATCGGACTGTGTAAATGTCGCACCCTCGGCCGTGATGTCGGCGCCGTTTGAATATCCGCTTTCTTTTACGTAACGAACAACGTCGGATGTGGTTGAACCTTGCGCCAATAATTGACGAATATGTTGTGGTCTTGTTGGATCAAATTTGAATCCTGGTACCACGTCGGCCGGTATCACCGAACCGGTAAAATCGGCACCGGTTGTCATATCGGCTTTTATTTCGAATGCTGCACTTCTTGAATGACCTTTGGCCATTTTTTCGATTGCACCATTTGAAAACGCTTCATTTAAAGCGCCTTTGAATGACATTCTTTTTTTAGCGCTGAATTGCTTTTTGTTAGCAACTTCAATCGCGTCTAATCTCTCATTTAATTTTGTTGCCATTTCAGAAACTTCATTTTTTACAATGTCGTTTGCTTTAACAACAACCGCATCAACAACTTCGTTGTTTGATTTTTCGATTTTTGAATCAATGGCGCTATTAAATTGGTCCAATTGATTTTTGATATTTTCTTCCATTTTTAGTTTTTTAAGGAATTTAATAAATAATTTAACACTTCTAAATCATCGTTTTTTGTTTCTTTTTTCGGCGAAGTGATTTCGTCAACCGGCTTCGTGAATTCTACAAATAATGATTTTAATTTTAATATTTCCGCTTCGATTGCAAATCCCATTTCGTCGGAAATTGAACCTTTGCGAATTAGTTTCGAGAGATTGTCATATCTTTTTGACAATTTCTCAACGTCAATGTTTCCTTTGACGTCTAATATTTTGGCTTGATCGTTGGCCGCTAATGTAACGGCGCTAATTTCGTACAATTTAACCTCTTTAATTTCACGATAATCGCCCTTATTTTCTTTTTGAATTGGCATTATACCAACTGAATTTTCGGTGATGACGCCGGTTTTCATTAATTCAACAACGTCTTTTCCTAATTGTGTTTTTGCAATTTCGGCCACGAAAACCAATCCTTTGTCGTCCTCATATAATTCGGTCATTTTTCCAATTGGTTGATTCATATCGTGTTGATATAAATATTTCACGCGTTCACCATTTTCGGCGATTGTCTTTTTGTATGCGCCTTTGACGATGATGTCATTGTCCGAATCTTTGTTCCCGAAATAACTTCCGTAACCTTTTATAATTCCGGCCTTTTCGTCCGCGTCGATTAATTCACCAACGGGCGCCGCTTTGTAAAGAATTGTGTTCATAATAAAATTTTTGTAAATATACGATTTTTAAAAATTAGTAAAGCCACCGGCGGCAACGCCCAAACCAATAGATTGTATTTCCTCAATAGTTTGCGCGCCCTCTTTTGGTATGTGAGCAATTGAGCATCGACAATTAATAACTTCTTTTGCCGGTGCGCTTGGGTCCCCCGGAAACATCATTGAAAAACCACCAACAGAAAATGGCGCGTTTTGGTCAACGATTTGTCCGTCGGCACGTTGATGCGTTGGCCGTGTTTTTTCGTCGGACGCTGCAATCCATTCTTTTTGTAATTGGTCACCCGGAAAAATTGTTGTTGCGGCTTCTGACGTTGCGAAATTAGCCGCCGCGGTTGATTCAGTTCGGACCAATCGTTCCGCCTGAAATTGTGAATATCTGTTGAATTGGTTGCGCAATATTCGTCCCTTTTCAACGGCGCCCAATGTCATAAATTCCGGATCCGTCATCAATCGTTGTGTGATTCGAATAAGCGTTTGTTTTGCAGTACCGGCGACCAACGAAACGCGTTGTGAACCGACGGCGACGCCCAACGCTGCAAACCGTGCGGCCCAAATATCATCTAAATTTGACGTGTCAATTTGTTTTGTCAAATACTTTTCAAAGTTTTTTGCGTACCAATTAGCAAATCGAATTCCAATATTGGTGTATAAATCGGAATAAATTTTCAACAATGGTTTGTCGTCAAATAAATTTAAAAAGTTTGTTTGACCGTCCGCAATAAACGATTCAATGCCTTTGTTATATTCGCTTTTATAAAAACGCTTAACAATTGCAATTTGTTTTTTTTCGGAAATGTCCAATTGCTTTTCGAAATCCGATTGCCATTTGTCCCGATCTAATTTCAAACTATTCTTTTAAGTCATTCAACTTTTTATTCACCCAATCGCGCATTGCAGTTCCACCCCATAAATTCCAGGAAACAAAACCATTGTCGCGCCACGGGGTGTCCTTAAAACGTTCCGCAATTGTTTGGTTGCCCTCGTGACGTGCAAAAAATGATTTGACGCGGCTCAACATTTCCAATGTTAATGGTTCACGATTTGCCAACATTCGGGCGCGTCGCCAACCGGTCATTGTTCCCGCTTGAACCTCATCGCCGTATTTTTCGCGCCATTCAATCATTCGTTTGGCGTTGTTGGTTGCGGTTTGGGGATAATCTGAAAATTTTTTGTCGTGATAGCTTTTGTCACGGGTTGACATTGGATGGCCTTCGGGCAATAAATCGGTGTCGTGTTTGCCACTTCTAAATTTGCCGTTTCTTAATGCAAATAAATAAGAATTGACGCGCGCCATTGCCCATTGTTGCGGTGATGATACCGACGGCCGAACGCTTTGCGGATTTGTTCTATACGCACCGATTCCGCGTTCNTANACTTTNAAAAGCGTTGGAACGTTTGTTTTTTTACTTGGCGCGTTGTTTACGGCTTCATTGTGGTCGTCCGCTTTTTTTTTTAACGCCTTTTTTAGACGTTCGGAAATTTGTTTTTTGTCGTTTTCGTCTTCATCATCATCGTGATAATATTTTTCGTCATCATCATCGTGATGATATTTTTGTTCGTCAATCGCGGCTTCATATTCCGCNTGCGATTCAAAAGGCATATAAACAACTTCGCCGTCAAAATTATGTTCGTGATGACCTGAACCGCCCAATGCTTCGGCGCGTGCTTCGGCTTCTTCAATGGTCGTATAAACGTCCGTCATTCCCGGCACTAATTTTTTGCTCAAAAATTTATTGACATCAACGTCAACCGATTCCATTGGAACATCAANGTCGTTTGATTTTACCGGAATAAGATTCGCCGGGACAAAATAATCGTCCAATTCGGTTGTGTCTTCATCTTTTCCGTAATTCATTGCGGCGCGTTTTTCGTTTGGTGTGATCCACCACGCTTTTGACAATTGGTCAACGACTTTGTCGGTTTCTTCTTGCAATTCCGGGACAACTGAAAAATCAAATTCAATACAAAGTTTGTCCCCAAATTTAGGCGCCAACCAACGGTTTAATTCGTCTTTTATCTTTAACAATTCCGGAATGACGCAATTTTGATACAATGCTTTTTTGGCTTCCTTCATATTGTTATATGAAGCGGATTCGGTGTTGTTTAATAGCTGAACCGGCACGTTGTAGATATTACATAAATCTTTAATCGATGCGTTGTATTGCTCAATCAACGAAACGTCCGCGGCGTTCAATCCAAAGTTCACCCACGACAATTTTTTAGGGGTGATAATAACGTCGCCGGCATTGTCGGAACCTTGGAATTGTTTTCTGAATTTGTCTTTTAATTGTTGCGCTTGAACTTCATTAATATCGCCCTCATCGGACATCAACAATCCACGCGCCGTTTGGTTTTGTAGGTACTTGACCCCGGTTTGTGTGGCCTCATTGTTTGTCGTTAATGATCGCATTCCCGCGCGCAATGGCGATTGTCCGTATAAATGCGAACCGGTGCCGTCATAATAGGGATTAAAATCCTTAATGTGACATATTTCGTCCGCTGCAATTTCAAACGTGCCGTTGTATTCAACACGATATTTTGAAACGGGTTCCATTATGCCATTGGAAACGATTTCCATAATTTGTGACGGCATTACATAAAGTTCGGTATATTTCCCAACATTGGCGCCGGTGTCCGGTCCAATCCCATAAATATAACGGTTTCCGGTAAGTTTCCCGAATGCAATCAATTCAGATATAAACGAATTGTAAGATTGCGCCGGGTTTGGGCGTTCCAATATTTTATGCAATTCCGTGTCTTGTAATTCAACCAATGACCGCTTTTGTAATATAGCGGCTTTATGTATTGATGATGCGTCAAACGTTCCCGATGTAATCGATTTATAACGCTTGTAATCATTTTCGTTTGTCTTTTCGTAAACCTGGAAAGGAATTGTTGTCGCGGCCTTTGTTATGATGTTAATAAGCGAATAAATCGTCGCGTTTTTTCGATAACCCTCGGTGATATATGCGTCATCATTTTCGGCGTTCCAAACGATTGAATTGCCAATGTAATTATACACGGCGCGGTTGTATTGTTGCGCCGTTTGTTGTGAGTTTTTAATTAATAGGGATTTGAAACGGTCAAATAAAGAAGCCATATTTTATTTTGATATAAAATTTTTGTAAAAATACAAAATTTAAAATAGTTTTTTAGACAACAAAAAATTCCGTTCGGTTTTTATATTTTGAATAAACGGCGTACCTCAACGCGTCCATTAAATGATTGTTGGCATCAATCGGTTTGTTGATGATTGTATTGTCTTTTAAGCGTTGCCAAAAATACGTGTGTTGTTCGTGTTTTAGGTTTGTCGATTGTTCCGAAACAAATATTTCGTGTTCTTTTAACAAACTGATTCCGGCGCTTATTGATCCGGCGCCCTTTGTCGCACCTTTTGCCAATACGCCCATTTGACGCAATTCNACNANNGATTTTGGTTCCGCTGAATCGCAATAGGCTAAAACGTCCGCTTTGCCAATGTTTTTAAGAAAATTTGCAATATCGCGGTTCGTCATTCCTTTTTTATACATTAATTCGTTGACATATAGACGGTCTTTTATTTTGCCGACTTCCAAAATCGCTAATTCGTCATTTGTAAATCCGAAATCAATGCCGATGACCGTTTCGTCAAATTCCGGAAATTCGGACAATGGAATATATTTCCAATTTGTAAAGATTTGACGGTCTGAAAATACCGCGCGTTGTCCCTCACCATAAACACGCCAATAGTCGGGGTCACGCAATTTAATGCGTTCGATTTCCTGGACCAATTCCGACGGCAAAAATTGATTGTCTTTGTACGTTGTAATAAATAAATCCGAATCGTCGCGTTCAATCACTTCATTATAAAGCCAATGCACCGGATCCGACGGGTTGAAGTCAATTATCAATTCGCCAACGGTACGCATATTCAATTGGCGGAAATCTTCAAACGTTAATTCGTTGGCCTCATTCAAAAAACAAATATCGTGTTTGGCGCCACGGATTTTTTGTGGGTCGTCGGTTGACAAAAACTGAACAATCGAGCCGTTAAATTTAAAGGTGTTTTCCGCTTTGTTGTGTTCGCCTTTATAATAAACGCCTAATTTAGTGGCAATGCCGATAAAATCGCGTAAAACCGACCTTTTAAGCGCCGGCAATGTTTTCCGGACGATTGATATTGTGATCGGCTTTTTGGTGGTTGTTAGCTTATAAATTAAGAATTGGCAAATGGCGTACGTTTTCCCGGAACGCGTCCCGCCTTGGTGTACTTTAATTCGAGCCTTTGAATTCAACGTTTGGTAAAATTGAACGTTGCAAAACTCTTTTATTTGTCCTTTGCCGGTGTCCATTCAATGACTTTTGATTCAATGCTTCCGTCCATTTGTATTTCCTGACGTTCAATGAACCCGCGTTTTTTTCCTTTTGTTTTTAAATANAATATTGTTGCCGTTGTGTTGCCCTCTTTGATTTGTTCGTGCAATTGTGATTCAACGAAATCCAATGTCAAGTCTTGCAGTTCGTCAACCTTTGCCCGGAATACTTTGTCGCTTTTGTAATACTTATAAAACGTTGAACGGTTGCAGCCGACAACTTTGCAAGCGGTCGTCACAATTCCCAATGATTGTTCCAACGCTTGAATCAAATTGTTTTTTAATATGTTGGTTTTTGTAGCCATATTGCAAATTTAAACAAAATAAACGAGCATAAAAAAACCCCTACATTTCTATAAGGGTTTGAATTTTTGGTTGTTGTTTTATTCCCAACCGTCCGGCGTTCCAACTATGTGCGTGGCTGAATCCGTAAGGCACCACATTTTGAATGGCTTTTCGTCAATTTCTTTAAAATCTTCTTTTGTCCAATTGTCATAAGAATTGTAAATCATTCCTTTTTTTTCGAGTGATGAAACAACCCCGGCAACCGATTTTGTTTTTGCGTCATAAGACAAAAAATCTGAATGACCTGGTTCGTTTTGGTCCAATTTAATCATTTCTAAAACTTTTATTTCTTTATTTGTAAGTATATTTTTCATAATTATTTTTATTAGTTTGTTTATTAATATACCCCAAAAGTAAAAAAATTTTTTCAATTAATACTTAAAAATGAAAGTTTTTTTTAATTTTTTACGAAAATTTACGAAAACTATTTATTTTGCGGTGTACCAAACAAAGGAAATGCCAACGACAAACAAATGAAATTCCAAACAATGTTCGTCGGCGTCGTCGGCTGCTGATTCAATCACAACGTGATCCATTGTTGAATTCCAATAATTTACGCCAATTAAACAACCGAAAATCGGATAGATAATAGTATTAAAATTTAATCTCATAACTAATAATATTTTTTGTAAAGGTACAAATATAATTCCCAACATTTATTGTTTGCCTGGATTTTGGAATATGTTTCCGGGGACAAAATCCGGGTGCCGCGATTGTTTATTTCAACGCGCAAACCTTTCAATGTTGGGTGTTGTGATACCTTTATTTCGTTTTTTAAGCACCATTTAAGCGCCTTTTGATGTTCCGGTGTAGGTTGTATTGCCTTTGCCATAATTAAAACAATCTTTGTTGCGCTTTGTGTTGTTGAATTCTTTTCATTGCCGCATAATAATAATCTTTGTCAAGTTCGCACGCGGTTAAGTCAAACCCTAAATTGTGGCACGCAATCGCAATCGAACCAGAACCCAAATGTGTGTCGAGTATTCGGAAACCATCTTTTGCATATTTCATTAAAAGCCATTCGTATAATTTAACTGGCTTTTGTGTTGGGTGTAAACGACCACCATTTTTATTATTATCAGCTAATGCGCCACCTCTACTAAAATCAAAAATTCTCATTGCTTTATTTTTTTCTGAAAACCACGCAAGTTCGCCATCTGCTAAACTAAAATCTCTTTGCATTTTATTCCAAACAATAAAAGAATTACTAAAACCCCATAAATAATTAAAATAATTACCCCCCCAAATAATTTGTTTTTTTGAAACTCTGAATAATTCTTTGAAATATTTTTTGTTTGGAATTTTATTGTCCCAATTAGTTAACTTATATTCTTTCCAACCTCTACCCGCTTTGCTTTTGCCGTTTGCCTTTTTTCTACTTTCGGCTGCTGCATTTTGGGCTTTGTCTGCACCAATTCCATAGGGCGGGTCAACAATCGCCAAATCAAAATAATTGTCGGCGTATCGCGCCATTAACTCCATATTATCTTCATTTGTTATTTTCATTTTTTTATTTTTTAATTATTAAAACGGAATATTATCTTTAATCACTTCAAATTTTTTGGTTTCCAAATCAATGTCTTTGTAAATGCCGCCATTTTTGAAATCCGGTGCAATGTCAAAATCGCCCAATTGTCCATTCTCTTTTCGTTTGACCTTTTCAATGTATATTTTTACAACGTCGGATTTGAATTTTGTACGTTCACCAATGCAGCGATACACAATCAAACCGTTGTATGCCTTATTAAAAAAATCGGCGGAACCGCTGATGTCATAAAGCGTTGGTTTTTTATACCGTCCATTTTCGGATTCTATTTTGCGCGGGTGCGCCACTAAAAACAAATGGGTGTTTGTTTGTTGACAAAATTGTGTTATTTCAGAAAGCGCCCGCCCAATATATGAATGGTCGCGTTGCGCTGAATGGTCCAACATATTCCACGGGTCAATCACGCAAACGTTGATTCCCTTTTGGAACACTAATTCTTTAAAGGCGTTTAATATTCCTTTTAACGTCAAATTTTCCAAATCTATTTTCACCCAAAAAAAATGGTCTTGAATGAAATCTTTTGTTTGGTTCAATTGGTCATTGTTGCAATTGGTTTCGTTTAATTTATTCGCGATGCGTTTAATGTGGCCCTCGTATGGAAACGATTCCGGCGCAAACATAGCGCAACGCATATCGTATTTGATTGCCAAATTACAACAGATTTGGTCCATAACGTCCGATTTGCCCGAATTCGGAATCCCGGTCACAACGGACCATTGCCCCAATTCCATTTTAAAATAATTATCGGCGTTGGGTAATCCAATAGAATAGTTTTTGACGCCGTTTTCGTTATATGATAAAACACTTTGCCAAATATTATCTAAATTCAAGACGCCCTCTAATGGAAAGTTTTTAGCCGTTTTTATGACGTTTCGCAAAGTTTCGGCACCTTTTGTTGTCAATATCTCGTTTGCGTCCTTAAAAGCGCCGAAATCAACGTATTTGCAACGATAAGCGCCGAAGCGTCGCGCCAATTCATTGCGTAATTCAATCCCGGGGTTGTCATTGTCGGTGCAAAGAATGATTTGTTTTTTGTCTTTAAAATACTGAAAACAATTGTCCAAATATTCCAAACGTTGATTTCCTTTTGATGCGCCGTTCGGAACGGAACAAACGGAATAAATCCCGGCCTCGTGCAATGACAATGCGTCAATTTCGCCCTCAACAATGAATATTTTTTCCATTGTTTTGATATTATCCAGGCCGTAGAATATCAATTCAGCGCCGGAAACCATTTTAAAATTCTTTTGGCCGTCACGATATTTAACATTCACCAAATCATTTTCGCGGTAATAATTGAAATTGATCGCGCGGCGTTTTTTACCTACTTGCGGAAAGTATTCCAATGATTCGCCGATTTTCCAATGTTGAAGCGTTGGTTCTGAAATGCCACGTTCACCAAACCATTTGACAACGCGTTCGGTCAAATTGACTTTTATTTTTTCTGGACGGACAAATTCTTTTTTCTTTTCAAATTTAGTGGTGCCGGAAAACCCGCAGTTGTGACAATTGAATAAACCTTTGTCAATATCAACGGACAAACATTTGTCGCGTTTGTTTTTTCGTGTGTGGCTGCATTGTGGACATTGGGTTTTTATTTTACCGGTCGATTTGTTGCCGATGTCAATGCCGAAATCGTTAAATGTTTTCATTGTTTATTGTTTTCAAATGCTAAACTAAAAAAATATTTTCAAATATTAAAATAATCTTTGTTGCGCTTTGTGTTGTTCAATTCTTTTTATTGCAGCATTGTAGTAGTCTTTGTCTAACTCACAAGCTGTTAAGTCATATCCTAAATTGTGGCAAGCTATTGCAATGGAACCGGAACCCAAATGTGTGTCGAGTATTCGGAAACCATCTTTTGCGTAATTCATTAAAAGCCATTCATAAAGCTTAACAGGTTTTTGTGTGGGGTGTATTCTTACCTCTTTGTTTTTCATATCGTGTTGGAGCATACCGTTCCAAACAATCTCACAAATATTAACGCTTTTACTTCCACTATAATAAGCAAGTTCAGCCCTACCAAAGGCAGTCCCTTTTTTATCCCAACAAATCCGTCCACCACTTAAATTAAAGTTGTTGTAAAAGTTCACTCCCCATATTATTTGATGCTTACTTACTCTTATAAGTTCTTCAAAGTATTTTTTTGGCGGTTCTACATTTTCAAAAACTTTGTAATCAGTTCTTTTAGTAGCTTGTTTTTTACCGCTTTTGTTGTCTTTTAAGCCTATTGCATCATTACCACCATAAGGTGGGTCAACAATAGCCAAATCAAAGTAGTTATCCTCATACCTTGCCATTAATTCCATATTGTCCTCGTTTGTTATTTTCATTTGTTTTAAATTTTAGGTAAATAATAAAATAAATTTTCAATGTTTTTTAAATCGGTGTTTTTAATTTCAAAATTTGATGTTTTCAATGGAAACGTTGTTCCGTCTTTTAATGTTCTGATTGTGCCTTTTTTTATCAACGTTGCAACTTTTAACAATTCTTTTTTGCCAATGTAACCGCAAATCGTCAATTCATTTTTCCGCTTGTTAAGTGAACAAAATATATAAATATCACAATTATATTTTATTTGATGCGCCACGAAATTGTTGACGAAATAATTTCGAACATCAACATTGCGTCCCATTGTTTTAACGTCAATTTTTAGGCCTTTGTACTCAAAATCAAAACCGCCGTCAAAACTATTTTTAAATTCGTGATCAAAACCAAACAATCGTTTGACCATTATTTCACCAATCAATCCAACGAATTGTTGTTCTTTTGAACCGTTGAATTCAAAGCGTTTGCCGATATTATGTTGATTGACGAAATGCCAAACATCATTTTTGAGTTTTTCCGGGATTTTAAATTTTTTATAATTCATTTAATACAACTTTTTAAAATTTCAATACACAATTGATTAGGTATTTTTGAACGTTCGTAATTATCTGACAAACCTTGCGTTCCAGTTCTTGAACCACGCGGCGCCGATTCGTGATGACATTTTTTGTTATTGTTAAAACATTCGGAACGCGGCTTCCAACCGTTTGGATTGAACAAAGGATTCCAAATATTGTTTGACCAAATATTTGTTGGCTTTGCCCTTTTGTCGCCATATTTACAATACCAAATCGTTGTGTATTCGTATTGACTTAAAACCGGTAAATTTTTTAATTTTCCGCGGGGGTTTTCAATAAACCAAAATTTTGGTTTTATTTCGTTAATGATGTCAATTGTTTTTTGTACTATTTTCACGCCCAAAACCGCCTCTTTTGTTTTTGGTGTATTGTTTTCGTGCCAATGATGACCAATTGAAGCCACGGAAAAATAAGTACACGGCGGCGATGCCCAAACAATTGTTGGATTAAATGGAATTTTTTTAATATCAAAATTTAAAATATTTTCGACGTAATCAATTTTTTTAAAATTATTGATGTCACTTGAAAAAACATTCATTCCCAAACTTTCCGCAGCATTGCCAATTGAACGTGAACCCGCAAACAATTCTAAAACATTATAATTCATTAAAAACGTATTTTTTTAATTCCTGGAATTCGTTTGTCATCATTAAACCCCGGATTTGAAATTCGTGAATGTCGCCGTTTTTAGTTTTGGCGCCGATTTCCTTTTTTCCGTTGGACGGGTTTTTGTATATAAAAAATTCTTTTAGGTTTTTAATTTTAGTAAATCCAACCGGTTTTTGTTTTGCTTTGTGTTGGACCATAAAACGGTCAATGTATTTGATGCCGTTTTTGTCGGTGTTTCTTAATTTTAGAATTGATAAAAAATTGTTTTGCCAAAACTCATCATTTCGCAAATTTTTAGAAACGTTGTAAACCTCGCGCAAATCGTAACCGTCCAACCTTTGCAGTTTGTCCAAACAATCCAACCATTTGATTTTTTGGGTTTCGGTTTTGGGGCGGTATTTCAAATCAAATAATGCTGCAAAATGCGGAAACGCCGTTTTGGTTTTATCGTCAAATTGGCGCTTTTCCGATTTTGTGGGTATTTCTTTTTTTAGTATTTCTTTATTAGTATAGTTTATATTAGTATTACTTTGTTGCGGATTTACCGCAGCGGTAAAAACCGCCGCGGTTTTTCCGGCGCCGGTTTTTGCGGTTGCGGTGTCATTTAGATGATAATTATATCCCGCGAATTTTCCGCCTTTGCGAACCTCAACGCGCACCAAAAAACCCGTTTCAATCAATTCTTTTATTCTTTTATTTATGGCGTCTTTGCCCTCTTTAAAATGGCCGCAAATGAATTGCACGGTCATTTCGGTGTTTGAATCGTGGGAAAAAAGCCAACAATATAAACCCGTCGCGGCTGCTGAAATGCCTTTGTGTCTAAATATAGCATTCGGAACAACCGTAAACCGGTCAAATTTTTTTGGCTTGAAAATCTTATTGTATTGCATATTTAAAAAAATAACCCTATCAAATCGGCGGTCGCGGTCGCTTCATCAATAGGGTTTTGGTAAAATTTTAATGCCGCGACGCAAAAAACAAATTTATAAAAATTAATCACAAAATCAAATTGTATTTTATATGATCGCAAAAGGAACGTAAATCGTCAAAGATTTTTTTCAGTTGGTCCAATTGAATGTCGCCGTCCTCGAATTTATACCAAAGTAATTCAATGAACAAATCAAATTCAACGCGGGTTGATTTGCCTATGTAATTGTAAGAAACCGCGATGTCGTCCGGTGAACTTTGCGTAAAACGAATTTTTTGATTTTTATCATCAAAATAAATAGTGTGATATTTCATTTTTGTGGTGTGATTTTTAATTCATTTTTAAAATATTTGTCTATTGTTTCAATACATTGTTCCAAATCATTCGACCAAATCGCCGCCCAATTGCAGTTTTCGAGCCATTTAAGCCACTTTTTTTGCCTTTCCGTGGGTTTGTTATATTTATATTTTAATTCGAGCGCTAAACCGCTGAAATTGGCGTTTGGCGTAAATATTAATAAATCCGGAATTCCTGGCTTTGTCCCTAAATATTTCATTTTGTATTGTTCGAACGGTGTTCGGCGTCCCTCATTCATTGGGTGTGTGAATACCGCGTCCGGGTATTGAAGCTCTAAATAGTTAATAATTGCGCGCTGCATTTTGTCCTCACCTTTTAAATATTTTGAATAGGGATTCGCCATTGGAATTGGTTTTATTTTTTACGTTTCTTAAAATACAAATATCCCAAAAAACACAACGCAAAACAAACCGGGCAAGGGTGAAAAAATGCCGGATTCACGATTTTTGTTTTTTAGTTATGACAAAGCCATTTTTTTTAAGCATCTTTTTGGCCTTTTCAATTTCTTTTTGTTGGGTTCTGTACGCGTCAAACGTTTCGTTTTCAATCGCGTTTGTTTGGTTTTTATATTTCATTTTTGATATTTTTTAAGTTGTTTTTTTAATACGTCGTTTTCAATCAATAAAGTATTGTATTTATAAAGCAATGTTTCGGCGGTCATTTTTTTGGTTTCGTAACTACTTAAAACAATCATTTTAAGCGCTTCAAAATCAACGCGGAAAAAATCATCGAACCGAATCCAATTGTCTAAATTCGCCAAACCATAAAGCACGGACGCATGATCGCGCCCAACGGCCGCACCGATTTTTTTAACTGATTTTTTGGTTGTGTATTTTGCAAGCCAAAAATAAACCGCGCGCGCCATAACCAATTCACGTTCGCGGGTGTTTTGTGTGATGTCACAATTGAAATGTTTGTTGACTTTTTTTATTAAATATTCTAATTCCATAATATTATAATATTAAACTCCCGTCGTCGTGAAACTCATTCCAGGTGTAGCCGGAAACAATCCCGGTGTCACAATAGATTTTCCAATCGTCAAACGCGCGTTTCCACGCCTTGCGGCCTTGTTCAATCATTTCGTCGCTTAATGTGTAAACTTCAACCGTGAACGGGTAGTTTGTTTCAACCGCAATAAATTTAAAGTTGTCAACGCCGCATTGGTCCATATAAAACGCCGCTTGTAAATGATAGGCGTATTTATAAACGTCCCGGCGAAACGCAACGGGTGAATTGTCCTGACAAGTTTTGACGTCCGATATAAACCCCGAAACGCGGTTCAAACAATCCGGACGGACGCGAACGTCCAAACCGTCGTGTTTGCCGTAATGCGACAATTCAATTTCGCCTTGACAATACTTTTGCGCCAAATCGTGATTGCGGAAGTTTTCCAAAATATTGGTAATTTTTTCGTGGTCGTCAAATGAAACTAATTTTTTGCCGGCGGCCTTTTTTTGTTCCATTTCAAATTGTTCTTTTCCCGCTTTTGTCCGGCGGTCAATTTTCGGCATAACGTGAAAATCTTTGTAGTACATTTCCGGTTCGAGCATTGCGCAATGAACGGCCGTTCCCAATGCCATTGCGGAACTTTCAAACGGTTTTTGGTTAATGAAATGATAAACCGATTTTTTATAAATAGCTTTTAAGCCCGACGCGCTGATCCCCGGCGACGAATGATATTTTTCATTTGAATCAAATTGTGTTTTCATTATTCTATGATTTTATAGTTGTTTATTTCTTTAATGATTTTCTTTAAATTTTTATTTTCCTTTTGAAGCCTTGAAAGGTTGTTTTGCAACGCGTCAATTCGCCAATAAAGAAACTCTAATAAATTTTCCATTTTGTTAATTTTTTATAAAACTAAAAATATATTTTCAATTTGCAAAATTATTTTCAAAAAAAAACGGCTTCATATCTGAAACCGCTTTTCGCTTTGTTTGTCATTTTGCCGATTAAAACGGCAAATCGTCGGACGTTTCCGCAACTGTTGCCGCTTCCGGTTTGACGTATGGATCGGACAATTTAATTGAAAAAAACTTCCCTTTTGCGCCCTCTTTTATCCACGCGGCGATTTGTTGATTTGTGCCGTCTTGTAATTTAATCGAACCGGAATAATCGGGTTGATTGTCATTTGTTTTGTTGGTGTTTTTGAATAAACTTCCATTTCCATTGTTGTGTTCGTATGCCATTTTTATTGATTTTAAATATTAAACTTTTGCTTTATTTGTTCGCGGTATTGTTTTTTAATTAAGAAGCCGGCCAATACCTTTTCCGCTTGTTCCTTTGTTGCTTTCATTGTCGCGTTGAATTGCGCGTCCGTTAGCCATTTTTTACCGTCCTTTATTTTAGGCTTTTCAGCGCTTTGATTTTTAACGGCGTTTTGAACTTCATTCGCTGATGCGATTGACGTGTCAATTCCAATGCCTAAATAACCCAACGCCCGGCCCAATGCCGACGTGAAACCATTTTCAACAAATGACGTTTTATTTATATAACTTGAATCGCGATATTCTTGTGAATGAGCCGAAGCAATTTCAACGCCTTTGTCGTCGCAAATTATGACTTTGAAAACGCCTTCTTTTGCGTCAATGTGGACCAATGATTCTTTTATTTGCCAACCGTCAAATGTTGGTTCGCTTCTAAAATATTTTAGACGTTCGTTGACGGTGATATATTCCCGTCCTTTTATGTTTATTGTTTTCATTTTATTAAATTTTAAAGGTGATTAAATGTCCAGGATTTCAGAAATTCCAAAACCAGCGTCGCTTAAAATAGTGACTTCGGCAATTGTGAATGAATCCGGATTTTGCAAACGTGATTTTAATGTTGGCATTGTGCAATTAAGCAATTCGCATACATCGTAACGTTTTAAATTTAAGCGCTTTAATTCCGCTTTGAATTTATTTTCAAACATATTTTTCAAATTGTGTTGGCAACAAAAGTAAAAAATTTCTTTTAAATAAAAAAAATATTTTCAAAAAAAACCGCCGCAAATCAATAAAGAAATCACGACGGCCGACAAACAAAGCAAATGTTTTATCGATATGAATTCGTTGTTGTAACGTCATCGTCATCGTTTGGAACGTGCGACTTGATTTTGTATTCATTTTTTTTGACGTTATATGACAACCCGTCAATGATTGCCGGTTGTTCGTTTTCTGTTTTTGTAGCAAAATTCACCCATAATTTATTGTGAATTGACAAAGGTTTGCGCCTGGTATTTCTGAAAAGACCGTCATATCTTTTGACAAAACTTCTGAAATCATTGGCGATGTTTTGCGTTGTAACTTCATAGGCTTTTTTAAATAAATTTGATCCACCCATTACGGACAAATTATCCCGTGTTCGCGCCAAATTTTTATTGAAAAATCGACGGGTGTTTGTGCTTAAATATTTCGTGAAATTTTTTGTTGTTGTGGTTGTGGTTGCGTTTGAAATCGTTGTTTTCAATGTGACATCATCAACCGACCGCACGTCGTCCGGCTTTAATGTTTTCATATTATCAAAATAGGTTGTCACATAGGTTGACGCCGTTGTTGTTGTATTTAATAAAAACGCTTCCATTGTAACGGCCGTCAATGTGGCTTGACTTGGACTTTGATCAATTCCGTTGCTACTTAATTTTTGACTAAATTTTTTGAACAAATTATTTTCCGAACTTGTTAAATTATTCACAACTGGCAATTGTTGATTCGAACTAAAATTTGTAAATTTTTTCGCGTCGGAATCCCAACCATAAAAATGTGTTAATTGTGGCGTCACAAAATCCAGACGCAAATCAATTTTAAATGAAACGTTTGCTTCAACACCGCCGCCGCTTGTTTCCTCAACAAAATAATAAAATTCCAATCCGAATTGGTTTAATTCCTCAAAGAAATTCGCAACGTCTATTGTTCCAAAACTTTGAAAATTCATTATCTTTATATTTTCCGGGGTTGTTGGCGCGGTTCCGGTCAACCTTAACGCCTTTTTGCCCTTGAATTTAAAATCGGCGTCAACGACTTCGGCGTAATTATTTAAAATGGTCCAATCGCTTGCGCCGTATTCAAAGCCCGAATTGTAAAATTCACCTCGCAAATTGTTTTGTTTTGACTTTACAACAATAGAATTAAGCGGTTGCAAGTATTCAACATTAAAATCGCCGCCAACCGGTGTCAATTCTTTTGGCGCCACCAAAACAACCGGTTCGTTAATCGTGTCAACAATAGCGCCCAAATAATCGTGACGCCTATTTTTTACGCGTTCATTGTGCGTTGAATTTAGTTGATTAAAAATGTCGTTTTGAATGCCCGTTGGAACTGCGTTGTTAGCTTGTAATGACGCCAAAATTGAATCCTTGACCGTAATGTCAAAAATGTTTGACGCTTCAACAATGTACCATTCACCAAACGATTGAAAAATCCTTTGATTGTATAAACCTAAAATCAATTCCAATTGTTGTTTTGCGTTAAAAACATCAAAATCATTTGCCAATTCCTGCGCTGCGAACATTGTCGCATTGTATGGAAAAACCGAATCGGTTGAACCGTAATTGTTTCCCGCAATAAGTGACGAAAATGTGATGTCATTAATGCAATTAATTGGAATGTCCAAATCTAAATTTTGCAAAATCAATGCAATTCGCTGAATGTCGTTGTAAGAATTTGTATTTGATGACGAATAAAAATCGGCAATCGTGCCGTCAAAATCTGAAAGTGTCCCCAAACCGTCAAACGCGTTCAAAGTTATTTCAAACGGCGGCGATTGTAGTGTTTCGCGGAACCTATCAACCACTAAAAACCCGGTCCAAAATAAACCGAAATCGTTGTGAATGTCATTTGAAATTTGACTTTCAATACAATTCAAACTTTCTATTATTCCCGAATCATTGAAAACCCTTTTTTGATAAAACGTTGAATCTTTGAAAAACTTTGTTTCGTTTTCTAAACAATCAAACGATTCAATGAACCCATTGTCCGCAACAATGCGCGTTTCAAAATCATCAACAATTGGTTTGGAATAATAAACATTGACTTTGTATTCGCGTTCGTCGAATTTATAAAAATCATCGTATGAAACCGAATCGGTGACAAACAATTTTAATTGACATTTTGATCCGATGATTGACTTATAAAAATCGTCTGATGATTGCCACGAAATTTGAACGGGATTTGCGCCGCCGATAATCGGCAAAACATCACCGGAATAATTTTTTTTAAGAATTTCAAGTTTTTTTGGATAACCCAAAACGTCCGAAAATTCAAGCCTATATTTTACGCCGTATGCCATAAGTTGTTTTTAATATATTCGTCCGGCCGTTTCATTGGCGCGTTCAATCGCAATCAATAAGTCTTGACCGTCAACCCTCACATTTCCGGTGACGGTTAAATTTCCACCACCGGCGCCACCAATCATTGATTGTAATTTGTTTAATGGCGCAATGACTTCCGGATTTTGTCGCGCGCCTGGATATTCACCAACCAATCCCATTGTGGGACCGCTAACAATACCACCATTGGCGAATGCGGTTGCGCCGCCACCGTCGGCAATTTTACCCGCTTGCGCCCTCGCAAACGAACCCAACGCGATCAAAGCGATACCGGCCGCAATGGCAACCGCCGGATTCAATGATTTTAGCGCTTGTCTTATACCCTCAACGGCCAAACCAATGCTTATTGCAAGTTTACCTAATTGAACCGCCATTCCGCCAATTGTTGTCAAAACAACTTTTGAAAGGTTTTGCGCTAAATTTCCGCCACCGCTTATGGCTTGGCCTAATGCCGAACCAATCCCGGTTGCTAATTGATTCAAACCGCCCGTGATAATGTTTCCAATTTCTGAATTAAATGCGGCCGCGTTTGCGATTGCAATTTGTTGTTGTTCGGACAAAACCGATTGTTGTTCGGCAATTGCCGCCGGGATTCCCGCCGTGTCGGCTTTTATTGCGTTTGTGATTGGTGTCATAACGCCGCCGGATTCAAGCGCCGAAACACTTGAAACGGCACCACGACCGCCGCCACCACCGCCGGACGTTGTTGTTGTTCCGTCACCGGCCGCCGCTTGACCGCCGTCACCGGCTGAAACAACCGCCACCGGAACGACAATTGGCGAAATTTGTTTTTGTTCCAATGCCTCGTTGAAATTATCAACAACACTTGAACCCAATGTTTTGGCGTCGGTTTTAATATCATTNAACGCGCTAATCATATTGTCNTTNATNCCTTTTGACGCCTTAACAAAACCGGATTTTATTTNNTCNGGATCAAACGTAAAAATCCCCATTANNATGTCACCAACGCCACCCAATATTGAAACAATATTTTTNCCGGCCGTTTTTAAAATTGTGACCAATGTTGAAAAAACAAATTTTCCAACCGCAACCAAATTTTTGAATTGCATAATTATTGCGTCCACGGCCAATTGTATCGGCAACGAATTATTATATAATTCAATAAAATAATTGCCGACTTTAATCAATGCGGCTTTTATACCCGCCCAATTTTTATAAATAACAACGCCAACCGCAGTCAATGCAGCAACGACCAAACCAATAGGCCCGGTCATCAAAGTTAATGCGGCACCGATTGCCGGCGCCATTGTCAATAAACTTCCAATTATTGCAATGACCGGTCCCAATGCAGCAACAACGCCGCCAAATATTAAAATGGCTTTTTTAACCGTTGGCGACAAATCGCCGAATCGTTGAATTAAACCATTCAAAAAAGTCACTAATTTTGTAAATGCGGGCAAAATAATTTCACCAAATCGCGCGGCTAATTCTTTTAAAGACTCTTGAAAAATACGCATTTGATTTGCAGCGCCACCGCTTGTTCGTGAAAAATCACCTTGCGCGTTTGCCGTTTTTGCCATTATAAATTCATATCTCAAAGCCACCTTTTCCGCTTGCGACATTGTTTTTATATTGGCGTTCATTCCTTGTTCCATTGCGAAGTTTTTCAAATTGACTTCGGTCATAACAACGCCCAATCTTTTCAATGATTCCGTTTCGCCCGTAAATACGCCGGCCAATGCCGTTTGCGCTTGTTCAATATCAATGTTTTTAAAAGACGCCAAATCGCCGGCCAAACCAACTAATTGGGTTGACATTCCCGCCGCGGCGTTTGTTGACAATCCCATTGACGTGGCCATATCGCCAAACAATGCCGCCATATCAAGCGCGGATCCCTCGGCGATTCCGAATTCTTTTAATGTTGTTTTTGCGAATTGTTTTACCTCATTTCGTGAATTTCCAAACGCAACATCAACTTTGTTCATTGATTCTTGAAAATCACTTGCGAATTTTATTGCGGCACCACCCGCGGCAACCAAAGGCAACGTCAAACGTGTGGACATTGATTTGCCAACGCTTTGCATTTTAGAACCAAAAGATTGCATTTTTGCCGAAGCGCTTGACAATGCGCTTTTAAGTTTCGACGAATCGCCGGTGATGTTTAATTTTAAATTTGATTCGGCCATAAAAGGAATATTTTAGACAAAAATACAAAAAAAAAGACGCATTAAAATTTAAAAAATTTTTTCAATTTTATACGAAGGTAAATTTTGACTGTTGAATGTTCTCGAATTTTTGGTATATGTATACCGCAGCGGTATAAAAATCGCTTAAAACGGCTAAAAAGCGCCTTAAATCAAATGTCAGTTTTTGATACTTTTGCCGTTTTTTGTACTTATTTAAACGTCTTTTTGTTCGTCATTTGTTTGGCTTTTAATTCAAACGCTTCCATTTGTTCACGTGTTGATTTTGGTTTGGCGCGTTGAACTTGACGTTTTTTGTCAACCGGCAATTCAAACAATTGTTCCGGTTTCAACATTTGCGATTTCTTTTGGCATTGGACGTTGTGAATCATCGCGGCCAAATACCGCGTTTGTTCCCATTGCAAATTAATGTTGTTGTGATAATGTTCGGCGATCAATCCATTTTCACGCCACGTTTGCCGCCAAAAATCGTTTGGTTTTATGCCAATCAAACCGATGTAATAATCGGTTAAAGTTTCAAAATTTACTTTTTTGACGGCTTCACCTTTCCCGGCTTTTCCATTTCGGCGTTTAACGAGTTGCCCAAAATTTTGGATTGCAACATCGCGTTCACAATGTCATTGATTGTTTCCGCTTCCAAATCGTCCAACCACGCGCCAACGGTGAAAATATTGTAATCAACATCGTTTCCGTTTTCCTGGTCGTTTGCCAATATAGCGGAATAAATAAGCGCCCGCAATCCCTTTAAAGAAATACCGTTTTGAAAAACGTTTCCGATGTCTTGAAGTGAAATTCCCATTTGTTCGGTAAACTCCGACCAAAAATTCATTGAGAAATGAAGCGTGCGTTTTTTGCCACCGACATTGATGTCAATGTANCCTTTTTGTTTGTTTGCCATTTTTGTTGTTGTTTGTCGTTAATAAATAAAAAAAGCCACCGCCAAAAAATGACGGCGGCCGAAAATAATAAACTTTAAATTTTTTAATTTGTGGACTTGGTGATCGCGCCGGTGATTGTAAGTGAACCGGAATAAGTGGTAGCGGCTTCCATTTCCCCGGACATTTCAACAGATGTCAAAAATGCTTCGGCGGTATAAATCGCGTCCCCGCTTTCAGTTGTTCCAAATACACAAGTTAATTGTGTTCTATTTAAAAGATTGTCAGCGGCTTGAATTGCATTAAATGAATCGTCATAAGCAATTAAACCCTCGAATGATATTTCACCGCCTTTAACCCCACCGATATATTCAGAAAATCCGGCGGAATCTTTTGTTGTCGCTTCCGGCGTGTCCATTGATAATGAAAGCGAACAAGATGTCGTGTGACCGACGGTTGTTCCCTCAATTTTTAATAATAAGTTTGTCCCGTTAAAAACTCCCGTTGTTGCCATTTATTTATTTTTTAAGTTTATTAAATTTTTTGTAAATATACGAATTATTTATTTTAATTATTTGATATATTTAACGCCCATAAATGCGTGAACGCCCTCATCGTCCAAAACGATTTCATAATCGGACCATAAATCCAACGGCAAATCGCCCTCGATTTCTGTTTCCTCATCAACCGGACGGATTGAATCGCGCCAAAGTACGTCAACGGAATATTTGTCCGCAAATTCCGGCGCTTGTATTTGTTCGCCCTCGTCATTATATTCGCCGTCTTTTATGCAAATAAAACCCAACTTCACAATTGAATTTTTGTGCGCGGGGTGTTCGTTGCCCTCGTCGTCTTTTATAACGCCTAATTTTTTAATGTATTCGTCCGCTTTTTTTTCGCTTGGAAATTCGTATTTTTTAACTATCATTTTTTTTATTTTAAAGTGTTGTTAGTGTTGTTAATTCGCTCGTTGTCAATGTTTCGTCAAATATAGCGTGCGCAAACAATTTTCGCGTCATTCCGGTTGTTGTTGTGGTTTCGGCAAAATCTGAAACAATTGCTTCGCCGTTCAAAACGTCAAAATCACCCGTGACCGTTCCGGCTTTTATTTGTGAACCATTCAAAAATATTTTAAAAGAATTGCCAAACAAACGAATTGCCAATTTATTCCGCTGAAAAAATGGTATCAAATTTTCACTTGACGTTATTAATGAATTTGCCGTCCCATTGTTTGATGTTGCGCGAACATAACCAAAATAATTTGTGCCGTCTTTTTTAGAATTTAGACGCAAATATTTTGTCAATCCCGCGTTTGTAATGGACAACAACCGCAAAAAATCGTCGGTGTATGTGTCAATTTCAAAATCATAAAAAAACGTCGCATCGGCGCCCAATGTGAATGTGGACGTATTCACNCAATCNTCAAAATTTCGTGTGACCGCGGCCGCTTCGGTTTTTATATATGTACTTGCGCCGACTGATTGTTCAACCTGGCAACCCCATAAATAAACAAATGACGTTGACGTTGAATTTGTTGCGTCAANANCNCCGTCCGATGNTCGNGGNGNAAANNNGGNNCTAANNGTTG
>FUFK010072495.1_pt1 | contig 27602 bp, 46 predicted proteins | sample 1021851 | NCBI WGS metagenome assembly FUFK01 (sample SAMEA51879418, study PRJEB19060) | metagenome
CTTGAACCAGATGATATTAAGCACGTTTGAGGTATATGATGGCAGAAGAAAAAGTAGAAAAAGTAGAAACAAGGGGACTGCGAGGCTGTCGCTTGTAGAATGTGTGTAGAAAGTGGTTGTAGAAATATGAACAGAAGCGTATCTAAGTAATGGCTAGGTTAGTATTATTTTTTAAACTAGGATGTTAAGAAAAGCATTATTCCTTACGCCAGATTTGAGGGAGGCGCATATAAAGGCGGCGACCGACCGAGGGCATGACCGCCGAGGCGACTGAGCCGACCACGGGCATACTTGGAGTTGTAAAAATGCTAAAAGGAACACAAGAACAAGAATTGATTTGGAACGAAATGGAACACGGTGAAGACCATATGGTTATTGAAGCCGGTGCAGGAACGGGTAAGACCTTCACAATTGTTGAAGGTTCTAGACTGATGGATGGCGAGAAGGCTTTTCTCTGCTTTAACAAGAGCATCGCTCGTGAACTAGAGCGCCGCCTTCCCGAAGATGTGTATGCCGCTACCTTCCACTCAATGGGACTTCGTGCTATCAAGCAACAAGGATGGTGCAAAGTAGACAAGAGTAAGACTTACAAAATTGTAGAGCGAGTCTTAGGCAAGGATTACTTTGCCGTCCCACTCGTCAAGTTGGTTGGCTTAATGAAAGGTTCAATGGTGGATGCAAAAGACCGCCGTTCTATCGCCCAACTTATTGACAAATACAATATTAATTTTGATTCGGATAGGGATGAAGTGATTGCATTTGACAATCTCCCTCGCATTATGGAATTGTGCAAGGACATGAAGACTGTTGATTTTGACGACATGATTTGGTGTCCTATTGTAAACAACATTCCTTTGCAGAAATACGATGTTCTGTTTGTAGATGAAGCACAGGATTTCAACGAGGCGCAAAGGCAATTGATTTACCGAAGCGTTGAGCCAAACGGTCGTTGTATTGTTGTTGGTGACCCCAATCAAGCAATCTACGGTTTCCGTGGTGCTGATTCTTCTAGCATGAATATGTTCGTAGATTTGTTGAAAACTACGAATAGAGAATGTAAGTATTTTCCCACTAACTTTGACTTGGCGATGCCCTATCAATGTTGTAAAGGAGGCTAACCGTTATGTTTCTAACTTCCGTTGTCGTGAGGATGCTGATTTGGGTTCGGTCAAGGAGAACGCTTCCTTGACTCCCGAAAAGGATGATATTGTTCTTTGTCGCTANAATGCGCCTCTCGCTACAGCGTTCTATAGTTTATTGGCTGATGGTAAGTCTGCCTATATTCTAGGACGAGATATGACGAAGGGACTTGTAAACTATGTGAACAAGGTTGCTCGCAAGAAGAAGGGAATGGCAAGTGGGGAATTCCTCACTTTATTGAATGCTGACTTCTCCAAGAATTACAATCGTTTGGTTGTTGCAGAGAAGCAGAATCAAGCGAATGCTCTTGAGGACAAATTCAACTGTGTGAGCATTTTTGCTACAAAGGCTGATACTGTTCAAGGCATCATTGATGAAATTAACCGAGTGTTCTCTTCGGATGGGAAAGGAGACATCATGTTGTCCACAATCCACAAGGCAAAGGGTCTTGAGGCTGACAATGTGTTTATCCTCGCTACCGAGCGTATGCCTCATCCAAAGGCTACAAACCCACAAGAAGAGCGTAATATCTGCTATGTGGGGATTACACGAGCGAAGAAGAATTTGTATTACTGTGGCCCTGCGCCACGCAGTTGAGATTCCATCTGCTGATGATACCAAACGGTATGATGGGTTGGTTTGCCAGTAATGAAGAGAAAAGGCTCCACCGGCAAGGGGGTTTCTGTTCACTCCTCCATCCCTTCCCCAATCTGTCATATTTGACGGAAAATCATCGGTTGAAACAAAGCAATCGCACAATCTACAATGAGGAATAGTAATGAAAATGAAAGATGTTATCAAAAGCGAATCTCACAGATATTTCAAAAGAGAATATCTTGAGAGGAGTCAAGAATTAGAAATGAAGCGTAGAGAAATCTACAAGGAATTGAGAAGTTTAGGAACGCCTTCTTACAAAGCGTTTCAATTATCACTAAAGAGGATGAAAATATGATTGAAGGAATTATTGAATTGACGATTATGGCTGATGTTCACTTGTCTTGTTTGTGGGCTAATGAAACGGATACTTTACCGTTTGGCTCATGGGAAGTTATGGAGAGTGTGTTTCAATGAATATCTTTGCACTATCAAAAAACCCCGTTGAAGCGGCACAGACAAATGATTGACAAACATGTGGTGAAAATGCCCACAGAGAGTTGTCAAATGTTGCACACCAATGCTCTCCACTTTCACTATGTAAGTATCTACGGCGTTGAGCCAACTCTTGCAGAGTTGAAGAAGTTCCATACGCACATCAATTCTAAGTTGATGAAACCAGCCATGCTAAACCACCCCTCAACCATTTGGGCAAGAGAAAATCCACACAATGCCGACTGGCTTATGCAACACGCCCTTGCTCTTTGTGAAGAATATACTCACCGCTACAAGAAAACACACGGGACTTATGCTCGTATTCTTCAAACATGGGAAGACAATTTCATGGGAGAAGGTTGTTGGAAAAAAGCCACTCCCGTTTCTATTGCTATGGCAGACGAATATCGTTTGCCTCAAGAGAAGCATACTTGGGATTTTGTTATCCGTTCCTACCAACACTATTACCGTGAAGGTAAGTGGAGTTTTGCTTACTGGCTCCGCAGAGATAACCCCGACTGGTTTCCAGTCTCATTTATTGTAAGCAAAATACGAGGTGAATAAAATGAAAATTGACACAGACAAATGTTGCCAATGTAGCCATTGTGATGGAAGCGGTTTCATGGAAGTGATTGACAATACGCATGATGTTGTTTACAAAGAACCATGTTATTGTGTCCTTCAACATGAGAGAGAAAAGGAAGACTTGGCGAAGAAAATCGCCGCTATCTTTGTTGAGAAGACGAACATTGAGAAGTTGGCTTTGACGGTTGCCTCCATTATTGCAGAGAAGCACACCGATGAATATTCAATCTATCAATTGGAAACGCTATGCGAACAGAAGAACGATGCATGGCTTCTCAATTGGATAAATTAAATACAATGATGTGTGTTTGTGATATCATGGGAAAGAGTCACATATCAATGATTGAGGACGCATTTAAAGAGTTAGGTAATTCTTTAACTTTAAATGAAATCCATGAGTTTGTTGAGTCTCGTTGGAATAAATCTCCAAACAAGAATAAAATCAAAAGTCTCTTAGCGAAACGGCCTCAATTCGTTTCAGTAGAAACAACTTTTGTCTCCAATCAAAGGGGACACAGATTCCAAGCAAATGTTTGGGAGAAAATCTAGGGTGTATGGTGTAATGGATAGCATACGGGCCTTCTAAGCCTGTGATGGGGGTTCAATTCCCTCTACGCCCGCCATTCCACGCTAGGGTGGCCGAGTATGGTTAAAGGCGCAGGGCTTAAACTCCTGTCCGTAATGGTTCGCAGGTTCAAATCCTGCCCCTAGCATATTATATTCCACACAAGGAAGTGAAAAAAATGAAAACAGTAGAATTTAGATTAATAAACAGTAACGAGATGCCTCCTATTGTGATTGCAAAAGGAGAGAACGATGAATTGAAAGTAGTCATTAACAACCATGACAGAATTTGGTTGTCAATGAATCGCCGCACAATTGCCGGTATTGTAGAAGCCATGCAGGAAAAACTGGATGAGATTTTACACGGCTATTTGGAAGAGCAGTATGCCTTTGAAAAGGCCGACCGTGAATTTATGGAGGGACAATGATGTTCACATGTGCAATGTGCGAAGAGGAATATTCTCCTTGGAGTCTTTCGTTTCAAAGCCGCAAAGGTGGCAAGTCTATTTGTAGAAACTGCAAGTCCATACAAACGCAGAGTAGTGCAGTTAAGACGGCCAACAAAAGGAATCAAAATCTAATTTCGTCTGTAGAAAACCGTATTGCTAGACTTGAAGAAGAGCAGAAGAATATGAGTTTCGCAATGGAAACTGCTGTTAAGGCAGAAGCGAGCAATCTTGATTGGATTGCTATAATTACTCCTATTGTAGAGAAGGTTATTGCTGAGAAGTGGGAACCTATTGAAAAGGAGATGAAGTCTATGCAGAAGCAATTGCTGACGATGCATAGCAGAATGAAAGACCTAGTAGAAAAAAGAATATGGGGTGAAGATTAATGCCAAGAGTAAAAGAATTGACAAAAAAAGAACAAGAATTAGCAAATAACATTGAGAATGGAAACTATAGGTGCAACTATCCTGCTGGACAGGCATGTTCTTCATGCCATTGGCGAAAAGTCATAGGGACTTGCGATACCTGCGGAAACCCTATTTGTCGTGCTTGCGCTAGACTTAAATTAACGAATAGGAAGGATGATTTGAGCATCCACCATAACTGGTGCTTGCCGAAAAAGGAACAACGACATATTACAATTGGAGATGATTTTTGATGGATATACCGAGAGAAGCAATAGAACTTTCTTACGAGCGAGAAGGGTTTGAGACTGTTCAAGCCAAGAGAGAATTAGGAAACGGACGATGGGATAGGGCCTTGAAGAAGAACCTTGTTCTATTTTCCGAGTCCGATAACTATGATGAGGCTAAACTAGAATGGTTGGCTACAGGAAATGTATGGTGGAAGCCATATCATGAGAATGTTGCTGATGCCCCCGATTGGGTTCTTAACTCGCACCAAGGCTACGGTAAGTGTCTCTGTGGACACCCTGTAAAGTATCACTTTGAAATTCAAAACACCGTCAATGGCAAAATTGAGTGTGTCGGTAGTGACCACATTAACACATACTTGATTATTCGTGCTATCCGTGAATCTACGGGTCTTGCTGACGAATACATTACTGATGAAATGATTGCTGAATGGATTGATGTCCGAGTTGAGGGTATGAAGAAAGAGTCGTGGTGGGAACAACACGGACAACTCTTTGAGTTCAAGTTTAACAAAATCAAAGACTTGGATTTGCGAATCAATGTGCGAACCAAGGGCCAATACTATGACAATAATTCGGGAATGATGCGAGATAAGACTTACATTAGGAAGAGGGCTATGAATGGTGAGATGGCCTCTCTTGTGTGGCGTTGGAATCACCCCGATAACCCCAAAGCACAGATTATCACTCGTGGCTATCCCAACCGTAAACTCCTACTTGATTTAGACGATTTCTACTATCAGTCAAGACAATACCAAGCGATTGCAGATGCAGAAGACGCCATGCTTGAGGATAGAATCAATCAGTCTAGAGATATGCGGAAGAAGAAAGAGATGGAGATGGTGGCCGCTAGAATGCAATTCTACGGCATTACTTCCTACGAACTAAAGCGTAGAAATACGCCCTTGAACAATTGGGAGTCCAGTTTTGTAGAAGACATTGAGCGAAGGATTGTCCGGCATACGAACAAGCCCTTGTCTCAGCATCAACTTGACAAGTTGTGGGACATTTTTTCTCCCGCCACAGACAAACAAAAGTCCTTTATGGCAAACTTAGGTTTCACCGAAGAAGAGATGAGAGTGACGAAAAGACAAGCCTCTTCTTTGATTTCCGAGGCAGTAGAAAAACAGGATGGCTTAAATAGTGAAGACGAGGTAGATGAAACAAAGAGGTGATTATTATGATTACATTGACAATTATGAATGAAACAGGACACACGGAACTTATGCTTGAGGCAACTCAAGTCATTGAGCAGATTGAAACTCATCCAACCCATTGGATTTTTATTGATGGTGAGTTGGTCACACGGGCAGATATTACAGAGGTTAATTGGGACAGCGTTGAATCTGTCCAACTTAGCCCTGCTATCGTCGGAGGATGCTATTGAGTAGCATCTTCTCGTCCGATTGATTCATCCTGTAAACGAATCGCTATGCCCCTCTACAGAAACTACGAGCATTGTAGAGAGGTAGTTCAGTCACTACTACCTCTACTCTCTGTAGAGGGGCAAACCAAAATGAGGAAGGCATTAGCCGCCTCAAAAACATATCAAGGGAGAGAGGCAACGAATTTCTTAAATGGTAGACTTTATCGTGAATTATTTGACATAGAAGAAGCCGTTGAAGAGGGATTCGCCCAGTTCATTGAAAGTTATATTAAAAAAATGGATAGATTTAACGCCTATCATAAAAAAAACTGCAAAGGAGAAGGGTGTGAATTATGCCTAAAGACCCCGATTATGTAGATTACTTAAGAGGCGGCAAAATCGCCACAAAATGTAGAGTGTGCGGAGGCAACCTCTACACAGCGCAAGATATCAAACAAGAAGCGCATGAAGAATGCCTCAACAATTACAAATCAAAATTTAGAATGATGTGAGAATATGGACTATTATGAAATAAATATTACACCAAGAGGAACAGACGCTAGAGAAGAAAAAAGACTACGGCGAGTGGGTATGCTATATCACCGTATTCTTGAATCCGGAGAAACCCAACGATTTGGCGGTTATTGGGGGTATTTTAGAGCCTCTCCTCCTAGTAGCAATTTCAAAATGGACTACACCATAGAAACTATTGCTAATGGGTTCAAGTCTATTTTTGGAACTTGCCTAAAAACTACAAGTCGCTTTCAAGGAGTTATTGAATTTGATTTTAATGGCTTCATTGTTATTGTGGAGAATAGGGGTGGTAGCCTCCGTGTAAATGGGGATACTATGACAAGAATAACTGCTGGTAGACACCTAGCCGCTCTCTGTTTTCAAACCAATGATGGAAATACGAGAGAAGAAGTTCGGGACAAATTTTTCAAAATTATCAGTTTGCCCCCCGATGTCAATTACTGTATAACAAACAGAGTGCCTTATTCCTTCTACCTTAATGGTCAATTTATTGAATGTAGAATGAATGTTCGGCAGATTTCTTCAAAGAAAGTTGCGCTAGAAATTAGTGAAGGTGTTTGGGGAACACTCACCGTAAAGCAATTCATGGGCTACCTTTCTCATTATCTACATGGGACGCAAAGAGGTAGTTGGTGCTACACATCTCCCGAAGTTCTCTACGAAAGAGTGATGGGAGAAGAAGGTAGAGAATCCGATATTAAAGTAATGAAGAATTTCTTAGCGCAGAACCGAACAAGTGATATCGTCAATAGAAGAGCCGAGGTTCTTCTCAAAGAAACTCTTGAAAAGTATGGAGATAGAGTTAAACATTTCACTTACAAAACTGATAACGATACGATAAAACATGTTCTCTTCGTCAAAGGAATAGAAAATGATTGGCTTATTTCTTGGATAGGTGCGGTCAAACATAAACAAGGTAGGCAACTGGTATCTACAAAATATCACATCAGTCCATCTTTAGCAAAAGAAGCAAAACTTGGATGCCGTTTTGATTTTAGAGATGAGAACAAAGGTTTCCACTCGGTTTGTGTTGATAATTTACAAAACAATTCTCCTCTTGTAGACCAAGCAGTTTCTAGAGTCCTTGTGTGTTTGAATGACAAGAACACGAAACAAATGGTTTCTACTATGAAAGGGATACCAAAGAATAACTCATTCTCAATTGATTTTGATTCTCTTAAAGCGACAGACTCTTTCGTAGATTTCTATTACGAAGAAATCCCCGCTGAAAAGGATTCAGCAGAGATGGTGAAGTAGATGATACCTTGCGTTGAATGTAATGAAACTTCTTTTCATTTTGATGAACATCTAGGGGAAAGAGTTTGCGATAACTGCGGTTTAGTTGTCGTGTCCGAACCCTTTGAACAAGGGATTAGACTCTATGATGATGATGGAAATGCTGTCCGTTCTATAGACAAATTGGTAGGTTCAAAGGCGGTAAACAAATACGATAGAGTGATGTCTAGCCATGTTCTTAGAGGACTAACATTGAGCAGAATGTGTATGGCTTCGCTTACTCAATCACGCTCATTAATTGACCGAATAGAAAATGCCTATCTCTCTTGTTTCCGAGCAGGTGTATTCGGGGTATCTAGTTATGAAAGCAGGGCCACAGCCCTTACCTTTTATCTTCTAAGAGAAAGAAATCTGCCCTATACACTTGCAGAAGTTTGTGAAGAATTCAATTCAAACAAAAAAGAGGTTTCTAGATTGGCGAAAAGAATTGCCAAACACTTCGGGAATTCCCGAACAACCCCGTTAAATTACTTGGGTCTTGTTGAGAAACATGCTGAATCCATCAAGGATTTAGCGTTCTCAAAATCTTGCGGCATCGTCTTTGCTAAAATTGAAAGACTTTTGGAGGAAAGAGAGCAGACTATCAAACCGAACTATGTAGCGGGTGCTCTCTACATTACGAGCCTGTTAGAATTCAAAAGACTGACACAGAAACAAATCGGAGAAGAATGCGGTTGTTCTAATCGGACTGTTCGTGAAATGACAAAAGAACTACTGGCTATGATTGGCAAAACAGAAAAAGAAATCAAAGGAAAGGGAATACAATGGTTGGCTTCCCTGTAAATAAAAAAGAGGAATAAAAATGACGAAAAATGAAAATGGTTTTGGAACCCTATTTGAAGGAGAAATAGATGTGGCCGAGGAAAGGCCGAAAGACAAACTAAAGTCCGGCGAATGCCGTGATAAAATCATCCGCAAAATACTGAAAATGGAATTGACTTCTGCTGACTTAGCATGGTTGGCGGAGGGACTTATGGACATTGTTAGTGAAATGGATGATGCAGGTATTGACTACAGTAATGAGGTGAAAATATGAAAAGAAAAGTATTGATAATTGGAGCAGGTGGCATTGGGAGTTTCCTTGTGCCGCTTCTAGATAAGACGGGTCTGTATTCCATTACGGTTTCCGACCCCGACACCGTAGAAACGAAAAACTTGACCTATCAAAATTTTAACGAGGATGATGTGGGCATGTTGAAAGTCATGGCACTACAGAACAGGCATTTGATTAGTCCTAACAAGTTCCCTATTCTAACAGAGGAACAACTTGCAGGCTATGACCTCGTGGTTTGTTGTGTTGATAACTTGACAGCAAGAAGACTACTCTATCGCTCACAAGGTTTTCCTTGGATTGACTTACGAGCACAGGGTAGAAACTGCGCTTACATTACATACAAGGCCGACCCATCAACTTATGACACTCTGTTGTCCGGCCCCGATGGGAGTTTCTCTTGTCAAGGAGACGCATGGGATGGCTCTAACGAGGCTGTTCACTTCATGCAGGTGGCAGTTGCGGGTATCGGTGCTGAATGGATTCAGCGTTGGTTTAGTGATGAAGAAGTAAACGGGTTTGGAACCCTTTTCGTTTGAGGTGAAATGAATGGATATAAATAGACTATTATTGAAAATTAAAAACACGAAGAGAGCGCATTTGATTCTTCTTCGCAAGTATGCAAAAGAATACATACAAAAGGTGTGGGATGAATTATGCGAAGAGCAACTATCTTCTTGCACGAGCCTAAACGATATGGAACATGGTTTAGAGTTCCTTGATGCTATTTGGAAGGCCTCTACTGAAATTCTTCCTAGCCTTGAGGTTCAAGTTGTCATTGATGATAATTGGAAACTACACATCTCTAGTGGTTCTGCTGGCTTCGTAGGTTTTCCTAGCGAGCCTAAAGGGTTGAAATTACCTATTCGTTGTTGGATTCACACCCACCCATTTGGAGCGGCTTACTTTTCTCATGTTGATTGGCGAACTGTAAGTATTTGGGGCCAGCACATGAAATGTGCATATGTCCTAGGAGGCGGTCTACACTACGGCTTTTGGGAACAAAAGAACCCTAATGAATTGACTATCTACTACGACGATACCGATAAGTGCAGAGTTCAAGTAAAGAGCGAAGGCTTGGCACTACCCGAACCAACGGGGGGTTGAATAATGACATTTACAGAAGACGACCTAGGTAAAGTGATTGATTACGAAGGGCATAGCGGAACACTACGACATGAGCGTATTGTTCATGTATATTGTCAAATTTGTTCTGCCCAATACATTGGCCCGATTAGAGAGGCTGGCGGATTTCTTGGGGCGCATGAATTATTTCACAATTGGGAGTTTGCCGCTATGATTCAAGGAGAGAAAGGAGGCATGGTTCCTTGACCCTTCATGAGAACTTCGGTAAAGGGAACAAAAATGCTAATCCTAACCTCACGGCTAACGATGTGGTTTACACTCCTAGAGAAATCGCTAGGCAGATGATTGGCTTCTATAACCTTACAGAAGATGATAGGGTTCTTGACCCATGTGCGGGAGATGGTTCATTCTTTGACCAATACCCAAAACATATTCTTGGAAAGTATCGTATGGAGATTACAGAAGGTCTAGATTTTTTTGATTGGGATGTTTCTTCTAGCCCTCACATTAATTGGATTATCACAAATCCCCCTTACAGCATCTATGAAGAGTTCGCTAAAAAGGCATTTGAAGTTGCAGATAATGTTTGCTTCCTCGTTCCTTTGTCAAAAATTGTGTCAAGTCTAGGCCGTATTCAGTCTATCATGGACTACGGTGGATTCGTTTCTATTCACATTATTGGCGCAAGTAAGTGTGGTTTTCCGTTTGGTTTTCCAGCGGCGGCTGTTCACATGAAGCGAGGCTACGAAGGGGAAACGAAGATTAAGATGTGGGAAGACCGAACACAAAGAAACCTGTTAGACTTTGAGTGATATTTATGAAATGCCACAACTGCGATAGCGATAACCTAGAATTGTTTTTCCCGAAGGATAGGAAAAGGAAGAAGTTTAACCGTATCATTTACTGCCAAGACTGTAAATCAATGGAATACATTTTCCGCCTCGGAAAGACAACTCAAAAAGTTAGACGATATCTACAGGTGGCAGACTACATCAAAAGAGGAGACAATAAATACCCATGAGATGGTATTGCTTACATGAAGCATGTTGGCGATTGGGTGGTTATCCAAGTAGAAGAGAATGAATCAGCACACGGAATCATTTCCACGAATGAAAATAGTGGAGTGGTTGTAGACTCTCCCGTTAAGGAGTTGATTGGCAAGAAGGTGTTCTATTCTATTGAGAAAGCAAAGAAAACTCACGGGTATTTGTTTGTTCCTTATCCGGAAATTTACGGGGTGATGGAATGATTAAGTTTGGAGATGAAGTCAAGGAAAGGTTGCTTGAGGGTATCAACCTCGTAGCCAATACGGTGAAGCCCACCCTTGGCCCACAAGCGAGAACAGCCATCCTTCAAGGAAATCCACCCGTTGTCATTAACGATGGTGTGACTATCGCAAAGCATGTCTCTCACGAAGACCCCTATGTTCAAATGGGCGTTCAACTTGTTCAAAACCTTGCTTTCAAAGCACAGTCTAAAGCGGGTGATGGAACGACAACAGCCTGTGTTTTAGCACAGTCCTTGTGTAATTCGTTGAAGGCATTGGAGATTTCCAATGTTCACGAGTTTAGAGAGGAGTTGGAAAAGGCACGAGAAGGGATGCTACAAGCCTTAGATGAAATGTCTGTTCCTGTAGAGGGTGGAGACAAGGTGCTAGAAGTGGCGACAATTGCCGCCAATAATGACCCTGCTCTTGGACAATTGATTGCCGATGTCTTTTCCTTTGTTGGAAAGGATGGAGTTATCTCCGTTGAAGAAGGGCATGGCTTACTAACAGAATACGAACTTAAGCAAGGTCTTGAATTGGAGAATGGTTTTATTTCACACTTGTTCGCAAACCAAGATAGTGGAGAATGTATTCTAGAGAAACCTCTTGTTCTAACAACGAACAAAGCAATCATCAACTTTGCAGACTTATTACCTTCTTTGGAATACGCTTCTTCACAAAGCAGACCCCTCCTTATTATTTGTGCAGACCTCCAAGGTTCTGCTCTTTCTAATGTTCTAGCGAATGTTGTCCAAGGTAGAATCCAAGTTGGTGTTTGTAGAGCACCGAATCACGGGGATGCTAGATTGGATGAACTGAAAGACATTATTTCTGTTGTCGGCGGTAAGTTGTTCTCTAACGAAGCCAAAGACGACATGAAAATTATTGACGCATCTTGCTTCGGGTCTTGCGAAAAGACCATACTGAATCAAGTGAATACTACAATCATTGGTGGAATCGGCACAGAAGAAGAGATACAGGAAAGAGTAGATTCTCTTACTGAACTGTATAAGTCTGCAAACAATGATTGGATTCGTGAGCGTTTAACTACGAGAATTGCCCGACTGAAAGGCGGCGTTGCTGTCATTCGTGTTGGTGGAGGTTCTAGTGTAGAATTGAGAGAGACAAAGGAAAGACTTGACGATGCTCTCAATGCGACAAAAGCCGCTTTACAAGAAGGCGTTATTGTTGGAGGTGGCCTTGGCATTATCCAAGCCTTCTCCCACTTGAACAGTAAGGAGAAACTACACCCGATGTTTACTGATGTATTCTTGACCCCCACAGAAGTTCTTCTTGAAAATGCTGATGCTGATTCCAAACTTTGGGATGATATTTATGCAGAAGAAATGGTTGGTTTTAATGCAAAGACGAGGACTGTAGAGAACCTTTGGGATGCTGGCGTTATTGACCCAGTAAAGGTAACCAAGAGTAGTTTATCTGCCGCCTTTTCAATTGCCCTTATGTTTTTAACTACGGAAGTCGCCGTTCTTTTGGAGGAGTAGTATGGCAGAGTGTATTATTTGCTCAAGGAGTTTTCTTGACTCTCATTTGGTTGATGGAGATTTTTGTCCCGATTGTTGGGAGGAAGATGAATGAAGAAAAGAGCAGTCACAGTTACACTCCCTGCCCCACACAAGGCGCAGATTATTTGCCCTATTTGTGAAGGAAATAAATGTAAGGTCTGTAATATGGCTGGACATTTGAAGATAGATGTAGCACCTAAAATTCCTATTCAAAGAGCGCACATCATCAAGTATGTAGTTGATAACATACACGATGTAGCCTCGGAAATCACACGCTCTTACGGATTGACTCCGGAAATTAATACGAAAGAAGTTATCAAGGTAGAAGATGCTCAATATGAAATTGTTCAAATCTCTTCGTTAGGAGGAACCTGTTGGATTGTTAATCGTTTAGACGAATTGGAAACTCCAAGGTATTTTGTTTCACGAAAAGAGTTGAAGAAGTTTGCAGAGGGGTGGATTGAATGAGCGACACTCTAGACTTTCAAGGTAGAATCGTTAGAGATGAAACGAACCAAATCAAAATCCACCAAGGAACCTACTACGGAAAAGAAGTGGTGGACATTCGTTGGTATAAAGACGACAAACCGACGAGGAAAGGAATACGCTTGAACAANATGGAATTCAATACNATGTTGAAATTATTGAAAGATATGGAGGAATGAAAATGAAATTAAGCAAAATCAAATTGTTAGCAAAATCAAAAGGAGAATTCAAGAAGTGGGCAGAAGGCCTATCCAATAGAAAACATTCTCCATTAAGTGAAGAGATGCAAGCAGACTTCAACAACTCGTGGCCTGTAGTCTTGGACACGAATGATGCCCTTCGTGGGGCTTTCGTTGTTCATTGGCTACTTGTCCACAAAAATCCTATCATTGATGTGAGCCTACCCTTTGTCATGGGTTCTTTGACCTATATGCAGTTGGCCGCTACATCAGTCGGTAGACCCGACCTTGCCGAAGCAACTCAAGTCTTGCTTCAAAACTTTACAAGAATAAATCAAATGATTCTCAATACTACAGAAAATAATGACAATACTCAAGAGGAATAAGAATGCAAAGACTCGCTATGAATTTAGAAACACTAGAAAAACTTCAAGGAACGAATGCTAAAGTGGACTACATCACATCAATGTTTTCCAATGTAGGAATTAATGATTTACCTATTCTTGTCAAACTTCTAACGCTTGATTTGAACCCGAACAATGTCGGGATGAACAAAGCCAAGTCATGGATTTGTAGATTCTTCAGTATTTTTGAAGAAGAATTTGACATGCTGTATGAATCCACGGGCGATTTTGGCGAGACTGTTAGAATCATGGAGTCCAAAGACACTCATACTCCTCTTTCGTTTAATGAATTAATTCTATTTTTAGAGAAGGATTTTTCCAAGGATGAAGACTTTACACAATTCAAGACTTTCTTTGAGAGTCTTTCCGACATCGGGCGAAAATGGTTTGCTAAGTTTTGGATTAGAACCCCAAATATTGGAATACAGACGAAGGGTATTCACAAGGCAATAGCAAAGACATTCAAAATCTCTTTGGCTACAGTAGAATTGGATTGTGCGTTTAACGACATTTCTTTTGTTCTTGAGTGCTATATTGGGGGGAAAATTGTTCCCACCAATCTACAACATGGCAAGTTCATCAAACCAATGCTGGCTAAGGTGAAACCGATTAGACAATGGCCGAGTGAAGTTGTTTACGATGTAAAGTATGACGGCAACCGATATCAAATTCACAAAGAAGGAGAATCCGTAATTATTTTCAATAGGAAAGGTAAAGTTGTCACTCATCAATTTCTTGATATTGTAGAACAAATCAAATCATACGAAGCAGATAATTTCGTTCTTGATGGAGAAATTTATCCCATCCGAAGCGATGGTTCACCCGATGAACACAAGAAAATGGGAACGAGAGTCCACTCCAAGACTTGGGAAAAGGCCTCCACAGTTGATGTCAAATGGGTCATATTTGATTGTCTAAAATGGCAAGGGACTTCTATGCTGAATGCTTCTCTGCGAGAGAGATATGACAAAATCACTCAACAAGAAGACATGGCTCTTCACCAAATTGGAGGCGACCCAATGGCGTTTTACAACCGAGCCATCTCCGAGGGCTTTGAGGGTATCATGGTCAAAGACCTCAATTCTTTTTACACACCCGCAAAGCGAGACTGGATTAAATACAAACCAAGTCGTGTTGATTTGGATGTTGTGATTGTTGGCGCAAGGTTGGGAGAAAACTCCAACTCAAATCTCATGTCAAGTTTTGAAATAGCAGTTAAGGATGATAGTTCCGATACTGGATTTCAATCTATTGGGAGAGTCGGTAATGGCTTTACAGACGAAGAATTGTATTCTCTAACCAATAGATGCAAGAGAATCGTAACTTCGTATTCCGATAACAACTACAAACTACTACCGCAGATTATTATCTCTGTTGATGCAGATGCCGTTTCAAGAAATAAAAATGGCGAATACGGTCTTCGTTTTCCTAGAAAGACACGCTTTAGAGAAGACAAAGCATTGAACGAAATCAACACGATTACTGATATCATTAATCTATACTAGGTGGTAATATGAACAAGGAGATATTCAATCAACTGCTTAACAAAAGGTTGCTTGTGTATTCTCTTGATAAAGAATTGGACACCTTACAAAAACAAGTCTTGACTACTTACTTAGGGCGCTGGCTACTTTACAAAAAGAATCCAACGAGATACTTGTTTGACTTTGAACAGAAAGGATTAGCAATTTACCTTTCGGGCTTGAATACAAGCGAGGCAAAAAAGGCCCTTGAAAAGTTTCTTAGGGTTGAAAAAATAGAATACAAATTAATTATTGAAATGGGTGTTGAACATGTTAGATAGAAATATGCTTGTAGGGATTTTCCTAGCGAAAGGGAATTTCATTGTAAAACTAGAACCTAGCGAGACTACCGCCATTGGTTATCACATTAGAATGGCGGCGAACATCTCCTTTAGAACATACAATATGCAATCTGCATTTTCTAGAACATTAGAGATGCATGATGTAGCCCACAGTTTACAAGGTAGCCTTGTGCGATTGGGGAAAAAATCTGCGGCTAAAGTTGCCCAAATGATTCCCGAAACCCTACACTATTTAAACCCTAAATTATCTACATTCAAAATGGTGTGGGATATCGTAGAAAACAAAGAACATAAAACGCTCAAAGGATTAAATCAAATTATCAAAATATTGTATGGTGAAAATAATGGGACTAACAACAATGAACACGAAGCGGAGTGAAATCTACATCGGTAAAACAGGAACGGGCAAAACAACGCTTGTAAAGTCTTTATTACCTGATGCTCTCTACTTCTACGCCAACGAAATAGAAATAGTAGATGTTTATTCTATTCCTATTGAGTTGGGCATTATTATTGAAGATGTTGATTTCAAACCAAACACAAAAGAAATAGTAAAGGTGATTCGTTCCTATCGGGGAACTGTAGTATTGACGAGCAAGAATAGAAAAAGTATCCCAAAAGAAATCCTAAACATTTGTAAAGTCAAAAATGTAGGAACTAAGAAATATTTGCGTGAAACCGTTAAGGGATTAGCACCAAGAAGCGAAGAACCATTCTCTTTTGAGCGTGATGTCTTTACTCTCGTTAATGACTATTTGAGAAACAGCGATAGAGAGTTAATCAAGGACTTGCTTCTTTTCAACAAACCTTCCGATACCCAAATGATTTCTTGGCTGACAGAGAATCTACACCCGAACAAATTATTGTTCATTGATGGTGTAGTTAAACGCCGTTGGCCTCAACAATACTTCTACGAGATGCTTTCTTACACACATGATGGGAAATTATTCCGCAAAACTAACATGGCCCAAAGAGGTAAATATTCCAAAGCCCCACGCTTACTCAAGCGAGTAGGGCTAAAGCCCGACGAAGAAAGGTTGTTTAAACAACTGATAGAAAGCGAAGACTTCGTGAAATTTGTCAAAAAGAAATACAACAACGAAGAGTGTAGGCTCATGGGTTTGGGTGAAAAGAAAGTCCGTAAAGAGAAACCAAAGAAACCTAAAATCAAAACATTGGAGGAATTCTTTTGACAAAAAGAGTAATTGATGCAGTTAGAGATGCGCTTAAGAATGGCGCTAAATCTACTCAAGAAGTTTACGAATACATTAACAGAACCACCCACCACGGCATTACTTCTAGCCAACTGGGGTCAATCCTTAAGAGAAAAGAATTCATTAGCGATATCAAAAATAAAATATGGAAATGGAAAGGTGAAAATAATGACAAGAAAGAACATAAGAATAACGAGAAATAAAAACATAAGAAAGGACTTAGTAAAAATTCTAGAAAAGGAATCACCCTTAACTGCTGGTGAACTTGTTCGTAGACTTCTACAAATGAATCCCAACAGAATAACTACTGTTCATCAAGTCGGTCAAATTCTGCGAGTTAAGGAATTTGAGAAGGCAGAACTTCTGCCGACTCTAACGGCTAAATGGAAACTTTCGGAGGACTAAACATGTTGTGGACAGAAAAATACAGACCAACAAAACTTGCTGAAATTGTGGGGCAAGAACACTTTGTCATGGATGCCGAGAATTGGGTGTCAATGAAAGACATGCCTAACATCCTTGTTTACGGAACTTCGGGAACAGGGAAGACTACAATTGCTCTTGTTCTTGCTAGAGCAATCCTCGGAGAAGAAACCGATGCTAACTTCTTTGAAGTCAATGCTTCGGATGATAGAAAACTGGAAACAGTTAGAACGAAAATCAAGGAGATAGCCCAAAGCGCAGTCATTGGGGACAATGTTCCTTTCCGTATCATCCTTTTAGATGAGATGGATGGCATGACAAGAGATGCCCAAAACGCCATGAAGAGAATCATGGAAAAATATTCTATGAACATCCGATTTATCATTACCTGTAATGACAGGAATAAAATCATTCATGCTCTACAAAGCCGATGTGCAAACTACCGATTTAATCCTCTTCCATTGGATTTAGTGGGTCGTATTGTCAAACAGGTTTTGCAGAAGGAGGGTCACAGAATCCCCTCCGAAGACGAATTAGGAGCATTCATATACTCACTACAAGGTGATTTGCGTAGAACACTCACCGAGTTGCAGGCTAGCATCGTGTCGGGAACAACATTAACGAGACAAATTGAGAAAGGCCTTCAAGAGTATGAAGAAATAATAACAGCAATAATCAATAAAAATACAAAAGAAGCATTGGAAAAAATTCATCAAGCAATCTACGCAGGTCGTTCCGCTAAGGAAATCTGCATTGGATTGCACGAATACATTATCCGATGTGATATGGAGGCTAAAATGAAACTGAAATTCCTGCGAGTGATTGGAGAAGGGGAGTGGCGTTCCACCACCATGACCCCGAAATTACTTGCTTCATGGATGGTGGGCCAATTAATATAAGAGGTGAAAAAAATGCAAAACGAAATTGCGAAAGCGGCAGAGAAGTTGGGTATTTCCGTTGAGGAAGCCCAACTGAAATTTGAGGAAATACGAGCGGAGAACGGGGGCCTAGCGGCTGATAACCCCGTTGCTATTGCCATGTGGCGAAGTTATGCGGCACAGGTTATCCGAAGTCGTAAATCTGCGAACAACGAAACAAGCGGTGGCGGCGGAGGACTTGCGAAGCAGGCCTTTGGTTTCTTCATCTCTCTAGAACAACCTAGAGACTTGAATGAATACAACCGACGAAGAGCGGTAGAAGAGTGGAAAGAAGACCCATTCAACGCCCACAAGAGCGGCTTTGTCGCTATTGTTGAAGAGGCAGAGAACGGATTTTATTCTGTCTCTCGCTATCACAACGATGAGGTTCAAAACAAAATGGTCAAGAAGTTGCCCGACTGTGTTCAAGAGTTAGAGGATGGTTCTATCATCATCCCTCTTGATAACAATCCCCGCTATCAAAACGGCGGAGAGAATGCCAACTACGGTAAGCCTCTCAACCCCGTCATGCGAAGAAGCGGTATCTTCGTCGGTAAGGTTCACGACGACGAACAGTATCAACTCTACAAGTTCTCTTACAAGAACAAGGGAGGTATTGAGTTCCAACCGGAAACCTTCAAGTGGCTTAGTATGGTTGTTATCAAGGATTCTAACCGTGATGGCTACATCTACGGCTTCACAGATAAGACGATTGGAAGTCTCCGAATGAATGATGAGCAAGACCCCGAAGGCGAACTTTACAGAGATACTTCGGGCTTAAACAAGCATAACTTGATTGCTTCTGCGGCCACTAACCATGTTGTGTATCTTGGCAATCTGCAAGAGGCACATTCTAACATGATGGATAAGCCAGTAGCAGAGCGGTTCGTTATCACAAACGGAACGGTGTGCAACATCAACATGACTCCAACAGCCAACGGAAACCGTATCATCAACATTACCGACCTTACGGCGGAATTTGACTACGAAGAAGAAGGCATGGTTACTTGCTGGATTCCCGAAAGTATTGAGATTGACTTTGGAATTGGTTCTACTGTGACTGTTGTGGGTCGCACTTCACAACGAGAAACGGATGAAGGACTTCAACCTGTCACTATCAATGTCGGCGGTATGTTTGTCAAAGAGCGCCGTGGACAAGTTGTTGAGATTGAACAGGCAACGGAGGAAGACTTGGACTGGTTTTGATACTGGTCACCATTCCCAAGGGTAGGCGGTAGTTGGGCTTACGCCGTCTTACCCTCATGCCTTGTCGTAAGCGTAGGACAAGGGGAATAAACAGACGCTCGGATGGGTGCGATGCCCTATCCATTTAAGGTGATTACATGAAGATATTGAAAACAGCAATACAGACAACAAGGGCGTTTATTCGCTACAAAAACATACAACATGTCTCTTGGGATTTTAGAGAGAATAAAACAAGGGTGCTTTTGAAGATACACACTTCGGCCAATGATAACATCATTGAAGAATGCGACCTTCACAAATACAACGAATTCATTACAGCATACAGAGTTTGGTCGGCAGACATGGACAATTACTTCCAGTATTCTATCGCTAAAGGAGATGAGTAAATGTTGGAATACGATGGACAATATATTTATTTTGAGGATAAATGGACTGTGGATTTGAAGCAGGTGAATTTCATTACCCTCAAACAGAATTGGGAAGACGAAAACTATCATGTCAAACTCCATATCGGAACAAAGGAGGTAAGAATCGTCTTACATTCTAAAGAAGACTTGGAAGAATTACAAGAACATTGGAAAAAAATAAATGAAAATTAGGTGATAATATGAAGAAAGAAGAAACAGAAATTAAGTTGGATGGCTTTGACGCTATTCTAAAAGCGCAACAACAGGAATATATGTCGCAGAAGCACTTGCTTCTTGCAGGAATTGAAGGTGAAGCGAAGACGGGCAAATCCGGACTAGCGATGGATACTAACCTTAAGACCTACTACTTGGATTGTGATGTGGGGGCAGTCCCCACTTGGAAAACAAACCACAACTCTACGAACCGTGTTGTGATTTACAACCCCAATGCTAAGAACGAAAATGGTGATTCCGACCCTTACAAAACTCAAGGCAACATTAGAACTTTTATTGCTCATGTTGCTAATGAAATTAAGAGAAGTGAAGAACCCGTTCTTTTTGTTTGGGACGGTGTAGATTCGTGGCTTGACGATTGCACTACTTACATGACGGGCATGGAAAATTCTAGAATGCGCCCTTACAAACCACAAAAGCAACAGGAATGGCATCAAAGAAATAATCCTTTCAAGACCGTAATTGGTGAGGCTATTTCTCTTGAGTGCCATCGTTTGTTTATCACACACACAAAAGAACCGTTTAGAGATGAGCCAGCAAAAGCCATTTGGAACCGTGTGGATTCAAAACTCCACACAGTCATTCGCACAAATCAGCGCATGACTATCAAGGGTATGCAATATATTGCTACAATCAAAAGCAGTAAGTATTTCCCTAAAATGGTCGGTAAGAAAATCCCATTCTGCACCTTTGACAATGAAGGAGAAGTTAATTGGGAGGGTATTCCCCAACTAAAGGAGATGAGCATTTGAATCTTAGAGTAGACGCTAAAGAGTTTAGAGAAGCAGTAGAAGACTGCATGTTGAAGGGTAAATATTACAGTAGGAGCGCAAATCTTGGACAGTATATTTATCTTGAAGCAACCCAAAAGGATTCCGAATATGCTTTGGAGATTTGGAATGCTGATATGTCCACAATTGCCATGTGTTCTATTCCAGCACACCCAATTGCCGCTAAAAACCTGTTAGTATTAGACTCAAAAATTGTATTTGATACCGCTAACACCAACGGTTTCTTGAAAGGTTTCGGAGACACTATTACCTTTCGCAGAGAAAAAGGTAGGCTTCTCCTCTCCGGAGAAGATACCGACCTCTCAATTTCTCTTATGACCGAACACCCATACGAGTCTTCTATTGACATGGTGAAGAAAAATTCTATGCCTTTGGCCCAAGATTTTGAAAAATCAATGACTCTTCCATCTTTCGGTAAGACTCAATTTGAAACAGCCTTACACTTGGATAGTAAGGAATTCGCAACTACAGTCCAAATGGCAGAAAGAATTGGGACGGGATTCAAGTTAAACTACGGCTTGCCAAACGGATTAGCCATTAGTGCAGATTCTACTTCTCAAAACTTTACGAAGTATATTATGCCTTTGGCTAGTGAAGGTGATGCTAGTATCGTTGAAATCTCTGCACCAATTTACAAATTCTTCAATGAACCATTTTGGCTTTTCTTGAAAGACGAATCTCCGGTCTTTGCTTGTTCAAACAACCGACTTCTTATCCGAGCGCCTAGAATTAATTGAGGGTAATTCATGATTATTGCTAATAATGAAAATCAAATATACAAATCTTGGAAAGACCAATACGGAAAGTTGCAGGTTGATATTGACTACCACCAACCGTATTTCTTTATCCCCGACTCTTATAGAGAAGTTAAATCCTACCGGATAGGAAAGTTTCTCAAGCGACCTCTTACCTATGAACAGGGAGAATGGTTTAGCATTGACGGTAAGAAGTTAAAGAAAGTCTACTATGAACTTCCTCGGCATGTTGAAAACGCAAAGAAGCCGTTCATTCATCCGACTAATGGAGACATGACCTATGAGGCTGATGTATCCGTTATCAACCGATACGCTGTGGACAACATTACCAAAATGCCCGAATACAAACTTACGAAATTCTATTGGGATATGGAATGGCAACAGGGCGGAGAACACGATGGCAAAATTACAGCAATCGCTCTCTACAATAACGAAACGAAAGAGTTTAACACTTGGGTTTGGCATCCCGATGGACATCATGAACAACTTAATGCCCCAAGTATTGAAGGCTATCATTGTTTACTTTGGCGTTCCAATAGTGAAGAAGAAATGCTTGGAGAATTTCTAGGCTATCTCTGCGCTAAAAATCCCGACATGATGATTGCTTGGTTTGGTCTTAAGTTTGACTTGCCTAAGTTGTTAAGCAGATGTGTTGCTAACGGTATTGACCCAAGAGTATTTTCTCCATTGGGAGTTATTGATGGCGTAAATGAAGACATGGAAGGAAACTTAACTTTCTCAAAGGAGAAAGGGTATTCTCCTATTGCACAGCCCGTTAAGGGGAGGCTTATGCTCAACCTTGATGTTGCTTTTGAGCGACAATGGAATGATGCACAGAAGGGAACTCTGCCAAGTCTATCCTTAGATTTCGTTTCCAAGACTCTTTTTGGGGAGGGTAAACACATTGAGACGAAGTTCACAGACCCCAACGAATTCTATTCTAGGGCTTGGCTTGAGGACACAGAATCCTATCTACAATACACGATTACAGATGTAGAATTGCTTCGTAGAATTGATGAAGAGAACCACTGTAGCGAGGCTATTATTGCACTACAAAGACTGCTAAAGGCTCCCTTTGAGTCTTGCTTTTTCGCTTCACATATGGGTTCTATCTACTTCATGCGAAACGCTTCTTGGAAGTGTAAGACTGGAAAGAGATTGAAAACAAAGAAGTGTGAATCATGTGGATTTGAGAATCCTAAAGACAAGCAACTCAAGACCTGCAAGAAGTGTGGAGAGTCATTGTCGTATTCGGGGGCTATGATTTATCATCCTGTTAAGGAGGGAGGAACTAACGGACTACACCTCAATGTAGCGGCATTTGATTTTGCTGGCCTCTATCCTTCAATGATAGTCGCTCGCAACATCAGTTTTGAAACCGTCAGCGATACACCTACCTTATTCGGGGCAGATTTGAACACGCCCCAAAACCTTCAACCCCTGCCCGAAGACTACACCGAGGACATGGTTTACTTCAAGACGGATGAATTAGGGCTACTCCCTCGTTCAATTCTTGAGTTGAAGGCTTTGAGAAACGACTACAAAAGGGAGATGAAGGAAGCACGAGAGAATGGTTTGAAGGGTGATGTCGTGAAGTGGAACAACAACCAAATGGCTGTGAAGAGACTCATGGCTTCTTTCTACGGCATTCTTGCTTTCAAGGGATTCGGATGGGCAGATTCAAAACTAGCGGCTAGCATAACAGCAAGTGCTAGAGAGGCTATTCGTGAAGCGGCTAGAGTTGCTAAGGGGATGAAAATATGACAAAGCATTGTAGAGTCTGCCAAGTATGGGAAGATGTTCTGCATCCAAACCACCAAATTTGTCATACATGTTTTAGAAAAATGAGGAGGATAAGTAAATGATTGCTAGATTAATTGAAGGGGTTGTAAAGGCCGCAGTTATCGGAACTGTTGTCGTTGCTACAGGAGGTCTATGGTTTGCCGTAGGAGAATCCTATCCCGAAGATACGGAGTGGACACCATGAAAGTAGTTTACGGACACACAGATTCTATTTATGTGCAGATTGATTCTGTAGAGAAGGCTCAAGAAGCCATTGAACACATCAACAATGAAGTGCGTAAGAAGTTCCCGAATGTTCTCGGTTTAGAAGAACATCCTGTAGTTTTGGAGTTTGAAAAATTCTACTCTTCTTTAGGAGTAGGAAATACAAAGAACAGAAATGCGGGTCTTGTATCTTGGTTAGATGGCGTTTGGCTAGACGAACCTAAGTTTGCTATGACAGGATTTTCCGCAAAGAAAATTTCGGAAACTAAATTTGCTAAAGGAATACAAGAAGAAGTGTTGAGAATGTGGGTGGAACAAAAGTCATTTGATGAAATCACCACACACTTACGAAAGAAATACGAAGACGCATTAAATGGAAATGTTGATTTTGAAAGCCTTATCAAACGGAGAAGGTTCAACATTGACAAATTTATGTTGAAGTGTAAGTGCAAAAAACAAGTTTCAGCATTCCGTTTGAACAACGGAGATGAGTTGATTCAAGGCCTCTACTGTTCAAAATGTGGAGAACCGAGAACATCTTTTACTACAAAGGAAGGTAAGAAGCCAACCTATTCGGAAGGCAACGCCGCTATTATGTTCAGCATCCAAAACGGACTACTTGAAGAAGACATTGACTCGTATGTTTTCCTCAAGGTTGAACCTGTAGGTTTCTACACACACCCGATTACGGGTAAGAAGATTGAAGGAAACTATGTCGCTAGAAGAACCTACGATGAATTACGAGAATATACTCCCAACTATGCCCACTACGCAGAACAGGTTTTGAAGAAAGCCAAGCCCGTGTATGAAGCGATGGGTTGGGATTTACTACAAATAAAGAATAAAAAACAAACATTGGAGGAATGGTTTTGAATAACGAAGAAAAATACGAAGCAGAAATAAACAGCATGGATGAATACACCTATCAATGGTTGCCGGAAAACTACGAAGACCCTAGTGAGCCTATTCTAAAAATCACGAAGTCTTCTCTTGGTTCTTTCTTATGGTGTCCAAAGAAATACGAATTTTCGTATGTAGAGCGTAGGCCTATTGACCAAACAGAAGCCATGCGAAAAGGAACAATTATGCACAACGCACGAGAAGATTTCTTTAACAACTTTGACATTAAGAAAGCAGAAAACATGACCACGGATGAAGTGATTGACTATTGTTCCTCTCTGTTTCCTCTTGATGAATACTTTGACGAATATGCACACATGGCTATTTTTGAAGCGCAGAGGTTTGTTGATGCAAGAAAAGAAGACAAACTCCACGAGTTTTTACCTGCCTGTAATGAGGGTAAGTTTGACTGTGAGATTGTCATTGAAGCCAACACCGACCCCAAGTTCCCTTTACAACGAGACTACAAAGTTCACCTCCAAGGAATCATTGACCGTGTTTTCCAAGAAGAGTCCGGCTACATCCCTATGGAATTCAAGACGGGTGCATGGAAAGACCACAAGAAAACCTCCATGCGTAAGGAGATGGCATTCTACCAAATTATGATTGAGAATTGCTCTCCTGCTGTTTTGCGAAATGCAGGGCTAGAAGAAAATATTCCTGTATCCCATTGGGCTTGGTATTATCCAATCTCAAATCACTTCTTTGTTGAGAAGGTTGTCAAGCAGTCAAAGACGGGAGTGTTTAGGTCAATTGCCCGTCTCATCCATGCCTATGAGAACAAAGAATTTCCAATCAAATTTTACGCACCGACCTGTTCCCATTGTAGTTTCTTCCCGCTTTGCGATGAAGAGACTTGGCTTATGTGAGGCGATAATATGAGAGATACACTATTGGCAATTGCTACAGATGCGAAGAATATCATTGAACACCTTGGGAGAAAGGATGTCGCAGACATTCTTCAAAGAAGGATTGATAATTTGATGGGGTGGAATCATGGTCAAAGATGAAATCAAAATCAAGGTCTTGTCAAGAGAATGGAGTTTCAAAGAAATTAGCAATCTAAAAAACACGATAGATTCTCTGAGCGAGGAAATCTACAACGAGGCAAAACTAATTGAAAGATTTGAACTTATACGAGATGTAAAAATAAATGAAGGTTTTGTTGGTTTTTCGTTTGAAGATAGTTTTAGAGAAGCAGTTAAAATAAAACTAAAGGGAGAAATTGCAGAAGTCATAACAGAAATGCTTGGAGAAGCAACAATAAATTTTGGAGGTAATACAAATGAAGTTTCCGAGGGAAGTTTGGGCGGGGAGTCACATCAAGAACGCCCCACAAATGAAAAGAAAAATAGTAAGAACAAAAAGTGAATATGTGGATTTTGTGAAATCACAAAACAACAGAACGAATGTTTACACAAGCGTTTACGATTTTGCTGAATTTGCTGAAACAGCAAAAATTGAATCCTCTGTAATACTTGACAGAGTATTCTTAGATTTTGATGCTCACGATAATAATCTAGAACAGGCCTTAGAGGATTTGAAAATCGTTGTTGCTTTTGTAAACGAAAATGACTATCAATACACAATGTTCTTTTCCGGAAAGGGATTCCACATGTTTATCTTCGGAGAAGAAACTGACGACATTAGAAACATACAAGAGTTTCACCGACAAATCAAATCTCTTCTCCCCAAAGACTCTACTTTGGATGATAGAGTTGGTCAAGCCACGAGACTTCGTAGAGTTCCCAACACCGTAAACCTCTCATCTTCGGATGAAAACGGCATCCCTTACTACTGTATTCCACTCTTTGAAAATGACCTAAAATTAGGCCTTCAAAAAATCAAAACATTGGCCTCCACCCCTAGGCTCGGAGGGCGAAAAGTGCAAAACTTGAAACCCGTAAAATGGCCTAATTTGCCGCCTATTGAATATGTGGGCGAAGAAGTGAAAGTCACAGCGATTGAAGGCTCTCTTCCGTTGTTGCCTTGCATCTACAACGCAATTATGGTTGAGAATCCTAGCCATATGGCAAGGGCTTACCTCGTTGCTTGGTATCGTGACCTTCTTTCACAGAGAACCATGCTTGAATCCACAGAACAGAAGAAGAAGGTTCTAGACTTGGTGGTGGAAGAAATTGAAAAGATTGCCAGCATTGATGGTGTTTGGCTTGACTGGGATAAAACCACAACAAGGAAACACGCTAGATTCACCGTGTTCAACAATTATAAGACTCCTAACTGCAAAACAAAATTGATACCCGAAGGCTATTGTGTTGGAAAGTGTTGGAGATACCCCGATTACCTAGACAAAGGAAGTGAAAAAAATGAATGAGAGAAGAAAAATTGTTTGCCCCGAATGTAAAGCACCGAAAGGACTGTTCAAGGTCTTTCTTAAAATTACAAAGAAGGGAAAAACCTATGAAAATGTAAAGACATTAGTTTGTAATTCTTGCGAGCATATGTTTACCTTCACAGTTAAGGAGTGAATATCATGCTAGCACAAATAGTAATAGGGATAATTTTTTCTCTGCTTCTTCTTTTCATATTGGGTGGGCTTCTTGCGCTCTATGAAAATACAGAAGCATACTACAAGAGGATGGTTTCAATTCAAGGAATAACCCTCAAAATTCTAGTTTCTGCCATAGAGATACCCGCAGAAGAAGTCCCAAACATTTCACAATGCGCCGATTGTTTTGACAACGGGGGGTTGTGCGAAAAACATGAAAAAGAAGCAAGAGAAGTTATGCATAAAATGGAGGAATTGAAATGAGNTGGAATATAAAAGGATGGAATAAAATGGTTCATGCGCCGTCATATTATGATGATAGCCTTTACGAGAAGCACCCACACCCCGATACCCTTTTTTCGGTAGACGGGTGGGAAGTCTACAAAGAAGGTCATCGTGTAGTTTGGCGTAGAGAACCCCTCTACATGGGCGAGTTTATCTACTCTCCAAAGTCTTTCTCAAATGAGGGAAGCGAGTTCCCCGAAGAGTGGCCTCCGTGGTTGGTCAATTTGTTTATTGCCAAAATGCGAGACTACTATCCAGTAAAATTACGCACCTCGTTTAAATACCGAAGCCTGCTAACATGGACAGATTGAAATGCTAATCATTGACAGTAGAGAAGGGGACAGGTCAAAACTGTTCGGAAGAGTTGCCGATTTGTGCAACAAGATGGGTGTTCCGTGGGAAAAACGCTGGATAGAAGTTGGAGATTATGTCTTTGACGATATGTGCTTTGAAGCAAA
>FUFK010041104.1_pt1 | contig 27597 bp, 28 predicted proteins | sample 1021851 | NCBI WGS metagenome assembly FUFK01 (sample SAMEA51879418, study PRJEB19060) | metagenome
TTGGAAACACAGTTTCAATGAAACCGAGGTCAGCACTCAATTGATTTGCAAACCTCACTTTGGATCCTGCTATGCTGAAAGATAGTCCTCCATCGGTTGTAACTTCGTAATCTACATAATCCGCTGTGGCAATCATACTTGATGCTTTTGGTCCCAATAATGGTTTGGTTACTGCATCTCTAAGGTTAATTGAACTAGATACTGCAACGCCGTCATTGTTTTCTAAATTGTCTTTCATTTCTATGTACACCACCTCATACTTGGTGTTTGTGCCTTCTTTGGCAACCGCTGTCTTTATGTCGCCAAAGTAAAGTGTTTTCGGAGCATGGTTCTGTTCCATCTGTTGCTGGAATGCCGTCAAAGTCTGAGCCTCCAGACCAGACATCATTAACATGTTTGGTTTAAGTCGCATACCAAAGTTTGGATCGTCTGGTCTGAAAATGTTATCGACGGAGTTAATGTTAGGGTCCTGTGCTATGCTGTAAAATATATTTTGGTCAATGAATGATGTTGCGTGTCCAGACATGTTCCCGTATTCTATCTTGGTGAATGGTATGTCTACATTAACTATGAATTCTTTTGAAGTTGCCGCGTCCTGATATTGATCACTCACTGTAACTTCGAATGTGAATGACCTTGTGGAGTCTGTGAAATCACTTGGGTCTATAGTACCAATTAGGTTACCTTGTTCAGAAAGTGTTATGCCTGTTGGTAATGATCCACCTGTAACAGAATAACTCAATACACGATTTGCTTCATCGGTAACTGCTTCAACATTTAGTAGACTTGGAATGTTTGCTTTTAGAGTTCCTACTGTTTCTGGAGTGGTGAATGCTATTCCTATGTCTAATTCACCTATCACTTTCATAGTGAATGCTTGATCTGTGAACACATTCAGTTCTGATGAAATTGTTCTGTTTGCTCTAATCGTGAAATTGTAATCAACTTCTACNGCNGACTGCCTTGCTAGTTGGCCGTATAATTCACCAGAATTTATGTCTATGCTGATGCCTGGTGGCAGAGAACCTGACTGTATTGAATATTCTAGGTCTCCTTGTAGTGCATCAAAATCCTCAACATCTATTTTAACGACCAGAGCGTTATCGTGTCTGAACGTGCCAAGATCGGAACCTGTTCTGAACACAGGTCTCCTGTTGGCACTAAGGTCCATGGTTAGTGGTGATCCATCTATCTCTGTAAGGTCAATTGTTATGGCAGTGTTCGACACTCTCCAGAAGTCTGCCGAGTAAACAAAAATACTGTTGTTCTGTTCTACGAAACTTGTACCATCGGAGACACGAACAACAAAATCATAATTCTTACTGACACTCTTTGTTGCCACTGTTCTGTCATATGTGCCATCGAACTTGTCATCCGCTCCGGAGCCGTCATATCCTCCATAGGANCCGTATTTTTCGTCTGGTGTCAACTGCACTATGCCAGATATCAATCCTGACTTGCTCATGGTAACGCCTGGTGGCAGTGTACCCTTTGTTATTTCGTAAACAAGTTGTTGTCCTGCCCTGGTGTCACTGTCTGTGGCCTGCATCTGTAATGATACGCTCGACCCATCTATTACCCAATAAAGTCCGACGCTGGTTGAGTCGTCCAGTTGTAATTGTCCCGATGCAGTTGTGAATGTAGGTGCGTCTGCACCTTGCACGTCGAGTGAAAATGTTCTGTCTGTGATAGAGGTACCGGCCGTGGCTCGCACGACGAAGGTGTAAAGAGTTCTTTTGGCAACCTCAGCCGGAGTACCTGTCAGCAAGCCATCTGTGGTAACCTGCATTCCTGCGGGTAGGCTTCCTGCTATCAGGGAGTAAGTTATAGCCGTAGAATCGCTAGTGTTCGCTTCTAATTGAAGAGAAAACGCGACCTGTTCGTCTATAGTTGCAATTTTACCTGCTGTGGTTGTCCACACTGGTGTTGCCATTAAACTTACTCCTTACAAGGGTATTTATTGGCAATTACCGGCTATTATTCTGTGTACGAATCCAGTGTTCTAGTTGTTGGCGGAGGCCTTCTCTAGTAATCTTGTCCTGCTCACGCCTTATGGCCTCTTCCAAGCGTCTGATCTCGGAATGTGCTGACTTGCGCCTATTACGGTCGTTATAACGTTTCTTCATTGGTGTCTGTTTAGGACAATGTGAAAGTTTTTATTATTCGCTTTCGATGTACTTTTTACCTGTGAATGTTTCTAGATCACGAATCATTGCTTCCATGTTTATTCTTACAGTTTTTCCTGTAGTAGTGTTTCGTGAATAATATTCCCATTCACCATTGTCATTGTGCGGTGAAATCTTTGTTTCGTTGTCTGCACCATCAAGAACAAATACTTCTCCTGTTCCTGAATCATTTTTTGTATAAATGAATCCATGATCCGCTACTGCTGATGGTTTCGTAACTTCAGCCATTTTGATCGCGGCATTGAAATCAAACACTCCTGTACCCTGTGTGTTGAAAACAAGGTCTGCGTTTGATGTATCACTTTCTATTGTATCTGCCCTTGCAGTTGTGGCCTCCATCAATGTGAAGTTTGCCTCAGCGGCAGTTAATTTGACATTTGTACCACTTACAGCAACGTTTTGTCCATCTGCAGGTGTAAGTGTAATTGCACCCGAAGTTGCTGATAAAACGTTTCCGTCTAGTCTCAAGTTGTCAACATTCATTTGACCTGTGGTCGTCTGTGTGCCTGTGTGAGTGATTGGACCTGTTAAAACTATTGCACCTGTTCCAGCCGGATCGATTACAATATCACCGTTTGTATCTGAAGTGATAGAACCGTCAGCGATTATGTTAAGGTCGCCTACTGCGAAAGTTCCTGTGGTGATTGATCCTGAAACTGTTACGTTACCTGTTGTGGCAACATCCGCTGTGTTGGTTGTTCCTTGAACAGTAAGAGTTCCGTCAATGTTCACTGCTTCATTGATGTTAATTATCGATGAGTCAGCGGAATTAATTGTTGTTCCTCTTATATCAATTGCATTAAGTCTAACTTTTCCAGATCCACCTGCCTGTATGTTGATGTCTGAGTTGGACGCTGAAGTTATGTTAGCGTCTTGTATTGTTAAATTGTCTATGTTAGTTGTTGTAAGTGTTGTCACACCGCTGACACCTAGTGTTGAACTTGCTGTCAAGGCTCCTGTCACAGCAACAGTTGAACCGGCAGTTAAAGCACCTGTTATATCAACTGCTTCTGCTATTGTTACTTTTGACGAATCACTCGAATCTAAAGTTGTACCATTGACTCTTAGTGAACTTAAAACAACATCTCCAGTACCGCCTGGTGTAATATTAATATCGGCATTTGAAGCAGATGAAATAATATTGTCTTGTATAGTTAAATTATCAATGTTTGTAGTTGTTAAAGTTGTTACTCCAGAAACACCAAGAGTTGAACTTAAAGTTGCCGCACCAGTGACTCCCAATGTGCTTGCCAGTGTTGTTGCACCATCCACCGTTAAAGTGCCTGTTGTTTGAATATTTTCTGCAATCGTAATCTGTGTTGAGTCATCGGAACTCATAGTTGTTCCAACAAATTTCATAGCGCCAAGTTTGATACTTCCAGTTCCATTTGGTGTCACTGTGATGTCACCATTTGTTACGCCTGTTGTGATCTGGAAATTGTTTACGTTTAAATTTGCATCTAGTGTGTTGATGTCGTTATCTGATCCGTATAATTCTACGAAGTTGTCATTAATTTTATCAAATGCTGTTCTTAATGGATCACCTGTGCCGTCGTTAGCACTAGACCCTATGTTGATTATTTGTCTTGCCATGTTATTTAAATCCTCTTTTGTTGTTGATATTTATACTAAATTTTATAAACCTAATGTAATTATTATACGTTTATTGCCACACGTTGAAACTTGAACACTAAACTATCGTCTGATATGTTTGTTACCAAAACCCTTACATTGTTACCACTTATGTCTGCGGAAAACGTTGTCAATGGACTTGTATAATCTGTAGTTGATCCAAAGGTACTAATGTATGCATCTGATCCGTCGTGTGTCACATTGGCCTCAACAATTTCGAATCTGCTGTTAGTGGCGTCAGATATGGAAATAAAATATTTTGCACTCCTTACCACTGTTTTGTCAAATGTGTTGAGAAGTTTGAGTTGCTGAGCTGGCAATNGNNNCAGAGGCGTCTGNAATAGTTGAATTGNTTAATGTNGCTCCAGCAGTGGCGAAAGACAGCACTCCAAGTCCGTTAGTCGTTATAAATTGTCCAGCCGATCCATCTGATGTTGGAAAAGTGAAACCACTTATTCTCACACCACCTGTCCCGTTACCTCTNAANTCNAGNTTGGCATTTGATGCGTTGGTTGCCACAACGTTGTCTGATATGGTTATGCCGTCGATTGTCAGAGACGCAGTCGTACTCAGTGTGGTGAATGATCCAGCCAACGGTGTTGAACCACCAATGACTGTGTTATCTATGGTACCACCATTTATGTCCGCCTTTGACATTACAACCTGTCCTGTCCCTGCTGGCGCGATTACAAGATCAGAGTTGGACTGTGTTGTTTTTATCTCGTTGTCGGTGATATTAATGTTTGAGTCAATCGTCAAATTTGATATTACAACATTTCCTGTGCCACCCGGAGTCAAGTTAAGGTCAGCGTTTGAGCTGGTGCCTATGGTGTTGTCGTTGAATGTCATGTTGTCTATTGTTGTAGTGCCTGTTAAACTTGTGGCGCCAGTGACATTCAAAGTAGAAAGTGTGGTTAGTCCTGATGGTACCGCCAATGTCGAACCTAGGTCGGCCGCACCTGTAAGGGTTGAAGTGCCTGAAACATTTAAAGTCCCGTCAACTATAAGTCCGTCATTTATGTTGATTGATGTCGAGTCATCTGAACTTAAAGAAGTTCCTTTAATTTTTATCGATCCAAAAACAACTGATCCTGTGCCGCTTGGTAGTAGGTTAATGTCTTCATTGGATCTAGTTCCTACTATATTGTTGTCGTCGATCTTGATGGCAGGAAACGCAACTGAACCAGTGCCTGCTGGTTTGAACACAAGGTCATCATTTGATCTCACTGCACTTATTTCATTGCCTGTGAAAGAAATGGTGTCTACAGTGAAGCCAGGAGCAGAATAAACCTCAGTGAAATTCTCATTCACTTTGATCATCGCGGCTCGTAGATTATCTCCTGTGCCGTCGTTTGCGTTTGATCCTATGTTAAGTGTCTGTTGCGCCATGTTAAACCTTCATTAACCTTCTCACCACCGTAACAGTGTGTGTGTTAGTATTACTTATCGTGCCCCGTAGTCTCACGTCGTCCCCACTTATGTCAGCGGAAAACGCCACCAAGTCCTCGGTATGATTGGTGACCCTACCATAAGNAGACAAAAATACATTNGTGCCGTCGTGAGTAAGGTTCACATCTAGTGTTTCGTAAAGTCCTAGTGCGCCACTTCCGGCATCACTTATCGACACATTGTATGATGCACTCCTAAATAGAGTCTTATCGAAAGTATCCAAAGTTGCGATAGAACTAGGTGCACCTGCCGCCCTGGCCAAACGTATCCTGTACATGTTGACCGTAGTGTCGGTGTTTTCTTGATTGTTCTGGGCTCTTAGTTCCACGTTACTGCCGTTGTGTGCAGTTGTAAATTCCATTAATGGCGTCGTAGCGGAGTGTGTGCTGATGTTGGCACCATCTTGGAGAAGATATGATGCTGAAGTGTCTGTGACCAGCAATAGTTCCGCAATCTGACTCTGACTGGCCGCATTTTTACCTACCACAACATAATTGGCCAACTGATGTGATCCGTGTGCAAATGAATCTATGACGTCATATGCGAATGCATCTGCGACCTTCATGTGTATCCTGAATGCATTAACAGTGGTACTCCCACCTGCAGTGGATGCCGCACTTAGAGTCACAGTGTTGGAGCCATCATGGGCCGCTGTGAAAGAAAGCATCGGTGTGGCCTTTGATGAAACAAAGTTGGCCTGTGCCACAAAAGCCTGTGTACCATTGGTCAGCACTGTCGCTTCGGTTATCTCCGCGGTGCCTTCCGAGGCATTTCTTGCAACAATGACATAGTGGGCTCCGGTTTGGCTGGAGTCTATGAAACTGTCTATAGCGGTTGCCGAACTTGAAACTGTTACAGTATCACATAGTTTTGAATCGGCACCTTCTGCATTCGACTCACTGTCGCCTAATCTTATCCTATAGAATTTTATTTTTACATCTGCTGTTGCTGGAGTTGCCAGTAACCTGAAATTACTGCCACTGATGTCTGCCGTCAATGTAACAAGACTGTTATGACTATTGTGTTCGTTGAAAGTGTTAATAAATGCATTTGTACCATCATGGACTACCAGGCACTCTATGTTAGATATGTGACCGTTGTTAGTGTCCTCTGCGGAAATGTAGTACTTGGCGCCTCTGTCTGAAGCGTGTGCCCAACTGTCTAAAGTTGTTGTGTTGTCAGCAGGTGCTTTCAGTTTCACAGCATATGCCTGCACTGTGGATGAACCGGAGGTTGAACTTGCCTTTACACTAACCACGCCGCCTGATATAGTGGCAGTGATTTCCAACATGTCTGTGCTTTTGGAACTTACATTTGGTCCTTGTGACACGAAAACGTTTGTGCCATCTGTAACCACTGTGGCTTCACATATGAAATTTTCTGCCGCACCTTTCTGCCCAGTGATTACGTAGTGTGCCGCGTCTGTGTGTTCTGTTTCAAATGAGTCAAATTCTGTTGCTGAGCTAGATACTATGGTGTTTCCTATTACTTTTCTTGTGCTGTCTGTAGTTTCTTCGTCAGACTCGGAATCACCGAAAGCAACCACCCTGTTGACTATAACTTTTGTGCTGGCTCCTGATGTTGCCGATCCTCGCAACCTAAATGATGATCCATTAATATCCGCTGTCAATGTTATAAGACTGTTGTTGCCTGAGAAGTGCTCGTTGTATGAAGTGATGTATGCGTTCGTCCCATCATGTGTAACAAGTGCTTCTATATTAGAACACTCGCCTGTTGATTGGTTTTTGACATTTAAGAAATATTTGGCTCCGCAGTGAGAACCGTGTGCTATTGCATCTAGTGTTGTAACTGTGCTGTCTATGATGGCAACATGCATAATGTCATGCACCAAACCTAATTCTCCCACATATCCTGTGGAGTCGTCGTCACCAATTCCAATCCTGTAGTACGCCATAGTGTTTGATGGCGTTACGGACGATCCATCACCGTCAGTCATTCTCAATCTTATTTTTGATGAGCTGTCTCCTGCTGTAACCATGTCGGCGTCGAATGTTGGATGTGTGTCACCAGGATCAGTTCTCGTAACTGCTGATGATGTCAGGAAGGCGTCATTGAAATTGTGCATCACTGAAATTTTCTGTGTCTCGAAACTGCCGTTCGCCACATCTTTTGTTAACACATGATACAAGGCTCCATTGAATTGACTAGCAGTGAATTCTGCGCCAGTCCTTGTAGCCGCTACACTGCCCTGCGTTGTGCCTTCCGCTATCACGTGATCTATCTCTGTTTCTGAGTTACCTCCAGCGATCACACCAGCGTGTGTGCCTATTTTTCCTGTTGTACCGGTTGGGGTGTTTGGTCCTAGACCGATTGCGTAATACTGTAGGGAATTCTGTATCACCGTTGATCCATCACTCTGGCCAGTGGCTTTAAGTTCTACGTTTGATCCATTAAGGCCAACGTCAAAGGCAGTGATGTCATTCATGGCACCTGATTTAACCAGGTGACTGTCTGTCACACCCGCCTCTTCAGTGCTTCCGTCTGAGGTGATACCATGGTTTACACTTAATTTGTTCATAACAAATTCATTATTCGTCATGTCTTTCTGCACCATGTGATAGAACACACTGTCAAAATCTGTTTTAGCGAAAGAGTTGATCACTTTTTGTGAGCTCATGTCAGGACTTGCTGATCCCCTGAAAGTGTTAGTGTCAATTGTTGTGGAAGAAGTGTTGCTGACCGTCTGTGCACCAATGATACTTTCATTACTGTTGATAGTCGAGTCTGATTCGTTGTCTGCCAATAGGACTCTGTATAGTGTGACCCTGCAGGTTCCAGCGGTGCCGTTGGCGCCTCTTAATCTCACATCGCTTCCACTTATGTCTGCTGTGAATGTCGCCAATGGTGTGTTGCCTGGGTTGGTCGTAAACTGATTGTATGTTGTGATAAANGCATCTGATCCGTTGTGNACNACAAGAAGTTCGGCGTTCATGACTTCATTGGTCGTTGTGTTGTTCACGGACACATAATATTTTGCACCTCTGAAACTTGCATGGGCAAAACTGTCTACCGTTGCAGTTGCACTGTCAAGGTCTGCTGTCACTTTGGTTGCAACAGCACCGTCTGTGTATCCAGAAGAGTCATTGTCTCCCAATCCTATCCTGTAGAATGTAAGTGCGTTGAATGTTGATTTGGTTGAACCATCTGCTAAAGTTCCTGCCTGGCCTTTGAATCTTACTTTGCTGACCGCACTTCGCACGTCAGATGATGTTAATAAAATTTCATCATTGTTTACTGTTTTTACAATCTGTGACGTGCCGTCGAAGCCATCGAATGTGCTACCATCCGCGGTACCTTGTCCTATTGTGGTTTTGAATCCCGCAAAAGCGATTGTGCTGTCAGCGGAGTCATATCTCTGTAGACAAAGATACCATGCACTGTCATATTTTGTTTGGTCGAACTCATCCAACACACTGTCTGAACCGGCACCTATGTTTTCGTGGGCACCCACAGCCGTGTTGGCATCTATCTCCGTTATTGACGAGAATCCAATGGTGTTTCTTGCGTCCTGAATGTCTGACTGTCCAAGTAGTAATGGTGCAGTCTCCCATGCCAACTGACCGCTTCCGTTAGTTTGTAAAAGTTGTCCTGTGCTACCATCTGAGTTTGGCAAGTTTATTATTCCGTTGATGTTGACATAGCCTGTTCCGCTGGCGTTGAATTCCACATTGTCATTTGACCTATTGGCCTTAATAACATTATCCGTTATTGTAACACCGTCTGCTGTGATAGTTGTGTCTGTGAATGCAATAGAAGTAAACGTACCCGCCGCCGGTGTTGTGCCACCGATGACCACATTATCCGCTGTTCCTTGGTTCATGTCGATCTTTGAAACCTGCACAGAGCCTGTGCCATTTCCTGAAAGCACAAAGTCATCATTGGAACGTGTGACCTTAATGACATTGTCGGTTAAATTTATGCTGGAGTCAATCGTGAGGTTGGACACGTTCACAACACCTGTTCCGCCAGGTGATAAATTCAAATCAGCGTTTGAACTAGTGCTGATTATGTTGTCGTTGAATAATAGATTGTCAACTGTGGTTGTGCCAACAAAAGATGAAGCACCTGACACAGTCAGTGAAGACAGGGTTGATGCGCCTGTGACATCCAGTGTTGAATTCATAGTAACAGCGCCTGACAGTGTAGGAGCACCTGCGTTCAGTGTGCCATCAACATCCAAGTTCTCATTGATGTTTATTTTTGTTGAGTCAGTGGCCACTATAGATGTCCCTGAAAACCCAACACCATCTATAACGACCTTGCCGGCGCCGTTGGCTGATATTTTTAGATCATCGTTTGACCTGGTTAGTTTGATGTTGTTGTCTTCGATGGTAAGTGCAGGGAAAACTATGTTTCCTGTGCCTGCAGGTTTAAGCACTATGTCGGCGTTTGAACTTTTGGATACAATGTTGTTTTGTTCGAATCTTATGTCAGATGCAACCACCGGCAACGCGAAGAATTCTGCGAAATTGGCGTTGATCTTACGGCCTGCGTTCCTGATAGTATCACCTGAACCATCATTAGCCAATGCACCTATGTTGATTATTTCTTGAGCCATATCGACTAATATTTACCAGATTTTGTGGTTATGCGTCTAGCGGCTATTAGCCGGTGCTTATTTTAACATCGTTTCCGGATCTAAACAGTCTGCCTGCCACTCCCGGGTCGGAGGTTGGAAGGCTAGTGAAATCTATCTGTGAGCCATCTGCCGCAAGGTTTCCTGTGACTGAAACACCATTTGCAGTAGTTTCAAACTTTTTAGTATTGTCGTGATAAAGTTCAACTGCGCCATCGGCAACACCTTTTATCATTGTTTCTGAACTGCTATCCTTACCAATTATCACATTGTTGTCACTCTGAATGTAAAGGCTTCCGGTTCCTGTCTCTCGTATTATTGAATGGCTTCCGTTGTGGAACATCTTAAGGTCATCGGCATCACCAATCCCTAGATAGTTGTCAGTGACACTGCCATCGGGTAATGATAAAATTGCGTCGACTTTAACTGCTCCTGTTCCTGACGCTGTGAGTTCTAGGTTGGCGTTGGATGAAGATGTTGTAATTTTGTTGTCTGTGATGCTGACACCACCGTCCACGTCCAAAGTGCCTGTGACTTTTGCTCCGCCTTGTTGTGCCCTGAACACTTCTGCCAAGCCACCTAATAATGTGAACGTTTGGAAGACCAATTCGTTTGCTGTGCCGCTTGTTCCGTCGAACAATATCTTGGCTCCTGATGTACCTGCAGAACCTAAGAAATCTATGCCAGGAACGTTGGCGTTGTCTGTTCTTTGTATTTTAAGGAATGGTGTTCCAGAAATCAATTTTAAATTAGTGTCTGTTGTTACTTCACCTGTACCGGCCGCTGACAGTTCAAGGTTGGCATTGGATGATGCTGAGGTTATAATATTATCTGATATGCTGACTCCATCAAGTGTTGTGACTCCATTTACATTTAAAGTACCTGTGGCTTGAATGTTTTCTGCAATAGTGATTTGTGTTGAATCGTCTGAACTTATTGTTGTTCCTTTCACTTTTAAAGCACCAAAAATCACACCACCTGTACCGCTTGGCTGTATTGAAATATCTGCGTTTGAGCCATTTGATGAAATGGCATTGGTTGCAACTGACCCTGCTGTGACTGGTCCTTGTAGGACAATACCACCTGTGCCATTTGCTGTAAGGGTGATATCTGCGTTAGTATCTAGTGAACTAATTGTGGTGTTGTTTATTGATAATCTATCTATTTCAACAATACCTGTTCCGTTTGCAAATATTTTTACATCACCGTTGGTATCTTCATTTGTCAGATTACCATTTGACGATGTTGTGGCCGCTAAATCTGTGTAGAGCTCAAGGAAATTGTCGTTGATCTTTCCAAAGGCTGTACGTAAAGTATCGCCTGTTGCTGGGTTTCCCGCTGTTCCTGTGTCTATGTTTAATCTAGCCATATATCGAATACACATATTTATTAAATAAAATTGATGTTTGTTGAAACATTAAAGACAATGAGATTATACGAACGCCAGAGCAAATGTGGCGTGTACCACACCTTCCACCGGAAAAATACCATATTTGTGTTCAGATGTGATTCATGTGGAGTTACATTCTTAAGGCCCAGATCAAAGGTAGATCCAGGACGTGCCACAAACGACTACAAGCATGTCTGTTCACACTGTGACACAAAGAGATTCGCACAGAAAGTCGGTGTTAAGATGCGTAAGGTTTATCGGTTAGACGCCAGTAGCACTATCAGTCTATAAATTTTTCCATTTGATATCAGCACGTGATCCAGTTATCCATCTCTGCAGGTCAGCGTAGATGCCACATTTTATATTTGGTTGATCGAAGTACCAACGCAAAAAAGGATTTTCTTCCAGGTACTCACGCCTATTAATAAAGTAAAAGTTGATGTGAGGAAATTTTCTAAATGTTTGACGAAGTTGATACATCCATTCGTATTTCAAATATGCCTTCATGCTGGCTCTGTCAGGATAATTTATGCTGTTCTTGTAGATGTTGTTTTGTATTCTGCTCGGCGTGTCCATNTCCCACTGTCGGGCACCCATTATGTCAAAGGCCATTATTATGATGTTCTTTACGCCTGACTCTGCGGCCAAAAGTACAGCACTGCAACCAGAACCTCTTGCCTTGGAGAAGTCATTGGTTTTTATTTTGCCTTTCTTGACGTCACCGCCTCGCCACACCCTGTATATTTTCAGTCCCTGCGGTACGTCGTGTATGTGATCGCCTTCACAGATGTAGTTCCATTTGCTGATGTCTGCTGGACCATGTATCTTTGGTGACTCTTTTCCGTTGTTGTGCCACTTGGCCAGTTCTTCATACATTGGAGGATTGACTGCCACAATATGATCACAAAGCATGGGATGGTCACGATATATGGCGTTGCAACCATATATCACACCTTTGCCTTTTAGATTTTCTATTGGAAATATATTTCTTGACTCACCGTTGCCTATTATGAAAGCAGTGTCCATTACACCCCAAATGATTCTCCACAACCACAACCTGAAGATGCATTAGGATTTGTGATTTCAAACTGTGAACCAAACACTTCTTCTTTCCAGTCTATCTTNGTNCCTGCAACATACAACATGCTGGCATCATCAACAACGAACCTACCCGTGTTCCAATCCTCTGTGTGGTCGTCGGGGTGAACATCTTCCTTCTTGTCTATGAATCCCCATTTGTATTTGAATCCTGCACATCCACCACCCTCAACCATTAGGCTGACAGCGTATTTGTCAGGATGTTTGGCCATCAACTTCTCCATCTGATTCTTTGCTTCTTCTGTTATTTCAAACCATTTCATACTATTAATTATCTACTTCTCTCCCCCATGTTTTGTAAACCTATTGCCATCCAAAAACGGGTNGCGTCTCTCTTGTACTGAAAACTCATGTAACTGTTTTGGTCCTCCCAGTGATTATGCGGGTTNTCAATTTNTCCTGCTGGTTCGAACCACCAACCCCATTTGCCCTCACAGTTTACCTGGCACCATTCTATNCATTCTCCCATTATACCATTGGAGTTCATGTCTATGTTGAANCGGAACTTCTTCTCATAGCCGCANTCTTCCGGTATCTCGTCCAGTNCAGGTTTNACTCTNTTNACTTTTACCTTTCCGTAACTCATCTCCAGTTGTCCTCCACAAACTTGTCTGCACACTCCATNGGGTTAGGCTTACCATGGAACACAGCAACTCTGTTTTCAGGTTGCACTTTCGCAGGAGTCCTGAAAAAACTTTTGCCTTCTTTGTTGATCAATTTAGTATCTTTCAATCCAATCATCTCCCACTTGTAAGATCTTATCCATTCGTCAGGCCAATAATTGATGTCTTCTTTAGCCCTGTCGGTTATCCAATCTTGATCTCCATGATTACGTGACATTATCCTGTCGGCATCTTTCTCAAAGTCGTTCCAGAGATAGTCCATCTTGCCTGTTTGCCAACGCATACAACTTGAATTACAGTGTTTCCAGTTTTGCACACGGCATCGATTGAAGTCTCTGATTATCATGAAGTTGCCAGGGTTGTGTGTGAACAATTGGTCAATGTTGTCAAAGATCACAACGTCCAGGTCAAAGAAAAGTATGTTTCCTTGCAGAGGCATGTTTGGCGAAAACATCCAGAGTTTGCTCCACCACGTTTTTATAATTGGACTCTTCGGAAGTTGGATCACATTCACGGTTGGGTCCAGTCCTATTGCGTCTTCGGTGATGCAATGGAACTGATAGGGCACCGTTGTGTGTCGCTTCACCATGCTGGCAAGCACATTTACATATCGTGGAACATATTTGTTCCCCCATTTAACGCATACTACGTGATTCATATCCCTTTTTCAATTCTTTTAATTGTATCTGTTTCCAATCACTGCTTTCTAGAGTGTAAGGAAAATCATTCGAAACATTTTCCTTATCGGTTACAGTNATGTTTCTTATATTTAAATTATTTTTCATCTCTTCATAAATGTCCGTGAAATTATTTTTTTGGAATGAAGTTTGTAGATCNATNTGACCAANCTTGATGTATCCAAGTGAAAGTTTAGGGTCTTCCCAATCATAATTGTTTTCTTTCAACCAAGATCTAAAGTCATGCATTTCACCTTTTTTGAACTCGTGTGTGTCTTCTGTGATTGTGTCTCCCCATTCTATGTCGAACTCACCTGAATAATATTTTTGATGGTTAATGGCCGAACACAGTGCCTCTGTCATCTTAGGTGCGTGTTCATCTCTATAAACTTCATACAACGTTTTGCCTACCTGCGACCAGTGTAGGTAGACACCACCCAATTCTCTGTCGTAGCGGTTCTGTTTAAACAATTCATAGTCCTCTTCATGAAGGTCGTATCTGGGTGCATTCAGGAAAGTTGTGATCTGCGATGGCCTTATCCACTCTGGCTCTATGTGTTTTTTCCTGTAAGCCTCCACCCAACTCTCTATCTCATGGCATATGTTGTTCAACTGCCTTATGGCATACTTGGTTTCGTGATCGGCCTGTAGGTAGTATTCTGAAAGTTTCCATGCGGTACCTTGCAGTTCTTCGAAATATCTGTGTAGCAGATTGCAGGCATCATGTTTGAGCCTTAGCCCTGGAGTCTTTTTGTAATTGCCATCAGGAGCATTGCCTATGGGAAGAAACCTGCTNTATTGGAAATCATCTGCCACAAAAGGATGTATCTTTTCATAGGGTGGATCAAATTTATATGAATTTATTTGCCCTATGTTTTTATTAAGTTCATCACACAAGAAATGCAAATTNCTTTTCGAATCGGCCCAGCCCAAAAAACAGAAGTTCTTCTCCAGTATTCTCTTTTTATCAAGATTATCCTTTAGTGCTTCGATGAATCTCTTGCCAAGAGGTGTGTCATANACATCTATCGTAACTTTTTTGCCATCGTAGTCAGTTATGATCTTATTTTCTAGTATAGATTGCACTGTTGGCTCCGTGTTCCATGCACTCTACACTTTCCACAAAACATCTACCATCAGTCTGTTCACGTATCAATTTGTCAGCAAAGTCAAATGCGTGTTTGGCGAACATCTCGGCACCAACGCCATCGAATATTCTCACTTCGGCGAGATCATGATTCTCAAGNTCNTTCAACCTTTCTAACTGTGGATCATTTTTATCCAAAGCCAGTTTGTGATCGAACTTGTCTTCGAGCCATGCCTTCAATGGTTTAAGTCCACCAAAGTCAACTGCCCAGTTCTTGTTGTCTAAATCACTGCAACCGAATGTGAATCTGAATGCAAGGCTGTATCCGTGCAGTAGATGGCAGTGTGAATGATCTGCGTTGGGTTGTCTGAACACACAGGCCAGNCCTATGTTGTGTCCGTATGTTTTAGTTGAGTAGTAAGTCATCTTTTCTCCTTAGTTTGATGACTTGCAGAGTGTTTATAGAGGGATGAAAGTCTTTGAGTCCTCTTGACCATCAATTCAACTTCTTGTTGATTTTCAGATCCATGTCCATCTGGAAACCAGCATCTCTGATGCGATCTGTCAGGTCGTTTGGTATATTTAATTCTCCATCGATGATGCTCTTAAGAAAGTGTATCAGCACAGTGAACTCATTTCTTTGTGCCACTGTCTCTGGATCGATTCCATGTTGTTCCATTGCGTTGAGCATTGCCTCAGACACATCTACTAGTGCCTTGATGCTCGTTGAATGTTTGTCAAAGTGTGCCATTATGTTATGATACTAGGTTTCTTAGGCACTTCGATTTTGCTAAAGACCCTGTTGTACTCCTCTTTGATTTTATCATTGATGTATGCTATTGATGTGATCTTATCCTTAGCAATATTGATTGGTTTGTCTTGTTGTGCGGTTGAGAAAAATGTTCCAAACGCCAGTCCCTGTGGACCTTGCATCAGGACAAGTGCTTTCTCGATACTGATGTATGAGTCTGCCCCGCTTTTGTAATTGGCTATCACCTCTTCTCCTGAAGCCAGTTTCAGAGTTATAAGATCTCCATCTTTTATATTTTCAAACATACCTTATTATAAACTATCCTACAAAATTGTCAATGTATTTTCTTAGTTCTTTGTCTTGAACATCTGGTGGGAAATTATCACAGAAGAATATCTGGTAACTGTCGGAACCATACTTGCCTATACCATGCAGATCACTGGCCTCCTTCTTGTCCCATGTGAGATATTGTTCGGTCATCTTCCTAATCCTCTTTGATCTGACCTCCCACATGCCCAGTGGTTTCAAGATCTGCTGTTGAGTCTTTAAACGCCCACGCAGGTACGCTTTGGGATTTGGATATCTCGCAAACAACTTTGGTAATACGATTTTCACGTGCTTACGATAGGTTAGGTTAAGGCACATCACGCCTACCATGTGCTTCCATCTCTTATGNGGTGCCTTAAGTTGTTGTTGCACCATCAGGTGATCCACCATTGGTTTAATCATATCTTAATTTTATATTAGATTACTTTTTTGTCAACTGTTTGTTGACGAATTTAGCCAGGCCCTCGTATGTGTCTTGGAAAACATTTTTGTTTTGTTTCCACTCTTCCGGCATTTTCCAATCCTCGTTGTTAACCACAATCCATCTGCAGTCCGAGTGCTGGAACAATTTATTGAATTGGTATATCCAGTAACTTGGATCAACTGGTCTTTTTATGTATGTGTAACCTGTTGTGCCCTTGTAGATGTTGTTAACACCTTCTGGTCCTTTATGATCACCTATGCCCCACAGATCCATCCCAACAAGGAAAATGGCTTTGGGTTTGAAACTCATTCCTACCAGTGCGGCGAACTGTCCGGTACCCCAATGAAAAGGATCATCTTGCCTTTTGTGTCCCTCGTAGGGTAAGTCAGGCACTTTCTTCACGTTGGGCCAATATGCAAATTGCTTATACCAATTCTCTCTGGTAAAGATTGTGGTATTTTTACCACAGGTGTTGGCGGCTTCCTGACACATATGACGATCACAGGCAACCACATATTCAAGATTGTGATCCCTAAAGATAGCATTACACCCAACCATGGTGGTAACACTTTTCAAAGGAGTAAGGTCAAATCCTCGTCTGGATTCACCGTTGCCAATCACACTTACAAACTTGGTCATAATGCTATTTAATCACCCCTTTAAACGCACACAGACGCCTGTACACTGCTGGTAAAATTGATCTGCGATAAGTTATACATCTGAGTCATTTTCGTGTATTAAATGCCATACGGTCAGGTATCTGTCCCATGCTTTTTGCAGGGCAGGGTACTTTCTCCTAAGTTCGATCGCCTCTGTTCCCACCATGTCTATCTCGNTAAATGCCTGTTCNTTGTCCTTGGCTTTCTGTGTCTGTTCGATTAAAATTTTCTCACCATTTGGTAATTGTTGATACACAGTCTCTCCTCCGTCTGGTGACACATAAATGGGTGCAGGTATCTTTCTTCTCTTGATTCTCTTCATTAGTAGTGTTCTCTGTGATCGGCCCCAGGATGTGCATACCGCATGCCTCCCTTAGGATCGGCGTCTCCATCATGTCTTGGAATGAAATGGATATGTGGCCAAAAAACAGTCTGACCTGCACATCGTCCAATGTTCATGCCAACATTGTATCCCGACATCTTGCCTTCTGACACCCAACGTTGTCCAAATTCATATGCCAATCCATATGTCTTACCTATGTATTCGGGACTGTTTTTCTTTGGAATGAACAGTGTGTGTCCTTCAACGCAGGGATATTTGTCATTGAACACGCCTGTGTATTCGGTCTCATAGAAAGGCTTGTCGTTACCAAGCCATGTTGATTCTTCATAGGTGTCTATCTGTTCAAATGGCTTCTTGAAGATAGGTTTTTGCGATTGCATTTGTTTTTATGATTCCTATCTTTATATTACTAGAATTTGGACTGTGTTGCAATCTAATTTTTTCCCAGTACTTTGTTTTTGTGACCGATGGGTTATATTCCAAGACGTTCAATAAGTTTACCAATGCTTTCCTGACTTTCTCGGCACCACCGTGTTTTTTGCAAGTGTCTGATCTGCCAACATGGACTACCTTGTCTGCTATTTTGATCTTGTAGACGCAGGGAAGTTTTATCCACTTTGTCTTTGGTTTCCTGTTGTGCTTGATCTTGTATTTCTCGACTGTGTAGAGGTCTTCAATCTTGTACCAATTGATGTTAGACATTCTTGATTCCAAGTTGTTTGTAAACTTTTTGAACTTTCTTGGCCTGAAAGAAACAGTCTGCCAGGGCGTTGTGTAGGCCAGTCCTGTTTTCATTGACGTCACGTGGCACAAGGCTGAACAGTGTTCGAGAATCTCTTATCTGCCAGTATTGCCATGGCACAGGATGTCCCAGTTGCTTGTATATGTCTTGTAGTATAGCATAGTCAAACAGTGGCCCTTGACACCAAAACACATCAACACCAACAGAAAATTTATTGATTTTCTTAATCATATCATTGAGAGATTCCCTGTTATCATCACTAAAGGCCTCATCGGATATTTCCTTGGGTTGTTTACTCCACCAGTCGACGGTTTCCTGCATGACATCTCTGCCCATGCTGGTTTGTGCGTTGACATCGACACGGAAGTACATTCCTTCTGCTGGCTCTTCGGACGTGTAAGGATCGAACTTTACTCCTCCCACGGTCAGTATTGTGGCATTAGGATTTGTGCTTAAAGTTTCCAGATCTATCATCGCGTGGATCATACACAATTATACTATGGAAATGTGGTAATGTCAATTAGATGCTGTTTTTGGTATTTTCAGGATGTGTAAGACTCAATGCAGGCTGTCCCCCATTGTCTATGAATTCCTTGTAGAATTTGAAGTCCTGCTCTGACAGACAATGTATCTCACCAGAACTGTTTGTGTAGACTTCCTTCATGTAGTTGACCACAGGCACTGCCTGTGTCATGCACTGATCGTATGTCTCGAACCGAGTGGTATCAAAAACTGCTTGGCAGGCATCTTCTGCGAAACATATAATCATAACCATAAGGAATTTCATTTTTTTTTCTCCTGACCTATTTCTATTTAAGTTGAAAATTTTTGGATTAAAGCGAGCGGTTATTTGCTAAACTTGTCAGTCAACTTGTTGATCAGTTCGAAAGCAACCTTGACCTTTTCCTCCAGCACCTTGATCCTATAGTGTGCCTGTGCCAGAGTCACAATGAGCAGGATGAAGCCCACGAATATGGGCCATGCCTTTGATAATACTGTGATTACTTCTACTCCTGTCATTATAGTAGTATTTATAGATTACGTTAAGAGTGTTTAGTATTTTTCAAGAGCCAATTGATTGTGTGTACGTGCTCACATACATCATAAGGCAATGTATTTAGATAACCAAGTGTGGTACCCCACCAAGCCCAATATGAGGCCTGGTTTGCCATGCCACGTTCTTNNAATATCTTTGNGAACTTGTTGGCCTGGGCAACCATATATTTTTGAAGTTCTGGTTTCATCGTGTAATACTTTTCTTCACAGGCCACACTATGAACATTGTTCGCCACATCATCACAGGTCCATTTTCTAATTGCTTCTTTTAGCCAACCAACATTAATAATATCCTCGAATTGTTCAGCGGTGCAAGAATGAGGTTTAATGTTGTGCCATGCCTGTGCCCATTCCTTTGATGATGCAGGACATGTTCCTCCTTGCTCACGCAGATGGCCCAAAAAACCAGAAGCGTCCCACGGCGCCATTACCTGTTTGCCTTNGCCAGTTNTTATATTTGGACTCCATTCTTTGCCCCACATTCCGCCTATCCTGTAACCTTGGTTTGCCATGTATACGGGTGTTTTGTCTTGGCTCACAAGCCATTTTACAATATTTTTTGGCATCAACCTTGAATATGTGGTTTCTCTGTGTAAAAATAATTCGTCCGTACTGTATCCACTGACCTTAATTCGGCCTGCATGTTTGTCATAAAATTTNTTACTGGCTGTAGGTCTTGTTGTCATGTTCATCCATCCTGACGTCAATTCGTGCCAATCCATNGGNATATCGAACAATTCTGCATCACAGAACTTTATNAGCCAACTGTCAACATCATTTTCATAATCATTGTAATCTAAGACATCTATATCCATATTAACAGACTTTGTCATGTCCAAAATTTTTTGCGTCATTACACTGTTTAGATTTCCCTGCCATGGATTGTTTAGCCATGTGTACAGTTTCAGGTCAACTTTGTTCTTGATCGCCCAAGCAAAGATGATGGCGGAGTCAACGCCTCCACTCAAACTAATTGACATAGGACCCATCTCCGCAATCTTTGCCATCTGCGAATCAAATTTTTTCAAAGTGTAATCTTGATAGTCAGCAACACTGATATTTTCCGTAACTTTGAACTCGTCATGATTGCAGAATATATTTTTTGAAACCTGTCTAGACAGTTCTGATCCTCTGGAATTGAAATATTTGTGTTCTCTAGTTCGTAATGTTTTGTCGTTCAACAAATCCACCGATAGCCATGCATTTCTAAAGTCTTCTTGTGTTTTGCATTCTTTGCCATCGTGGATCCATTTCCATGGCCAATAATTAGATTCGTCATCTGTGTTGATCATCTGGAATTATTTATAGTGTAAACTTTTACCTTTTCTGATTTACCTTTGACGGTGATTTCATCTACAAATTCAAAATTATAATCTTTCTCTGAGCCTTTGACTGTTGACTCACCAANAACCAAAGTTTTGCCTAGTGTTTTACTACTGCTTTCTAACCTGGATGCTAAATTGACGGCATCACCGATCACAGAATAATCAAACCGTTGTTCAGATCCCATGTTTCCAACGAGTGCTTCACCTGTGTTGATGCCAATTCCTATGTTGATTTCTGGAAGTCCTTCTGTGACCAATTGGCTGTTTAGTTTTTGTAACACTGCCTGCATTTCCACTGCACTTTTTATGGCCATATCTCTGTGCTTATTGTTTTCAATGGGAGCGTTCCAGAAAGCCATGATGCAGTCACCCATGAACTTGTCTATGGTGCCACCGTTCGAGATAATCACATCAGTCATACGTGTAAGGAAACGATTTATTAGTTTGGTCAAACCCTCAGGATTGCCTTTGTACTTCTCACTGATGGGTGTGAATCCTCGTATGTCTGAAAACAAGAAGGTCATTTCTTTTGTTTCACCACCCAACTTCAACAAAGATGGATCTTTCTGTAATTTTTTGACCATGCCAGGATCAAGATAATGTTCAAACTGTTTCTTTATCTGTTTCCTTAATCTGCTTTGTGTTGCAAAATTGTTATAGGTGCTGTGAGACCAAATAAAGAATATGAATAATACGGCGAATGACGGATCAACCAAGAATCCTTTGTTGGCGTAGGCCATGAATGACGCATAACTGATGCCACCTGTCGCAAATAAAAGCAGTGGCAATGACAACAATACTGATGTTCGCGGGACAACAATGATCATTAATAGTCCAAGCAGTGCCATGAAGATAATCTCATAGGTATCAGCCTGTGGGGTACGATACAAATACTTGCCTGTTAGGAGTGTGTCTAGGGCCTGGGCACTTATCATTTGATCGGTTGTTAGTCCATGTGGTGTGTATTTCAATACAGATAAACCCGCGGCATCCATGCCAACAACCACAATACGTCCTTTTATTTTGTTTTCATTAAAATTATTTGTTAAAATTTCTGTTGCTGACATTTGCACATACTTGCCTGGATCAGCATAATTTATATACATCTCTGCATGATGATTTACAGGTATGCCGGCCTTTTTACTGACTAGAACTTCGTCAATGCCATGCTCTTTTGCAATCACTTTAATCCTCTTTGATCCATTCAGCAATCTAACATTCTCTAGCAACATGCTTGGATAAATCTTATTGCCTATTCTAATAAGCACAGGCATCTTTCTAACCACTGCATCGGGCTCTGGCGACGTCACGTTTACACCCATGCCAGATACACCAGCACTAATTTTTGGTGTGGGAGAAACTATTCCTTGATATTGATACAGCCATGGTTTAACGTCACCTTTTTCGATTATCTGGGTTGTACTGGGAAGTTCGATCCCCTTCTGGTTTTTAACACTCATCATGATGACGGCCCTATCAGATTCTCGAAGCACTGTTGAAAACACCTTATCCGTGTCTAGCAAAGTTTGTCCAAGTTGCTCACGTAATTCGTTNGTCATGGGCATTGATTTCAAGTATTCAACTCCACTCATCCTGTCAGGTTCAGCAAACAATATATTGTAATTGATAAGCACTGCTCCAGCATCGCCTATCCTGGCGTGTAGCATGGCCATTACGTGTCGCGGCCATGGCCACTGACCGTACTTTTTTAGATCCTTCTCGGTAATGTTCACCACTGTGACCGAATCACTAATTGTGCTCCGTGGATGAATCTGTTGGAAGTAGTCCCAAGTTTTGTACCTTAGGGTCTTTACAGTGTCACCGTTGTCGATTCTTACACCCAGCAACACAGCGGCCATTATCAGAACCATCCAGATGCTTGTTAGAATTCTCATTGTAATTCTTTCATTCCTTCTAACACCCCGGTTGTGAAGGCCAACACTAGAACCAAGGCAAGTAAAATCACAGGACTCAACAACCATAGGTACCAATAGTAACGGAATATGTTCTGTCCTTTTTGTAGCCTAATTTTCCGGTTGTCTATGAACCAATGAACTATCTTCTTTATGAAATTTTTCACATGTTCGTTAACAAACTTGGCTAGGAGCCAACGCACCACCCTCATGACGATCAATATTGGTGAACTCAACACATCAAACACTATTAGGAACACGTCAACACTGAAATCTACTATGTTGTCCGCAGTGCAGGCCTTACGCCATCTCTGTTTTATGGTAAGTTTTTTTGATTCGCTCATCCGCCACCGCCAAAAGAAGTCCAGTTCCATGGATCCTTGAATTTTTCCATTTCACTCTTGTGTGGTTTAACAATACATCTAATGCAAAGTCCTACCAATATTCCAATTAGAAACCAACTAAACATTATCTCTCCTGTAGTGCCTGGCCTATGCCGTTATGGAAAGGCGTGGTTACGTAACTTAAAACTGTCCTTTCACCTGTTAATATAAAAACCTGTACTTGTATTCCTGGTACCAATATGTACTCAATGTTGCCAGCAGTGAATTTCTGTTCTGCAAGTTCCAATTCAATTTCATAGTATGATCCTTCCTGGGACTGAACAGCGTCCGGAGATATACTCAGGATCTTAGCATCGATCGGTCCAAACTTCAATTGATCCTGATTTGCAAGTTTGACTTTTGAGGATTGTCCAACTGTGACATAGCCTCTGTCCTTAACAAAAAGTTTTCCCAACACCATAAGTGTTTGGTCTTGTGGCACNATGGTCAATATGGGCTCGCCTTTTTTTACAACCGCTCCAGGATTCTTGTAATTCAATGACTGTATCCTGCCTTTTACGTTTGCCACAATGTTGTAAGGTTCATATCCAACCCCAGGATTGATAACAAGAATAACATCACCTTCTTTTACAATGTCACCCTGTTTGAAATTCACTTGTTCTATTTGTCCATCGACCATTGTGTCGATTGTGGTAGAATTGCTTTCAGTGATCACTACGCCAGTCGCTTGGGTTGTTACGTCGACTTTGCTACATGCCATCCAGACAAAGAATATCACAAACAAACAGGTTATTCCTATAAAGAATTTACTGCTTGACGAAATTGACAACTTCTGAAACTGCTCTTTCACGATTTTGTAAAAACTCCTTTCCTTTTGCATACTTGTTAGTTCCTTGGAATGCCCGTGCCGCCAGTATATTTGATCCAATCAATACACCTATATCTAAGTTGCCTTGCATGATCATCAAGGCACCTGCAGTCATAATTGAGATAGTTAAAAGTCCCATGAGGAATATTTCTATGTTACTCAGCATCTCCTGTGACAGACTAAGGCTGTTTTTCCATTTGTTAATGGCCAGCGTGATCAACATGAATATTGCAGTAATGACCGCCGCTGTCCAGTTTAAAAAAATTAGTAATATTACAAATCCCAACACAAATGGCCAGTCCAGTATCCAGCCTGTTACTCCAGAGTTGACCATGTTTTTAATGGTAGTTCCAGCACCATCCAACTTCTTGTATTGCTGTGCGGTCAACTGTCCGGCCTGTTTAAACTTGTCTGAAAATTTCTGTAACAGTGGATTAAAGATCCTCTGGTTGAATTCTGTTATCATTATGCCACGATTCTGTCTGAAGCCAAATTCAAATGCAATGGCCAGCACTGCCCCTATGGCCAATGACACTAATGTGGCTGTGACACCGCTGGCAAGATATTTGTTAAGCACCACAATCACAAACAATGATGGTGCAAGAGCACAGATACCAATGATCAAACTGCTGACCAATAGCATGGCCGCAGTTTTCTTGTCGCGGAATAGGTACAATATCAGACTTTTCATTATAGTTGTATTTAATGATTTTACTATTGGATGATTGGATTAACCAGTCCCAAAAGTTTGTGGAGTTGATATCTTGCTATCTGTAAATCTATCTGAGCATTTTTATATGCCACTTCGCTCATGATGTGTGCTGTCTTCATACCAAACACAGACATGATAGGTGAATTTCCTGCTTTGAAATCTGCCAAGGTCAGTTGATACATCTCATTGTTGATTTCAACTGTACGTTTCAGTGTTTCCAGATTCTTCTCCACCAGTACGTAGTTGTTCCATGCGTTTTTGAATTGCTCGTCAGTGGTTCTTTGGACGTCATCATATCTGTTGTGTGCGGCATTTAATTTTGCCCGATCTGAATTCTTTAAGTGTCTGTTCTTAAAACCACCAAATAGTTTCCACGTCATTGTCACATCTGCCCTGAATTCTTCCTTCTGTGCATCATCAGTGTCATAACCGCCACTCAATTCGCCGTCCTTCTCTGTGTAGGAAAGTTTGCCATCGATCCTTGGCTTGAATTCTGCATCGCTGAATCTCAACTGATCACGTGCTATCTCCACGTCCATTCTTGCTATCCTCAAAGTCGTGTTGTTTGTGACCTCAGTGCCTTGGTGTGGGATAAGACCTAAAAGATCTGCGATTGGTGCCGGCATGTTNCCAATGTTGTGTGGAAAAAATCTCCAAACGTTCTGGAATCTCTGTATTGCACTGTCAAGTCCTAGCCTGCTTGTCATTGAAAGTGTTTGATATGTTCTATATTGCTGTTCTATCTGTAGTTGCTCTAGTTTTGATCCTTCACCTTTTTTGACTTTCTCTATTGTCATTGCAAGTGTGATCTTGGCGTTGGCTTCAACTTTCTTGTTTGCTTCATGTGTGTTGTGTGCCTTCTGTAGATTCAACCATGCGTTTATGGCCTCCATNACAACATCCTCTTTGGCCAACTCAAGTCTGTAGTAGGCCTGCTGTGCGGTGCTTTTTGCTTTGTCGATCACTGAACTTGTCCTTCCTGCGTCCCAGATCATCTGTGTTATGGTGATAGATTTTTTGATACCTTGCTTGGAATCATGGGTGACTGTGTTGGCAGGGTGTGTGCCTTTGGCAGGCGTCCTGTCATCCTCCCATTCGTTACCTATTGTGATTGTTACTTGTGGGTAGTATGCGGAGTATTCGGATTTCAAAGTTTCTACTGCGGATTCATAGTCTAGTTCTGCGGCTTTAACCTTTTCGTTGTCAACTATCAGCCTTGGCAACATCTCATGCAACTGCATCCAATCGATTTTCTGCTCGGCGTCTACCTCTGCCCATTCCTTTTCAGTGGTCTCTTTGACCAATTTCTTTTCTGCTTCTTCTTTGGCTGTCTGTTCTTTAACTATTTGTTTTTCCGTGTCTTTGGCAGGAGTCTCCGGCACTTGCTTGTCTTCAATTTTCACTGCCACATCTTTTTCTATTTTAGGTTTAGGTAATGGAATGATTATTTTTTCATTATCGTCTTTTAATTCTTTAACTTTATTTTCTGTGACAATAACTTCCTGTTCAATTTTTTCTATTTTTTCTACTTTTGCTGTGCTTTTTTCCGTTTCCGCAACCTTGTCTTTAAATTCTTTTATTGGATTGGCTTTTTTCTTTGGTGCTTCNACNANNTCTATNTTNANTCCNTCNACNGGNTTNTGNCTCACACGTGCNGANTATCCANTNTCNGTNACACAGTTCTCCATNACGTAGGTGTCAGTCTCTTCAAACGTCTTCCAATCGCAGTCCGGATCATCCGCCGCGAACACCGCCACGTTCCAGTTGAGCATTATTCCTATCAAGATGTAATGTATTAGTTTCTTCATTTTGTACCCATATTTACCAATTATGCTGAAACCACCACTTCTGATATCAACGCTGACTCTGTCTCGATCAGTGCGTAGTTGATGTTGTCAAAATCCGTGTTTGAACTCAGGTCAAGATATCCGTTGTAGCCAGTGGTGTTTGCTACTGTGACTGTTTGGTACTCATTCACGTACCAACTGTTATTTGTATATGTGACCGGTGTGACTTTGAAATAGTAGTCGCCTGTGGCGTCAGAGTCCTGTGCCATGTAGTCCTCGGAGTCGTCCAGTATCTTGATCTTGTCCAGATCGAATGTGTCCGTGGTCTCCCACAGGTCCCCGTCACCGTCCGCATCGTATCCTATCACGCCATAGTGGTCATCTCCGTCATCACTGCCCACGTCACCGTCCATGTCAGCGTTGAAGGCCCAGTAGGCCGTGTCCGCGGAATCGTCCCATGCCCAGTCGATGTGTGACATACCACCGCCGATGTACACGTTGTCGCCCACGTGGAACGCCTCCACTTCCGTGATGTGGTTTAGTTGGTGGTAATCAGTTCCGCCGCCGGAATATTGCCAAATTGGTAGGTATTCTGTGTCATACGTGGCTATGGCGGAGTTGGCCTCGTTCTCCTGAAGTAGCCAGTTCGCATATGTTTTGAATTCTTTCTCCCTGGCGTTGTTGGGTGTGTGACTGAGGTAGTTGAAGTCTGTCTTCACCATCATGGTGCCCTGTATGTTAGTGTCCAGCACGTTGGGTCCCCATTCGTAAGAACTGTTGTTTGTGTTCATCTGAGAACCATCCGTGGATGACATATGGGCATGGTAGCCACTACTTATATTAGTGGCATCTGTCATAGGTCCTATTCGATAGGCTGAGTTAAGAGATCCTGAGGTACTGCTTGATCCACTCCATGTCATGTTACCACCAATCTCCGCCAACAGGTCTTTGGCGTTTTGGTTCTGAACGTTGTATCCTGAGCCGTCAAGTTCACCTGCCTTGTACAGTGAGCCTCCTGACTGCAGGTAATCTTCAAATGCGGCCTCTGTCGTACTGGACCATGCCGTCACCTGTGTGCCACTGAACAAACCGGAATACCTAGCCTCACTGGCCCAGTTGAGTTCAAACACCGTTGAATATCCCATCATCTCACTGTATCCGCCGCTGATTATGTCGTCCAAAGTTTTTTCAGTGACTGTGAATCCTTCCTCCTCCAAAAAACTTTTGGCGTTGACCTGTTGACTGTATGTGTTGGAGTTGGAAACTATCAATGCCGTCTGCAGTTTCCAGGAGTTGTCCTGCACTGTGTCCTCCGAGAACTTGGCTCCCCACGTGGCAATGTCACCATAGGTAAAGCCTTTGGTCAATTGTGAGTCCGCCGACACAGTAAGAGTCAGGTAGTCAAGGTCNGTCAAGGACCCATCTGAGACCTGGATCCACACATTGTAGTTCGTGTCCGTTGACACATCGTCAAATGCTTCGTTAAGTGTTATGATACCAGTCACAGGATCGATCGTTAATTTGCCTGTTGGATCATTGTACAGAGAGAACGTGAGTTGGTCACCGTTGGCGTCCGTGGCACCCATGTCGTAGATCTGTGTGCCTGT
>FUFK010063835.1_pt1 | contig 27588 bp, 30 predicted proteins | sample 1021851 | NCBI WGS metagenome assembly FUFK01 (sample SAMEA51879418, study PRJEB19060) | metagenome
GTGTTAGTGTATCTGGTGTATCAGGCACTGGTACTCTTGGTTCACTTACGGTTACGGCTGCGGCAGTTGTTAGTCCTACGGGAGTTGCAGGCACGGGAACACTTGGGTCAGTTACGGTCTCGGCTGACGCAAGCACTTCGGTCACTGGCGTATCAGGTACAGGCTCGCTGGGATCAGTTACGGTTACAGGCACGGCGACAGTCTCTGTCACAGGCGTGGCAGGAACAACAGGGCTTGGAAGCGTCACCGCGATCACAAGTAACACGATTGAAGTTTCTTCCCCAGAAATGGCTGGGTCTGTTGGAGCGGTTACGTTCGATGCAGATGCGAATGTTTCGGTTACAGGTGTGGAAGCGGCCTGTACAACGAGTGGCGTTAATGTTTGGGGGCTTATCGATGATAGCCAAACAGCGAATTGGTCAGGAATTGATGACAGCCAGACGCCGAATTGGTCAACTATTGACGATAGTCAAACACCAGATTGGAAAGAGGTAGCATAAATGGCTAGTACATATGTAAACGATCTTCGCCTAAACGAAATGGCAACAGGAGATGGTTCAGGAACGTGGGGAACGACCACGAATTTAAACTTAGAACTGATCGCAGAAAAATTTGGGTCAGGAAGCGAAGCTCTTTCGGACGCCTCTACTGCGACCATAACGATGGCTGATGGAGCTTCAGACGCTTTTCGCTCACTAGCCCTTACCCTTACAGGATCTCTTTCACAGGCTTGTACAGTTACGTTAGCTCCAAACACTGTTTCTAACGTATGGATGATAAAGAACTCGGCGGGTGATGCAGTTACATTAACCCAAGGCACAGGCGCAAATGTAGTCATACCAAACGGGTTTACAAAAGTTGTCTATTCAGATGGTGCTGGGTCTGGGGCCGCTGTAGTCGATGTTTTTGATGATTTAAGCATTGGCCCTAATCTTAGAGTCGGTAATGCTGCGGCAGAAGACACAGCGATTGTATTCGATGGGAACGCTCAAGATTTCTACATTGGTTTAGACGATTCTGCTGATGATCTGATTATTGGATTAGGTAGCACAGTAGGTACAACTCCCATTATTTCTGTTGATGAGAACAAAGATGTTGCTATTCCTGATGGCGGTTTAACTATTACAACGGATGACAACACAAATCAGTTAACTTTAATAAGTACAGATGCAGATGCTAACTCTGGCCCTAATATAGATTTGTATAGAAACTCATCTAGTCCCGCTGCGAGTGATGTTTTGGGAACCATATTTTTCCATGGCGAGGATGGTGCAGGAAATAAAGAAGAATACGCACGAATTCAAAGTTTCGTTGATGCAAAAGGATCTGGAGCTGAAGAAGGTGTTTTTCAGATTTTTACAAACAATGCTGGAACTCTAACAAATAATCGATTTGAGATTGATGGGTCTGAAGTTACGATCAATGAATCGAGTGGAAACTTTGATTTCCGTGTTGAAAGTAATGGNAACGCTAATATGCTCTTTGTGGATGGAGGTAGTGACTCAGTTCTAGTAGGACATAACACAGATATTTCAATAGCTGGTGAAAGCCATGAGCTTCAAGTTTATGACACAAACTTTAGTGTGCTTTCTGGTGCTACATTTAGGAATGGATCAGACGGAGCTAACATAACTTTAGCTCATAGTAGAAGTGGAACTATTGGAACACAGACCATCTTACAGGATGGTGACACAATGGGTGGAATTAACTTCATGGGTTCTGATGGCACAGATATGGCTTCGTATGGAGCTAGAATTTATGTGGAAGTAGATGGAACCCCCGGAAGCAATGACATGCCCGGACGAATAATATTGGCTACTACGCCTGATGGGGAAACTGGATCAACAGAAAGAGTGCGTATTGATTCTGCTGGAGATGTCGGAATAGGAACAACCACAACTTTATTAAGATTGCAAAGCGTTGATAGTGGTACAGGAAGTTTGCCAACTGACGGAACAACAGGGATTACAACGGAAAACGCAAACATTCCTTTTGGTGTTCACAACTCATCTAACTCAGCAACTTATTCAGGTATTGCGTTAGAAACTAGAACCACTGGGGCTGCAAGATGGCTCATTGCTAATGAGTGGAAATCTACTTATCTAGGCGATTTGGTTTTTTCAACAAGAACAGGTGGGTCTACAAGCGCACCCAGATTACGCATGTCCCAGACTGAATTGTCGGTTTATCCAACTACTGGTGCCAGCGCAACTGGCGCGATAGATGTTTACGGAACTAACGCATCTGGCTTTGGCGGGTCAGTAATAGCTCGAAGCAGGGTAGCAAGCACCACCGATGGTACGGCTTACGGAGCAGATATGAGCCTCTGGACAACAAATACATCCAATGTTTTAACGAAAAGGGTGGAGATTGATTCTGGTGGGCGATTCATGCTGGGGACAACCTCTGGCAATTATACGCACGATGCAGGAATGCGTATTGTTACGGGTGAAGTAGGATCTAACTACTTGGACGCTGCGTTGAGTATGCAGGGATCGGGTGGAGATTTCTACGCACAAAACTGGACAGGCCCATCAAACGTCGGCTTTGGTATGTTGGCAGTTTTTAGCGGGACGACGGATTATCTAATGTATTCGTACAGAGCTTCAAGCTCAGACACAAACATCATTCAACTATCCCAAAATGGTAATGTCCAAATTTTTGGTGCGCTCTCAAAAGGTTCTGGGTCTTTTAGAATTACTCACCCTTTACCCGCAAAGAAAGATACTCATGATCTAGTCCATTCGTTTATAGAAGGCCCACAAGCTGATTTGATTTATCGCGGCGCAGTAGATTTAGTCGGGGGTTCTGCAACGGTTAATCTTGACACTGCTGGACGAATGACTGAAGGCACTTTTGTTTTATTAAATACAAATACCCAGTGTTTTACTTCAAATGAATCTGGGTGGACGCCTATCAAAGGTTCTGTCTCTGGAAACATCCTTACCATTACCGCTCAAGACAACACTTGCACAGACACCATCTCATGGATGGTTGTAGGCGAGCGTCACGATCCGCACATGAAAGATACTGATTGGACGGATTCAGACGGACGGGTAATAACAGAACCACTTCAACAAGATTTTTCGAACGAAACAACAGAGGAAGCATAAACATGGCAGCAACATGGAACATAATAAACCTAGATAGGGCTGTTTCGCTTAATTCAAAAACAGATGTGATAACAGTTGTGCATTGGGAAGTTACTGATACCGAAGACGTAGGATCGGGAGATGATGCGGAGACCCACATAGGGCGAAGTTATGGATCTGTAAATTTAGACACATCTGACCTTTCATCTTTCACGGCTTACGCTGACATTACAGAGGCTAATGCAATCGCTTGGGTAAAAGAAGCTCTCGGTGCAGATCAAGTAGCCGCATACGAAAAATCCGTTGCAGACCAAATTACAAAATCAAAAACACCAACGACAGGAACAGGAGTACCGTGGTAAATGGAAGCTAAATATTTACAAATTCACGATCTAGCGAACGTCTTAAATTTAATTGACGTTGCAGCGAAGCAAGGCTTGTTTGGTGGAGATCAACTCTTAGTAATCGGTGCAATGAGACAGCGATTTCATGCTGAATTAAAAGAGCAAGCACCAGCAGAAGATAATGTTGCTAACATTGCGGATGAAGAGATAGAGGTCGAAACGTCGTCTGAGTTAGGGTAGTGGAACCGCAGCACTTTTCATTTCATACGCTGCCAGCGGTATTTATGTTGGAAGCACAGCTATCTGAAAGCATGGTAGGAACTCTTAACGACTACCTAGATAAGCTAATGGTGGATCAAGAGCGAAAAAGTCATGCGGGTACGTTGGTGGGTCAAATAGCCCACGGACAGCAACTTACAATGGATCATCATTGTGAAGAGCTAAAAGATTTCAATTGGACGATTCAGGGTTTGGCAATGGACTATGTAAAGCAGTTCTGCGCTCAGTCTGGTAATCCGCTAACAGGTAAAAGAGAGGTATTGACTGATGAGCTTTGGTCTGTTCATTCTTACGCTGGCGATTACAATCCCATACATGATCATGGTACTAAAACTATTATGGGAGTCTCCTGCACAACCTGGACAAAAGTACCACAACAGATCTTAGACTTACCTACGGCGGGTAGCTCTGAGTACAGCTTATATAACTCGTCAGGTAATGCAGATGGTTGTTTGGCATTTAGTTATGGTCGTAATAGTTTATTAGATGTAGAGCGGTTAGCTCCACCACAAAGTTTTGTAATTAAGCCAGAAGTCGGAAAGTTCTTGATGTTTCCTAGCTGGTTGACGCATATGGTTTACCCTTTTGAGGGTGAAGGTGAACGGCGAACAGTCGCTGCGAATCTAAATGTGTGGAAAATAGATGATGACGGAACTCGTCATTAAGGAATAATAATGGATTTCATTGCAGACCTTCTTATTTATACAAGTTTATTTGTTACCGTAAGTAGCGCGATTTGCGCAGTTACTCCTACCCCCAGAGACAATGAGTTCATGGGCAAATACATTTACCCAGTGATTGAAATGGTTGCTTTGAACATAGGTAAGGCAAAAGAAGGATCTACAGCCAACCCAATTAAGTTTGTTAAAAGGTCAGACTGATGACGGCAAAAAAGACGACAAATAAGTCTAAAACACCCAGGAAAAAACCAATTCCTGCTTCAGACGCACAAGCAGCTCTGAACGAAATAAGAACTCATGAAAGAGAATGTGCTTTAAGGTATGAACGTATCGAAGAGCGATTAGCTGAAGGGTCTAATAAATTTCAAAAATTAGAAAGAATGATCTGGGGCGTATATATATTAATTGTGGGAAGTATTCTAATTCCACAGTTTTTAGGAGCATAACATGAGCGAAGGAAACAGTATAAAAATCCCAACGTGGGCGTTACCTATTGGTGCTGCTCTTTTATCTGGTGCAATAGCGTGGGGATCTATGCAAGCGCAGGCGCAGGCTACTGCAGACGAAGTAGCCGAGATAAAGGTTAAGGTGGAAGAAGCCGATACAACGGGAAAGTTAAACGCACAAGCGATAGAACAGATAACTCAGTCGCTTGCACAGATGAACGAGACAGCTCGAGACTCGGATGCGAAACTTCAGACGTTAATAGAGTTGATGATCAAACAAGCCGCGAATTAGTAAATTACGATCCAAAAAATCCGAACTTAGATTGTGATTTACGAGAATGGAGGCTCTTAGAAACGATTCAACCGCCATCTGAACGTCATGAGGTTGCTCTTGACTGGTTAAGGTGGAACAAACAAAAATGTGAATACGGAGGGCAGATATATATTCGGAATACAATGCCTCGTGTCTTAGGGACAGCGCATAGTGTTAGGGTAGAAATGTTGACATGGGAGTTAGTAAGACCTGAAGCAGAAGTAACACAAGCAATTTTAAAAAAGAGAAGATTGTGAGAACAATGATGATTTTTGTGTTAATTATCCTGAAGCAGGGAGAACCTAACCTTGAATTGTATTTTACTGAATTAACAAGTTGCTTAGAGTACCGTGATGCTTTAATTCATCAGAGTGTTGGAACTCATAATTGGATACATAGTAAAACTAAACATTTTGATGGATATTGTGAAGTTAGAGAGATCTTAACGAGTGAGGCGGGAGTTAAATATATATTTAGAGACCCGAAAGTTAAAAAAGACGATGGATAGATTATGAACGCAAAAAAACTTGAACCAAAGTCTCGTTATGCAGAGTACGACACAGACGGAGACGGGATAGTAAGCGATGAAGAACTCGCAAGACATCAAGAAATGTTGCAATTGGAATTACAAGAAGAAAAAGCTGATAGCCAAAGAAAAATGGCATGGGTGGCCATGGTCAGTATGTGTGTCTTTGCCTTGCTTCCTCTTGCTCCTTTCGTTCCTGCCGATCGCTTGTCTACATTAGCTTCTCTAAGTGATATGTTGTTTCTTTCTCAAGCTAGTGTAGTTGGGCTGTATTTCGGAGCTACTGCTTATATGGCAAGGAAATAAAATGGGATTTAAACTCAGCATAGGGCTAGGGTTAGCACTAGCTGTTACAGCAGCAGCGTTTAAGCTGTACTACGATAAATCACAAGCGGAACTTGAATCTTTTCACATACAGCTAGAACGTGCGTTGCAGAACGAAAAAATCCTGGAAGGAACAATCCAGCAACAAAATGAAAACTTAAAACAGACTGTCGAAAAACACACACTGATGTTAGCAAAAGTAGAAACACTAACTGAAGAGAATCAAAAGGCACAGGAAGAGGTTAAAAACATTAGAGAGAAATTTGCTAAACACGACCTCACTGTTCTATCGCTNAAAAAACCTAAGTTGATTGAAAAAATCATCAATAAAGGAACTAAGGATGTATTGAATGAATTGGAAAGTATTACTACTGTGTCTAATTCTTAACGGTTGTTCAGTACTAGACCGTAAACCGTCTTTGCCAGAAACCAAACAAGTAGAGGTGGTTACTGTTGTAGAGCCTGCTCCACAATATCATCCTCCTCTTCCGAATAAAGTTAACACTCTTCCTGTTGAGTGGACTGTTTTAACTCCTTCAACGATGGAAGAATACTTAATTGACTTACAGGAAGGTAATGCGCCTACTAACGCATTTTATGGACTTTCTACAAAAGGATATGAAAACTTGTCTCACAATATGGCTGAAATTAAGCGATACATTAGACAAGTTTTATCTATAATTGACTATTATAAAGAATCCGATAACAAGGAGGAAGTCAGTGAACGAATTGATTGAGATGCTAAGAAGACATGAAGGCGTTCGGGATAANGTTTATTTGTGTAGCGCAGGCTACGAAACGATAGGTGTTGGTCGCAATATAAGTGAAGATGGACTAGGACTTTCTGAAGATGAGATTGACTATCTTCTAAATAACGATATTAAAAGAGTTCGAGAAGAGCTTACAGAAGAATACTACTGGTTTGCAGGTTTAAATGACGCTAGACAAGACGCCATGATAGACCTTAGTTTTAATCTTGGTCAAACAAGGCTGAGAGGTTTTGTGAAGGCTTTAGAAGCAATGTCTCGTGAAGAATTTGAAAACGCTGCTGATGAGTTTATGGACAGCAGATGGAGTGAACAAGTTGGAGATCGTGCTGTAGAAGTTACAGAAATTATACGAACAGGAGAGTACCAGTAATGCCTCTTCAGAAATTTATTTTTAATCCTGGAATAAATAAGGAAGGTACAGCATACACTGCTGAGAACGGGTGGTTTGACGGTAATTTAGTCCGGTTTAGAAAAGGATTTCCAGAAAAGATAGGGGGCTGGGCTAAAAACTCTCTTAGTGCTTATAAGGGAACAGGACGTAAACTTCATGCTTGGGTTAATCTTCAAGGTACAAAATTTCTAGGCATAGGAACCCGTTTAAAACTTTATATCCAACAAGGGGATGAGTTTAATGACATAACTCCTCTCCGTTTAACTACGAGCGCGGGAGATGTTACTTTTTCAGCCAGTAATGGTTCTTCTACTATTACCGCAACAGATACGAACCACGGAGCAGCAGCAGGTGACTTCGTCACCTTTAGCGGGGCAGCTACTTTAGGTGGTTTAGTTACAGCGGCTGTTCTTAATCAAGAATATGAAATAGCTACTATAACCAGTGCTAACGCATACACATTTACTGCGAAAGACACTTCAGGAACCACGGTCACGGCTAACGCTAGTGATAGTGGTAACGGAGGCAGTAGCGTAGTTGGAGCTTATCAAATTAACGTAGGACTAGACACTTTCGTATCTGGTTCTGGCTGGGGTTCTGGCACTTGGGGCAGCGGTACGTTTGGGTCTGTTAGTGCGTTAAGTGCTTCTAGCCAGTTACGGTTATGGTCTATTGATAATTTTGGTGAAGATATGGTTTCTTGCGTAAGAGCAGGAGGTATTTTTCTCTGGGATAATTCAGATACCGTTTCAGTTAGGGCAAAAGCCTTAGAAGATGTAACAAACGCTAATCTTCCCCCAACACTAGGTCTTCAGGTTTTAGTTTCTGCAGTAGACCGTCATGTATTAGTTCTTGGTTCTGATCCAATTTCAGGCCCAACTCGTTCCAATGTTCTTGATCCGTTGTTAATCAGCTGGTGTGATCAAGAAAATATCTTAGAGTGGGAACCAAAAAGCACTAACACCGCAGGGAGTCTACGGCTTTCTTCAGGGTCACAAATTATAGGCGGGTTACGATCTAGACAAGAAACTCTAATATGGACAGATACCGCGCTATATAGCTTACAGTTTATAGGCGCACCGCTTACTTTTGGTGTTAATCTAGTTAACGAAGGTGTGGGATTAATTGGCCCGAATGCAGCAGTCAACTCACCTTCAGGTGTTTTCTGGATGGATCGTAAAGGATTCTACGTCTATAACGGATCTGTTCAACCTGTAGATTGTAGTGTACATAGTTATGTGTTTGATGATATTAATGAATCTCAGAACTTTCAGTTTTTTGCACTTCTTAATCGTCAATTCAATGAAGTAGGCTGGTTTTATAATTCTAGCGACTCTGACTTACCTGATAGATATGTAACGTACAACTACGTTGATAAAGTGTGGTCTATTGGTAAATTAGCTCGTACCGCGTGGCTTGATGAAGGGGTTGAGAATACTCCTAGGGCAGCAGGAGAAGCAAGCAGCAGCTATTATATTTATGATCATGAAACAGGTAACGATGCAGACGGTTCTCCTATGACTGACGTTTATATAGAATCTGCTGATTTCGATATTGGAGAAGGCGAAAACTTCCAGTTTGTTCGTCGCATGATTCCAGATGTAAGTTTTACGGGTACAGGAGGGTCTGGACAACAAATTAACACTGTGTTAAAAACCCGTAATTATCCTGGTGATTCCTTAGCTACAGATAGTACAACAGCGTTTACAGCGACCACTACTAAAATAGATATGCGAGCACGTGCAAGACAAGCCGTAGTCCGTTTTGAATCTGATGACGATGCTGATGAAGGCATACAACTAGGTGTTGGTTTTAGAATCGGTGGTACTCGTTTAGATATTCGTCCTAATGGAAGAAGATGACTAAACTTTTACAGGGAAGATTACCTATTGAATTAGAACCCACGGTTCGTGGTGATACGTTCAATAGAGCTGTTAGAGTCTTAGAATTAAGCCTAGATAGAGTTGACCCAGATAGAACTCCTGTCTTTACAAGTGACGAAAGAGATGAGCTAAAATTCGAAGCTGGGAGTATTATTTGGAATACAACTGAAAGTGTTCTTCAGGTATATTTAGGAGATTCGTGGCAGAATATTTCCACGCCCACCACCTCTGGACTCAGTGCTACAGCTAATCTAGGGGAAATACAGGTGATTGCAAGCGGATCAATAGTTGTAGAGGTTGGGTAATTTATGACGAGTATATTTAGCGACGAACAACGAGCATCCTTAATGGATTCGATGACTAATCCTGAATCTAACGCTCGTAAGATGATTGAGCAAAATGCCGAGATAGGCATCTCTCCTGACGTAACTACTGAAATACTTAATAAATACGCCACTTACGGAGCCAATACTGGTATTGGAAATTTAGGAGGAGGCCCCCTAGTTGAAGCCTTGAACGAGCATTACCGTAATCAGGTAGATGCTCCTTTGCAACAAGATCCTCCTGAAATGTTTATAGGCGGTCTTTTAGAAGGTATTAGAAACGCTGGGGCTAATGTAGGAACGTATCTAAAAGATGTGTTTACTAAAGGAGGAGAAGCTGCAGGTAAAGCAGGTGAGTTAGTAGAAGAAACATCAGAAGCAGCAATTAATAGTCCTGTTACTGGAACAGAAGGTGCTGCGGCAGATGTTGTAGAAACAACTGCTGACGAACTTACAAGAAGACAGAAAATAGAAAAGTATTTAGAAGAAAACCCTGTTGTTGCTAAACAAATATTTGATGCAGGAGGAACTATAGCGGGGATACTTGCTAAAGAAGCGGTAGGGCAAGACGATACCCCTGCTTCAATTCGCGCTCCACGTCCTAGATTTCAACCAGGACAAGTTCGTACTCAGCGGATAGGTATGGAAGATGGCGGTACAGTCCTTAACCGCAAAATGTTTCTAGGAGGCGGTGAGGTTGATGGTCCTGGAGGCGAGAAAGAAGATTTAGTTCCGATTTGGGCTAGTCCTAACGAATACGTTGTTTCCGCTAAAGGCGTGAGACGAATGGGTGGCGGCGACCTTCAACAAGGAATCGCGGCTCTTGATAGAATAAATTTTGGTGATGAACGACATGGCTGAGAATCAAACTGCATATAGTTATCAGGCTCCTGACCAGTATATATACAACCTCTTAACAGGTGCAGGAGGTCGTTTTGGTCTACTTCCAGGAGTAGAACAATATTACGCAAGTCAGTTCCAAAACCTAGGAGCTGCCGATAGTAGTCCGTTTACTTATACAGGTGAACGTATTGCAGATTTCTCTCCTAGAGAAAAACTTGCAATGCAAATGGCTGATCAAGGTATTGGTGCATTTCAACCGTATTTTAATCGTGCTGCCGGTCTAAGTGAAGAAGCTCTTGCTACGTTAGCAGGAGGAACTTCTGAGGCAAAAGCACAGCTTTTACGTTCTCTACAACAAGGAGAAGACTACACTCGCACAGGATTAGACAGAGCCGTAGGTGCGGAAGGTGATTTTCGTGGCCAGTTATCAGAAGCTGAACGGCTAGCTAGAGAAGGACAAGCACTTTCAGATCCGTATCTAAAAGAAGCGATAGGCGAAGCAAGAAGAAGTGTTTCAGATCAACAAGGTTATTTACAAGAAGCACAAGACTTCACCCGAGCTAGTACGGCAGGATTCGATCCTTCTTCAGTAAGTGACTACATGGATCCTTACGAGGATGCTGTTGTACAACAAGCGATGAAAGATATTCGTGAATCGCAAGCTAAAAGCGATATTGGACGACGAGCGGGAGAAGTAGGACAAGGAGCATTCGGAGGTGCAAGGTCTCGTCTTACACAAGAAGAGTCTGACCGTGTAACAGGTCGTGGATTAATGGACGCTGTTGCAGGAATCAGGAGTCGTGGCTATGAAGGCGCACGATCAGCGGCTATGGGTGAATTTGGAAGACAGCGTGGAGCTGAAGCAGCTGCTGCTGGAACTACTGCAGGATTAGGTGCTCAAGCAGGAAGCGCACGATCAGGATTGGCGGGACTTCTTTCCTCTATAGGAGGGCAAAGAGGTGCTGGAATGGAACGATTATCATCGACCGTTGCTAACCTTGGATCACAAGGTTACGGAGCGGGAATGGGCACTTCGGGTGCACTTACGTCAGGAGGGCAACAGCTCTACGGCATGGGGACTGGGGCTTCTTCTGCGTTAAGTGGACTCGCAGGACAGCTGGCTGGAGGTCAACAAACTGGGGCATCAGCAATGCAAGGCTATGCCGCACAACTTCCTGGATTAATGCAAGGTGATGTGTCTAATATGATGAATATAGGCGCAATGAACCGAGCCAGAAACCAAGCTCTTATGGATCTAAATTACCAGAATTTTGTAGGTCAGTACAATTTGCCACAACAGCTTATGTCTGGTTACGCAAACTTCTTAACTGGTGCAGGGCCGCTGGCTGGTGGAACAGGATACTCAGGAACTACAATGCAAACCCCATTTACCTATGCAACAGGAACAGGAGCAGGGTCAGGATACGCTGGGTATGGAGCTGAGGGAGGTTCTGCACGATCTATAGACCCTAATAAACAAAAAGGACTCGCGGCTCTTTCTAAGAAAGCCCCTGATGTAGTACGAAAGATGGGATTTACCCCAGCCAAAGCAATGCATGGAGGAATCGCGTCTCGTTTTCCAATGACTTCTCGTAAAATGAGGACTGGCTAGTGGCTACGAATTTCGGTTTTAATATCGGCGGGGGAGGACTCGCGGATCTTGTTCAGACGCCTAAAGTAACGCCCGTAAGAGGGGTGCAATTCGCTCCTAGTCCTAGACTTCCTAGAGAACAGGAAAAAGACTCTAAGAAGCAATTATTAGGTGCTCTATTAGGAAGCGCATCTCCTTTCCTAGGTGATTTAGCTTTAAAAGGTATCGCTCAAATTCCTGGAGCTGAGAAATTTTTCTATAAAGATGACCCTACTGCTTTAGCTGCTCAAATTAAGCCAGAAGACATTCTTACAGATACCGAAATACCTGAAGAACAAACTTCGTTTACTGCAGAAGAACTAAGACAAAAAATAAGACAGGGACGTCTTGCAGAAATAGATAAAAGTGCCCCTGCTTTAGAGACTCCTCAGGTAAAAACAATAGGAGGAGAAATAGTAAGTAGGATCTTAGGGTACAGTCCTGGATTAGCATTAGGAGACGAAGACGATGGGTCTGTTGCTTCTTTTCTAACTACAGCAGGCCAAAGTCAAAAACTTCTTTCTGCATTAGAACAGTCAAAAGTTGAAAGTGCAGTAGACAGAAGCCAACTTAGAGCAAGAGAGTTTGCAGACGTAGATCCGAAATTAACCCAAGTTACAGTAAACGGTTGGAAAGATATTGACGGTAAACTTGTAGGCTACCAGACTCGTGCTTTACGAGATGAAAACGGGGTAACTTGGATAGAGAGTCGTGGGGATCAGCGTTTTGACAAACAACAAGGAACAAATGAAGTTGTTCCTAAAGGACAGTATTACCGTAACACTCAAATGACCATGCTAGACGGAGATATAGGAGAGGTAACTACAGATACTTTCCAAGATTCCGGAGGCAGAACAGACGGACAGCTGTATGAAGTAAGTCTTGTAAAAGGCATGAACCCTAAAACTGGGCAACCGTTTATAGAAAGGCGAGTGTTACAAGACGACGGTTCTTATAGAACTGTTGCTGAAATGAAACAAGATGGTTACAACTTAGTTTCTACAGTTGATCTAACTACTGAGCGTGCGATTCCTGGTAAATTAAAAACTAATGACCAAAAACGATTAGACGACTTCGTTCTAAGAAGAGACGCTACTCGTAATCTCGTTTCCTTAGCTACTCAAATCATGGATCGTTTGGGTATGGAAAACGCTTATGTTGATGATGAAGGAAATATACAAGGCTTAGACGAAGCTGTCACTACTGGTTCTGCTGTGTACGCGGCTAAATTTTTGGATATTTTTGACAGAAATGTAAGAATGTTCGGCTCTAAACTAGCTCAGATTTACGGAATGGAGGGGTCTGATCAAACTAGTATTTTCGACGAATTTGTAAAAAGAAATGTTGATCCAGATAGCGGTGCTAAAGGATTAGCAGATGCTCTTAACTATTATCAAACTGCATTAGAAAGCCAAGATCAAGCTGAAATAGACAAAGCTAGAAGTTTTCTTATTGATGACTTACAAAAAATTAAAGATACTGTTGGAACAGATCTTGCAGATAGTCCAACTAGTTGGTTAAATTTTGACAGAGAAAAACTAAAAAAATATTTACAAGACACTGGTTTTTATGGAGCGGCCCAGATACGGTTAGCGTTTTTAATGGCTTCTGCTAGAGGCGAATCATTATCTAGGATTTCAGACAGAGACGTTGCATTAAACTTACAAACTATGGGTTTCGAAGACGGTAATCCCGCAGTAGTTGTAGATAAACTAGGAGGAGCTATATTTGATGCAATACAAAACACAGATAGAGAAAACGCTTCGTCTTCTACATTAAGAAAAATAGATTTACTACCAGGAATGAGTATCGACGAGCAAAGAGTCACTTTAGAAAATATTAGAGACGATTTTGCAGCTCAATATAATTTAGATGTTGGCCCTGATTCAGATGTAGACCGTCTATTTAATTTAAAAGGAACGACATCTGAAGACATAGCAGAGATTGGAAGATTACGCAGAAAAATAAGAGGCGATGCACAACGAAACACTGGTGGTGCTGCAAAAACTACTTTTGTATATGATCCTAAATTACAAATGTTTTTACCTGCTACAGTAGCTCGAGAGATTTTAGGGGGAGAAAACCCAGAATTTGGTAGATTCGGCCGATATTTGATGATGCTGAAATATAATTTAAGAACAGGAACAACTCCTGGAAAACGTAGTACAGCTCCTGGATCCCGTGTCAATAGACCTACTAGAGTTAATACAGGAGGAGTCAAGACTAGCGGTGCGTTTAGCAAACGAGCACAGGATCAAACTCCATAATGGCCGCTGAAAATTTAATTACAAAAGACCCGTTTTATGAGTCTGATTTTTTCCAAAAAGTTGCAGAAGAATCAGGGGCTATTGACTTATTAGATTCTGAAAACTATTTCAACTCACGTTATAAAGATGCTCAAGGAAACATTCGTGGGTTTACTCCCCGTCAAATTTTAGAGTCAGGTGGCCCTAAAGGTAATGTTGTACAAGAAGTTGAAAGAAAACGAGGCAATAGAACATACAGCGAAAAAGTTGCTTTATCTAATCCTGAATTTTTTCAATTTGCATCTGTTTTAGAACAAGTTTTAGACAATCCTGATTTACTAAGGGATGTTACAGAAAACCTTGGAGTAGATGAAAGTAAACTTCGATCTGACTATGAAGCAGTTGAGCCTGTTTACTCAGCGATGTGGTCTCGTATTAACAATAATAAAAGTAGTGCTGGTTTAACTACTTCTGATTATGAGCGACGAGAACAAGAAGAAGAACCGCTAGTCCCTCCTGGTGTGGCAGCAACTAGTGGCGTACTTGGTTACGCTATTTCACAAGGTGCTGAAATGTTGCGCGGAGGTCTTTTTGAATCTAACGAAGACCAACGGGAAGCTCTTATATTACGCGGAGTAAATCCTCGTTTTGTTGAAAATTCTTATGAAGAATACGCACCTATTGACGAAGATTATTTTTATCGAGTAGGTGTTTCTCCTGTTTTTTCGACACCAACAGAATATAAAAACATTATTCGTAAATTTGACCCAGACGCTAAAGTTGAATATATAAATCCTGATATTCCTGAAGAAGGATTGTTGGTTAAAAGTAGATTTAACCCTTTCATTCGTGGAGAAGGTGAAAGCGCAGGGGATTATGCATGGCTTCCCGTGGCTAATGTACAGCCTATGGAATCAATGCTTGAAGGCGATATTTCCCCAGCGTTACGAGAACTTGCTAAGTTTGGAGCGCAAGAAGGAGTNGGTATTACTGCGGGNGGTGGAGCTGTTGCTNTTGCAGGAAAAGTCGCCCGAGACAAAATACAAAATCGTCTACAGAGAAAAGCTAAAGATATTGATGATCCTGGGGCTTCTAGATACTTAGATGCAAAAGACTCTCCAAAAATTCAAGCGTTAAAAGAAATAGGCTACACGACCCTAGGAGTAGCTTCTGGAGAAGCTCTTGTACGTTTTGGACAACTAGCTTTAGGAACTACTGAAGCAGGGGGCAATGTACAACCTGACTTACAATTTGAAAGAGCAGTAGAAGATTCAGGAGCCATCTTCCAAGCTGCTTTGCTTTATGGAGCAGGTGGGGATGTTTTAATTAGAAGTCTCGGAGCTATGTGGACTAAGCTAACGGGTAGACCTGTGCAAAGCGAGATCATTGATGAAATGATGGTTGAGGCGAGAGTTCTTGGAGATAAAATCAGGCGAATTAACGACGGAAATGCCGATGCGCTCCCTGAAGAAATGACGCCTCAAATGCGAGACAGGATTGCAGAAGTAGCACGAGATCCTGAAACTGGGTTAATTGATCTGCCTGAGTTTGACGAAATGACACCAGGAGAGTTATTAAAACTTACTGGAGACGCTGCAGACGAAGCCGCAAGAAGAATTAGACAACGAAAACAAACACTAGGGCAACTTTCAGAAAACGAACGAATATTAGCGTTTGAAGAATTAATGTCTGAAGTAATGTTAGAAATGCCTATCGCATTAGACTTAGAAGATTTTCATAAAAACAACTCTGCTATGCTAGAGCAGTTCTATAGAGATATTTTAAGAAAATCAGGGTTAAACCCCAGAGAAGCAGAAGAACTAGGAGTCTCTAAAGAAACTTTAAACGATGTCTTTAGCGGAATAAGAACTGAACAATTAGTTAAAGAACTTTCTGAAGAAGAGCAAGCTATTTTTGATAAAATGGCAGAGAAACAATTAGGTCAGATGCTCGCATCTGATACTTCTCGAGCAGGAAGACAAAAAGCTGCAGAAAATATACAAGAACGTGTAAACACTGCTCAGAGTAAAGCATTTCCTGATGAAAAATCTAGGCTTATTGTTCAACGAAGCGAAGAACTTGATGCAATTCGCTCTAAAATGGACGGAATATTAAGTCGAGAGCAATATAACGATCAAAGAGCCACTGTTAAACTACCTAAGTACATAAAAGAACCGTTAAGAGATTTTTTAAACGCTAATAAAGAAGCAGGGGTTGTGTTCGGATCTGAAGACACGGCTGAGGCTGCGGAGTTTATACGTGCGATTCTCCCTAATCGTGAGACTGAAGACATTAGTATTAAATTAATGTTGGGTGAAGGGCGAGTAACCGAAGGTCCAAGAAAGGGTGATTTTCTTGAACAAAGAAACTTTACGCAAAAAGAATTGATTCTTACTCGACAAAACCTAGCTGCTGCTTTATCTGGTCATCCCAATAAAGTTATCCGTGAAAAAGGCGAAGCACTTCTTAAAGGAATAGATAATGCGATAGACGATAATTTTCGTCAAATGTATAAAGTTCAAACAGGTAAAAAAGCCCCAGAAAATATGGAAAAAGTTTACGACGAAGTTGGTCGTGANTATCAAGTACTTGCTGGGCAACTTGTTGATAAACAACAGGAACTGTCTGCTCGATTTTTAGTTGATCTTGCTAAAAAAGATGAATCTGAAATAGGTTCTTTTATTAGAACTTCAAATCCTGGGAATGTTAGATCACTAGTAGAGTTTGTTAGTCGACAAGAAGGCGGCTTAGAAAAAATTGAGTCTATAAAGACAACTGTCTTAGAGTCTATTAAACGAGAAGTTGACGCAGACAATGTCAATCCAGGAACTGCTCGAAGCCGTTTTAATAATATTTTGTCTAAAAACGAAGAACAATTACGAGCTTTATTTCCTGAAGATTTTGTAAAGTTCGAAGATTACAGAAGTTTTTTATCCGAAGCTCAAAAAGCTGTAACTAAATCACAAAGTAATATTAGATCAATTAATCGAGAATTAGAAAAATTAAAAGATGAAACTGGTAAAGCACGAACACTGACAGAAGTGCTTGATCAATATTTTAATCTTTCTGCTCGAGGAACAAAAAACGTACAAGAAACTCAACTGTCAAATTTTGTCAAAAATATAGGCAAAACAGCAGAAGATTACCCTGAGTTAAGAACTGCATTACAACAATATTTTGCAGAAAATATTGTGTTAGGACTAAGAGGAACAGCGTTTAGAAAAACTCCTCGTGGTACACGAATGTTAGATGCAGCTGGTCCTGATTCATCTTTTGATATTAATAGACTTAAAGAACTTATTTTAGACCCGTTTAGCACAGACGCTGACGCAGCTAGGTTTTTAGAACCTGTTGTTGGAGCTGATGAAGCTTTTAGATATGCAAAAGACCTAAGAATTTTAGCTAGAATGGTAAATCAACAAAAAGGGTTTGCTGGTAATCCTCTTGAAAGTTACCTTGGTAAACAAGCCAGAAGAAGGGTTGACGATGTAAGATCACGAGGCCAAGGAACCAGAGGCGGCATAGATCGAATACGAAGATTTGTATTTGGGCCGTTAGATTTAACGGCTACTCGAATCGGTGTGGCGAGAGATGTTTTCGCTGAAGAACTTGATAGTGCAAAAGCAGTTTATCTAGGTCGGATTGTTTCCGATCCTACTAAACTAAAAGCATATTTACGAGCAGAACAGATGAAACTTCCTGCTCTTACAATGTTTCACGTAACGCAAGCTATCGCTCAAGGAAGATCTGAGAACGTAGGAAGTGAAGAAAATCAAACTGCTCGAGACCGTATGATAAGAGAATTATCTAATTTAACCGAAGAGCAAAATACAATGCCCGAGCGAATAATGCGATTGTATGAGGAATTATTCTAATGTCTGTTTTTTATCAATCAAAAATTCTACAAACGCCTACTGAAGAAATGCAAGACGGTGGCAGTGTTAAACCTCGCAAGATGTTTAGAGGAGGTGTGGGTGGTTTTGAACTTCCTGAAAATTTACAAGAACTTATTGGGTACGCTCCTCAAAACCGTATAGAAGATGCCGCTGAAGAAGAAACAGCCCCCGCTACGGTGGATGCATCAACCCCTGTTACTGTGAATGAAAACCTTCTTAACTTCACCCCTGCTCAATTAGCAAGACAACGAGAAGACCTTGCAATTGGACCAGAGCAAGGAATTTATGGAAACTTCCCTACTACAGAAGGTGCAGCGGAATTTCTTTACGGATTTGACGATCCGTATATTGATCCTAGACAAGATACTGGAACACAAACAGAAACTACTACTGAGACAGTTCCTACAGAAGAAGTAACTGTACAAACAATCCAGGAGATGATAGAGGAAGGAAGCCTTACTCCTGAGTATATTCAAGAACTAATTAATGCTGAAGGTCTTACAAGAGACGATGTCTACAGTATTCTTGAAACAGGATTCTCGTTCAGCGAAGAACAAATGGCCCAGCTGTTTGATCAAGGAGTCTTGACAAGAGATGAAATTGCAGCTTTAGTTGATGAAGCGGTTGCAGCCGCTGAAGCTGGAGAAGAAACAGGAGAAGCATTAACGGAAGAAGAGGTCGCTGAGATAGCCGCTTCTTCGGGCATGACTGAAGATCAAATAAACGAGCTTATTGCTCAACAAATTGGTGGTCAAGATATGAGCCAATTTGTAACACAACCTCAGTTGCAAGAACAGATTGCAGGACTAGAAGGACTGTTTCAGAACTATCTAACACCTGAACAGCTACAAGGTTACTTAGACGAGCAAAGCACTGGTTATGATCAAACGATTCAAGAACTTACGAAGCAAGCTAGGTTCATTGGAACAACAGTACCAAGACGTACAGTCACAATACGAAGCGGATGCGGTGCAGAATCAAATTGATCAAACTAAAGATGATCTCAATACTTATTTTGCTAGTGCCGCTCCTACTGGTCCACGAACAGGGTCTACGTCGCAGTTTAAATCTGGATCTTCGTTCCTTCCTGGAGGTAGCCCGATGGCTAACCTAATAGGAATGCAGAGAGAAGGACAAGGACAAGACCCGTTTAGCACATACTTAAAAACATTTACTCCAAGTTATTCGGATTATGATGCACCGTTTACTGCAGAAGAGTATGGTAGTCGAAACCAACCACTCATAGGAACCCAGTACTCTAATCCGTTTACTGGTGGAGCTTCTTACAGAGGAGCTGACGGTGGTCAAATTTCTTCTAATGGGATTATGGATCTCACGAACTTCGATACGAATGTTCAGCCTTTTCAAAACGCTTTTAGACCGAATAAACCAAGGACATAATTATTATGATGCCGATTAACGAACAGCCGAACCGATTAGATCAAATGAGAACCGCTATGTCTCAGAACACGGCCCCTATGCCTATGGGAGGCAACCTAACTCCCTTGAATGCTCCCCCCGTAGGCTCTATGCCTCCTCCCCCACCTGCAGGGGGAGGCGGTCCTCAAACGGCTTCACCTGCACCTATGGATCCTGTGCCAGCAGAAGACAACGCTCGTTTAGATGAGCTGTTAAACGCTGTCGCAGGCGAAGAAGGGATGATGCCTGAGGAAGGTATGATGGAAGAGGCTCCTATAGAAATAGCTAGTGGTTTAGCCGATGCTGCAGTTAGTCTTGCAGGTTCTATTCCTGCTGCTAGAGCAGAATTAGAAGCAGCGTTAGCTCAACTAGATGCAATGGAGATGGTATAAGGACTAGCGTAACCAGTCCTGCCACTTATCATCTCCTAGGACTTCCTGAGCAAGATCTAGTTTATTTCTGAGGGCGTCGACAATTTTTTCATCTACTGTATCTTTGGCTACAAGATCAACGTAGGTAACTTTATTAGTCTGTCCAATACGGTGCGCTCTATCCTCCGACTGTAGGCGTTTCTCTAAATCAAAATTGTTAGAGTAATAAATTACATTCTTAGCCTCAGTCAACGTAATCCCATACCCTCCTGTTTGTGTGTTTCCTACGAAAAACCGTAACGGGGATTCAGGGTCTTGAAAATCTCTAATAACACGCTCACGCTCATCAGGATGAGTATCTCCGAAATAAGAAGATACCGCCTGTGTACCAAACACTTCGTGTAAGCTGTTTACTATTTCTACAATGTTCTGTCGATAGTTCGCCCAGATTATTACCTTGCCTTGCATCTCTGATATCACTTCGAACATTGAGTCAATACGGTTATTGTCTATAGGGATGTCTTTGTCATCATCACTTTTAACATGGCCACATACTATCTGATGAAGTCTTAATAACTGTGTGAGTATGTTCGTAACAGAAATCTGTTCCTGATCTTCTAGGATCGTGATTGCGTATTCTTTTAACTCGTTATAGAGCTTCTTCTGTTCAGCTGTCAGTTCTACGTCTCTGCGCTGATAGACTTTATCAGGTAAGTCTAGGCAGTCTTTCTTCAATACCCTGAAGGAAAACTTATCTAGTTTCGTGGTTAGTTCATCTAGGTTTCTAAACCCTACAACCTGTTTCACTGTTCTCCCTCCGAAATACCGATTAACAACCTCACCGTAATGATTCTGAAAAGAATAGAAAGAACTAAACCCTAGCAGATTTCTCTCTAAGGTCTCTGTCTGGCTATACAGGTCTAGTGGTGATTGAGTTATTGGAAACCCTGTCAGTATTCTTCTAAACTTAGCGTCTTTACTAAGTTTTATGATTGCCTTAGTTCTGGCAGCTTTCGGATTCTTAATTGTCGTTGATTCATCAACCGCGAACATTGTTAAGTGACTGAAGATAAACTTCTCAGTGAACGTCACTCCTTTCTTTGAGCTAAACGCCTCTACGTTTATGACCAGGATCTTCAGCTTATCCATTACATCAAACAACGCGGTTAGATCTTCTTTCTCCTTCTTACGAGGATTAGGCGACCAAACGGCTATATGGTGCTCTATGTAGTCAGGGAGGTGTGTAGGTATCTCCCTAGAAGCCCAGTTCTTGTAGACTCCTTTAGGGGCGATAATAACAGCTGCATTGATGGCTCCTTTACCGTAAAGTATGCCAATAGTATCAATTAAGACTTTCGACTTCCCCGTACCCATCTCCATGAACAGCGCATACTTCTCTTTTTTCCATGAGCGAAGCAACGCAGTGCGTTGATGTTCAAACGGTTCAGTCTTGAATTCGTATTTCAAGACTCTATTTCCTTTCTAAGTTCTAATAGAGATTATAGTAAATAATAATAAAAATAGAAAATTTATTTCTTGAGAAAAAGCCCCTTACTAATACAACTAATATATTCTATTACTTTCTTCTCTCTGTTTTTCCCTTACGTCTCAACTGNTTAGGACTGAATTATTACTTCTATTACTCTATTGCTCTTCTTTTACGAAATTTTTAAAAAAGTTTTTATTTTAAAATCAAGTAATACAATAAATACCGCTTTACTTTCCAGCGAGTCCTCTAGTAAAGTTTTTACTTATAAAGGAGAAATTAGAAATGACAGTGTATATTGTGCAAGAATCTCCTGGAAAAAACCTAGTCCCTGCTCAAAAGTACGGTGAACTAGAGTTACTACTTCCAGCGAGAACAAACCTGATGCTTTCTACAGGACCAGAGGTTTTAAAACTAAAGAGAAAGCTAAGTGATTTCAATGATGAAGATTACCTGTTACTGGTGGGAGACCCAGCAGCAATAGGTTTATGTTGTGCTATCGCAGCATCCGTAAACGGACGGTTTTCAGTTTTGAAATGGGATAGACAGGAGATGGCTTACTATCCTGTTACATTCGATATAAGAAGAACTCCAACAGAATTAGGGGAATTATATGTCTGAGACAGAAGACGCAGGGTTGACTTTCGAGGAGTTGACTGGTGGAGAAACCACAGAAGAGTGGAGCGACACCACTACTGATAATGAATACTCTAAGATTTCTGCAACAGCGCAGAGACTACTACATCAAGATAGACTAGTAGAAAGTTTAGAAGCTGACTTGAAAGCGGCTAAAGAACTAGCCAGAACAATACGGGAACAAGAGCTTCCTGAAGCAATGCAGTCTGCTAACTTGATGGAAATAAAATTAACAGACGGCTCTAAGATATCCATAGAGCAGTTCTATAAAGGTCACATCTCCGAAGCTAACAGAGATAAAGCACACGACTGGTTAATGGCTAACGGTCACGGTGGAATTATTAAACATGAGATTACTGTTAAGTTCGGTAAGGACGAAGACGAAAAGGCTTCGAACACATTAGAAAGATTAAAGCAGCAGGGACTAGACCCTGCGGTTAAGCAAGGAGTTCATTCACAGACGTTAAATGCGTTTGTGAAGGAGCAGCTCACGGGTGGGAAGGATATTCCTGCTGATTTATTCGGGATATACGTGGGATCCCGCGCCAAAATAAAGTAGAGGAAAAACTATGGCTAGTAAGAAAGTAGCAGAGCAGCAAGCCTCTGACCTCATACCTTTCGATGACGATTTGTTATCTGCGGGTACAGGGCTAGAGGACGCGGAGGCTTCAGATTATGCAATTCCGTTTCTACGGATTCTGCAATCAATGTCGCCTCAATTAAAAAAGAGTGACGGTAAATATATCGCTGAGGCAGAAGAAGGTAACTTCTTCAATACGGTTACTGAGGCGGTGTACGACGGGTCAGACGGAGTATTGATTATTCCATGCGCCTATAAAAAGAAGTATATAGAGTGGGTGACTCGGGAAAACGGTGGTGGTTTCGTAAGTGACCAACATTCTGTACAGACATTAGCATCTTGTAAAAAAGATGACAGTGGACGTTTTATCATGCCTAATGGTAATCAACTTGCTGAAACGGCAGAGTATTACTGTATTTTTGCGCAAGATGAAAATGCTCCTGAGCAAGTTCTATTGAGCTTGACTTCTTCACAGCTAGGCTTTTCGAGACGTTGGAATACAATGTTGAACAATGCTCGAGTGGTAAATAAGGCAGGAGAAGCTGTACCAGCTCCTATGTTTGCACATACATATCGACTAACTACAATTCCGCAATCTAATGATCAATATAGTTGGATGGGACTTTCTGTTGAAAAAGAAGGGCCAACTTCATTGCCATTAGCAACAGCGGCATTAGAGTTTATGAAGGCGGCTAGACAAGGCACTGTTCGAGTACAACAAGAACAAGAATCAGTGGTAACAACTACGGAGGAAGAGAACGAGGACGACGTTCCATTTTAGTGTTAAGGGTGAGCAATGTCATTACAGGAAGAGTTTGCCCACCGTTTTGCGGGGTTAAGGCACGGTCATAGTGTCTTTACCCCGACAAAAGAAACACGGGAAGATGGGAAAGCAAAGGGTAAGTATGTAACTATATCTAAAACTCTGAGCAAAAAAGAACTTGAGGATATTTGGTTACAACACCTAAAAGGTGAAAGAGGTCTCGGTATAGTACCGATTGACGAAGATAACAACTGCATTTGGGGATCTATTGACATCGATGAGTTTTCAGTAGATCTGAAGGCTTTAGCCAAGAAGCTAAAGAAATTTAAATTACCTTTGGTCGTGTGTCGATCAAAGAGTGGAGGGGCGCACTTATTTCTATTTGTGTTTGACCCCGTTCCTGCATCTACGATGCAACGAAAACTTAGACAAGTAGCGTCTGCTATTGGGTTTGGTCAGTCTGAGATATTTCCTAAGCAAACTAAGCTCTTATTAGAGCGAGGGGATAGAGGAAGTTCTCTGAATATGCCTTATTTTGGCGGGGAGAACTCTACTGGTTACGGCTTCGGCCCGACTGGTAAAGTTCTCAGTCCGAAAGAATTCCTAGAGTATGTAGAGACACTCGTTCTAACTGAAGAAGAGTTAGAGAAACTAGAAGTGGTTCCTATACTAGAGGACGCTGAGTGGCTAGATCAGGCTCCTCCTTGTTTAGAGCATCTAATAGCTCAAGGGTTTCCGAAAGGAATGCGAAACTCAGGACTGTTTAACGTAGGAGTTTTTCTACGAAAGAAGTTCCCAGATGATTGGGAAAGCCGAGTAGAGCAGGCTAACCATAAGCACTTCTCTCCTCCTTTGAGTGCACAAGAAGTGTTAACGGTTACGAAACAGGTTCAGAAGAAAGATTATTTCTATAAGTGTAACGATCAGCCGATAGCGGGACACTGTAACAGTCCTCTATGTAGAACTCGTAAATTCGGTATAGGAGCCTCGGGCGGCACCCCTCTGTTCAGTAATCTAACTAAGCAGAACAGTGACCCTCCTATCTGGTTCTTAGATGTAGAAGGTGGACGACTAGAGTTAGAAACTGAAGAACTCCTGAACCAGAATAGGTTTCAGAGAAAGTGTATGGACAGTCTCAATATTATTCCCCAGAAGGTAAGGGATAATGTCTGGCGTCAGATTATACAACAGCTCCTGGATACTTTGACTATCATCGAAGTTCCTAAAGACGCATCAACTGAGGGGCATTTCAACGAATTATTAGAGACGTTTTGTACTGAACGTCCTGCTAGAGAACGTGACGAGTTACTATTAGGAAAGCCGTGGTCAGATAAAGATAGAACATATTTTAGACTAGGCGATCTGATGGACTACTTACACCGCAAGAACTTTAGAGAGTACCCTAGAAATAAACTTACAGCTAAATTGAGGAACATGGGAGGAGATTCTTATTTCTTCAATATAAAAGGGAAAGGTGCGAATGTGTGGCACATACCACAGTTTGAAGCTCAGACAGAATCACACGATTTACCTGATTTCGACGACAGCGTATTGTAGATGCTAACACAACGGGCACAAATAATACTTGGCCCTCCTGGAACTGGTAAAACAAGCACCTTGTTAGGGTTACTCGAAGAGGAACTTGATAAAGGAACAGACCCTGAAGACATAGGGTTCTTTACGTTTACGAAACAGGCAGTGCAGGAAGGAAAGAGCAGAGCGATGTCGAAGTTCTCTGTGACTAATAACCAACTGCGGTATTTTAGAACCCTCCACTCGTTATGTTTTTATCAGTTGAGTCTATCTAAAAGCAGTGTTATGTCTTCTTCGGATATACACGACTTAAATGAAAAGCTGAACCTTAGATTGAAAGGAGCAGTAAGTACCGAAGAAGGACACATCTCTGGCATCTCTAAAGATGATCGACTATTGTTCATAGAAAATCTCTCTAGGATGCGACAAGTCAGTTTAGAAACACAGTGGCACGACGCTGACGATGCTGTGGGTTGGTTCGAGTTAGAAAGGTTTGCTAACGGACTAAAGCTGTTTAAACAGGATCGACTGTTGATCGACTACACTGATATGCTGCAACTGTTCCTTACCCGAGGAAAGGCTCCGAAGCTAGATGTAATGTTTGTCGATGAAGCTCAAGACCTTTCTCCTCTTCAATGGGCCGTGGTCAGGAAGTTGTGTGACTCAGCTGATCGTATCTATATCGCAGGCGACGATGATCAAGCTATCTATCGTTGGGCTGGTGCAGATGTCGATTACCTCATTCGCAACTCTAAAGATGCGATGGTTCTCAAACAGTCCTATAGAATCCCTAAATCTATCCATAGCCTTGCCGAGCGTTGTATCGGACAAGTCGGTTCGCGTGTACATAAAGTGTGGAACCCTAGAAAAGAAGAAGGACACGTTTCGTGGGAACCGTCTTATGAAACTATAGACATGGAACACGGTGAGTGGTTAGTGTTAGCAAGGACAAATTATCTACTCAACAACATCGAACAACACTGTAGGTCTGAAGGTTGGTTCTATAAAAGCAAAAATAAGCCAAGCGTTTCGGAAAGGAAGATCATGTCAGTGCGATCTTGGGAGAGTTTTAGAAAAGGAGAGGGAATCCCCTTTGTAGATTTCACCAAAGTGCTTAATTATTTAAAGATTCGTCTACCTAACTCCCTCGAGAATTTCGACTTTGATACTTATATCACACACGAAATAGCCTCAAAACACATTCCCAACCTTCCTAACGAATATTGGTACGATGTATTCACCGCAATCTCAGCAGATGAGCGCAGTTACATACGAGCCATGCTTAGGCGGGGTGAAAAGATCACGAAAGAACCACGGATACGCTTATCCACCATTCACGCAGCCAAAGGAGGTGAAGCAGATAATGTAATTTTACTAACCGACATATCAAGTCGCGTATACAAATCTTTCCAGGATAATCCTGACGATGAGTCGCGTGTGTTTTATGTAGGGCTTACTAGAGCAAAAGAAAACCTTTATTTAATTGAGCCGCAGACGCAAAAGTATTTTCCGCTTTAGTGCTTTACCTTCTAAGGGTCTTTAAGTAAACTAATAAATAAGAAAGGAGAAATAAATGAATATATTTGTTACTGACCCAGATCCAGTAATAAGTGCACAGACGTTGTGTGATAAACACGTTGTCAAGATGGTACTTGAATCAGCGCAGATGTTATCTACAGCTTGGCGCGAACCTAACGATCTAAGGTCGAGTGAATTCTCGTCAAAGTACGCAGACGAACATGAATTATACAAAACCGCACATCCTAATCACCCCTGTAGTATTTGGGTTAGACAAGCTCGAGAAAACTATAAGTGGTTATACAGACACTTCGTTGCTTTGTGCGATGAGTACACACACCGCTACGGGAAAAGTCATGCCTCTGCTAGACTCAAGGGGCCATTGATGTGGCGTCCTTTTAGATCTAGTGCCCTACTAGATGCGATAGAAGAACCTTACGGGTTCGTACTAGCAATGCCAGATGAATATAAGTCAGACGATGTGTTTGACTCTTATCGAAATTATTTAATAAACGAAAAACAACATTTTGCTAAATGGGAGAAAGACCCTAGCCGCAAACCAACATGGTGGAGAACATAATGGCTTCTATTAGGAAGAAACTCGAAGAAAACGTAAACAACAGTAAAAACACTCGCATGGATATTGCTAGTGGAAATATGCTAGGAAACTGGCGACCTGACGAGATCACCCACATGACTCGTTACGATAAGATTTCCTCGCTCTGTATCGAAGAAGCGAAGAAATTAGGCAGACCTATCAACACGCTAGAGGCAGGATGTGGAGAGATATGGGTTCTTAGAAATCTGTACAAAGCCTACACCGTTAAGAAGTCTGACATCATCGCCTCTTATCGAGGAGTCGATATAGACCCTGCGTGTCTCAACGAGAAACAAGGGTACAGCAGCCCGACAGGACTAGTAGAAGATTCTACTTGGTTTAAGAACTTCAACGGGCAGATAGATATCCAAGACCTTACCGTTAACCCTGTATTCGATTTACCTGATAACTCTATTGATTTCTTCTGGACGACAGAAGTTATTGAACATATGAACCGAGAGTTCATCTCAAGCGTGGCTTGATGATGCTAACCGTGTTTTGAGACCAGGAGGTTTGATTTACGTCTCTACACCTAACCACGACGGCTCCAACGATAAGTTGCCTGAAGACCACATATACGAATGGGGGTTCGAAGAACTCAAGAAAGAGTTGACCCGATATACTCGAGGATGGTTTTTACAATCTGTAGTTGGTACGTTCGCTCAGATGCCTAAACTAAAAGCAGCTATGCATAAAGA
>FUFK010047880.1_pt1 | contig 27575 bp, 29 predicted proteins | sample 1021851 | NCBI WGS metagenome assembly FUFK01 (sample SAMEA51879418, study PRJEB19060) | metagenome
TCAAGAGATTTAAAGCAGGAAGATGAGCTACGACATCTGTATAACTAGCTCCAAAAACTTTTCCACGTGGTGAATAAAGTAGTTCCAAAGCATCAAGCCTATAAGCAACTGCTTTAAGTAAGGCTATGAATGCAAGTAAAACGGATAAATGTGCTTTTGCCCCACTGCTTACCACTGGTAAACGTCCAGGTCTTAATTGAAGAGCTCCGGTTGCAATAAAATATAAAATTATAACGAGTGAAGTGAGCGTAACAAGTTGGAAACCCCAAGAAACAAACAGTCTATAAAGTGGCAATCCATAAACGTAACTTGCAACATCATAATTGAATACTGGATCACTTACACCAAACCCTTGTTGGTTAAGAAATAATAAAACCTGTTCCCATAGTGTTGAAGCGCCTGCACCTAAAAATAAAGAAAGAGCAACAGCACCAGTTAATCTAAATCTAGCAAATCGTTCACTTACAAAGTTTCTGAACCTAGCTAGAGGATCATCAGAGTCAAAAGCTTCAAAGATGTCCATCACTGGAGTTGCTCTTGTTGCCAATCTTAGGTTTGTAAATATAAATATAAATGCAATCAATGATGTAGCACCGACAAGTGCAGTCCTAGTTATTAAGATTTTTATCCAAACACTTTCTAATGCAACAGAGTCAAACCACAGGTAATTTGTATAAAAGTTAGCAATACCTCTGGCTAAAGAGAACCCAATAATTGCAATAAAAACAATGAAAGAAAATCCTCTTCTCTCAGAGTTTGTATTTAAATTTCCGATATTAACCATGTAGATTAATTGTATTTATGTTTCGTCTTTAACGTGAACTAAACTCAAAAATTACATCCAAAGCTTCTTGAAATGAATCAACAGCGACAATTAAAGTATTTTCATCGGAATAAGCATCTGCTTCTGAAAAGTTAGCTGTCGGAACCAAAATCAAAGATGCATCAGCTCGTTTTGCAGCAATTACTTTTTGTTTTACACCTCCTACAGGCCCTACTGATCCATCAATCTCAATTGTTCCTGTTCCAGCAATTTTCTCTCCACGTGTAATGTCACTTTCAGTTAACAAATTATAAACATTAAGAGCCATCATCATTCCAGCAGAGGGGCCTCCAACATTTCCAGTTTTGATATCAATATCAATAGGGAATATAAATTTTTGATTTGGTGTTGAGGCTAAAAATCCTACCATAGGTTCATTTTCATATTCAACATGTTCTATCAAGGTTGTTTTAAACTGAGTAGGTTTATCACCTCTAATTAGACCAATTTCTACTGTGTCTCCAATTTTATAAGTTCTTAGTAATGATATGAATTCTGAAGTGGATTTAATGTTTTCATTATTAATTGAAACAATTAAGTCATTTTTAAAGAGTTTGTCTTTTACAGGTGAATCATCAAGCAAACCTACAACTAAAACACCATCACCCTCAGATGTTACATCATAGCCAAGTGAATCAAGAGCTACTGCGATTGCGACATTTTCAGAAGTCATCATATTTTGCATGCTAATTTCTGATAATTCCTGAGGTGTTACACCATCAGGTAAAATAACCTCTCTAGGATAAAGATCAATTTCATTATTTAAATTTGCCCAAGCATAAACAAAATAATTAGCTTCATCTCTTCTTACAGTCAATTGAAATAAGTTACCCTCAGAATCAAATGTTTCTGTGTCACTGACTTCAATATTCCACTGATAAGGAGGGCCAGGAGACATGAAATAATAGTCTGATTTTGCAAATCCAAAAGGAAAAATAACGATTAAGTATGTAACAAGTATAAGTTTTAATACTTTATTCTTTTGAAAGAATTTCTTCATATGTAAATGTTAATTTAAACAATGATATATAAAAAAAGAGCCGGTTAAACCGGCTCTTTTTAGTTATTCAAATTATATTATGAACAAGGTCCTACAGACCAATCATAAGCATTTGCAGATGGACCTACATAGTCTTTTTTAACTACTACAGCTCCACTACCAACACTTCCGTCTGGTTTTGTAATGGTACTTGCAACATCAGGTAATCCTGATCCTAATTTCTTCTCAGGCATCATACCATCAGAACTAACTGTAACGTTAGTTGCTGCTCTTCTAATACCTGCTCTAGTAAGATCTCCACCTTTTACAGCTGCTTCAAGTACACCCTTTAGGTGATATTGTGAACCCCATCCTCCAACGAAGAATGTGCTTGCACTATCGGTTATTTGACCCAGTGTTTGTCTCATTGTTGCGTGACCAACAGTATCTGCTTCATAAGGTGCGATACCAAAAGACATTGCATATATGAGTCCTGATTCAAATAAACCTTTTACAGCTGAACCTTCAGCCACAAAAGCATCGTTGTAAGATGTTCCTAGGAACATAGCAAAAGGAGTAACTCCTTGTTGTGCTGCTCCACCAGCAACTTGAGGTGCTACGGCTAATCCAGTTGCTAAGAAATAAGCGTCAACTGGTTTTGTAACCAGTAAACCAACGGCTTGAGTAACATCAAACTCTGTTGGAGGTGCTAAATATTCCCATGCAACTTCTACGCCTGCATTCGCAGCTGCTGCTTTAATTCCAAATGCGAAATCCTTACCATAGTCACTTTCGTAACCGATGATTCCAACAGTGTTTATATCAACTAAACCACCTGTTAGAGGACCAGCATTTGCAGATGCCCAGTCCATAGCATTCATTCCGTCTGCACAATATTGTGTTCCGAATTCAATTACTGTAGAAGCATCTACGCCTTTATAGGCCCAACCTGACCACCAGCTCATTGGTACTGCTACCATGTCATCTTCATTTAAGTTATCTAAAATAAATAATGTCTGCGGTGTTCCAAGTGACATAGAGAAAGCTGCAACTGAATCTTTAAGTGAGTTATAACCTTCTAAATGTTTTTGTGGATTGTATGACGCATCAAATCCTTCTCGAATTGCCACACTATAATCTCCAATTCCACCTGTTGAATTAGCCCAGAGCCAAAACGCTCTTTGTCCAATATCGAGAGCTGGCCCAGCAGCTCCGAAAGGTCCTGAATAGTCATTTAACATTCCTAGATAAATACAACCTTTGGTTGGATCTGCTCCAGTCGGAATGTTAGATATAACTTCGGGACAAGCCTCTTCTGTAATTCCAACACCTGTTTTTACTGTACCGGCTGTTGTTACAGCTGGTGAGTCAAGTGTTTCAGTTACTTCTTCTGCAACTACCTCTTCTACTTCTTCAGAAGTTTCTTCGGTAGTTCCACCACAAGCAACAAGAATTAGGGCTAGAATTGAAAAAATTATGATTCCTTGCTTACGCAATGGTTTCATTTTTCCCCCTTATTATTAGTACTAATACAAGTAGATTACTATATGTTTTCGAATTTAGTAGGAAAAAGGCCAGGCTTTAAAATAATTTCGTAACCTAAACCATATTCCCCATAAACCCCTAGGTTCAAAAATTAAAAATAATATGATAAAAAGACCAAAAATGATTCGTTCAATTTGTTGAGGTGTAATTAAAAGATCTTGCTCACTTAAATTTGATGACAACACAACATATTGTATTATTGCTGGGAAAAGGACATAGAAAAAGGCTCCAAATAGTGGACCAAGAACTGTACCTGCTCCACCAATAATCACTATTGCGATGAAAAGTATTGAATAAAGTAGATTAAACGTACCTGGCTCGACTCCACCAAATGTAGTTGTTAATAATGCACCAGCAACACCACCATAAAAACACGATATTGCAAGAGCAGTTGCCTTAAATTTAAATAAATTAATACCCAATGCCTCAGCCGCAATATCTCTATCCCTAATTGCTGCAAAAGCTCTTCCAGTCTTTGATCTAACTAAATTTTTTACGCCCAAGCCTAACAAGACTGTAACCAGTAGAGAAATTAAATACAAAATTTGATTTTTTTGAATTAAGAAATCTCCTATTTGATATCCAGAATTGAAGTCAATTCCAAAAATATTTAATTGTGCAGCTTTTCTTCCAAGTCCTGAACCTCCAGTAATAAATGTCATATTATTAAAAAAGTGAGCTCCAATAAATACAAAAGCTAAAGTAACAAGTCCTAAATTAAGTCCTTTTAATCTCACAGCAATAGGTGAAATAATTAGACCTATTAGAGCAGCAGCAATTCCTGAAAGCGGAAGCCATATAAGTAGATCAAGTTCAAATCCAATTACACTTCTTGTTGCTACACCACCTAACACAGCCGAAGTGTAGGTTCCTATTCCAACAAATACACCATGCGCTAAATTGATCTGTCCCGCAAGTCCAGACACAATATTCAAGCCCCAAGCTGCAATAGAAACGAGTAAAGCATTAGTTAGTAGGATAAGCCAATAGTCAGAAGCTATAAAACAAACATAAATCGAAGCTATTAATAAAGTAATGAACCAGAATTTCTGAGTGTTGTTTGGAAAAATAGATATTTCTTTTTGATATGATGTAAATAAATCTGGACGCTTACTCATACTCTCTCTACTTCTTCAGTCCCAAATAGTCCATGAGGTTTTACGAGAAGAATTACAAACATAATTAGATATGGTGCAACAATTGAAAATCCATTTCCTAACTTGATGTTATAAGCACTTTCAATATCAAATTGATAATAACCAACATATGCTTGAGTTAATCCAATAATTAATGAACCAATAATTGCTCCTGTTATGGAATCAAGACCTCCAATTACAACTGCAGGAAGTGCTCGAAGAGCAGAAATAAAACTTGTATTAGTTAATGTGTTGAATCCACCGGTTATGAAAAAACCTGCAAATGCTGCTAATAATCCAGCGATAAACCAAACTAATCCAAAGACTCTTCCGACATTAATTCCCTGTGCTAATGCTGCTTCTTGGTCAAGAGAAGTTGCTCTCATTGCAACACCATATTTTGATCTTTTGAAAAAGACAGAAAGGATAGAAATTAGAACTAAAGATGTTATTAATGCTGTAACTTCTAAATACTTTACAGTAAGACCCCCGATATTTAGCGAGCCAAAATTCCCATAACTTGGAAACGGATCACCCATGTATTTAGGATTAATCCCTATCCAATTGTCTAATACAACTCGAAGCAATATATCTATTCCTATTGTAAGTACCGCAACTGAAAAAACAGGCTCTCCTACCATTGGCCTTAAAAAAGTTCTCTCTAAAATAAAACCAAGTAGGCCAGTCAAAATGATACCTATGATAAATGCAAATATGAACGGTATACCTAACTGTGTTGCAAAATAACTTATAAATCCAGCTCCAACAACCACCATCGCAGGTTGAGCAAAACTTAAAACATCTGTAGCTCTAAAGATTAAAACAAATCCTATAGCAACTAATGAATAAACTGCTCCTAATGACAAACCTTCAAATGTTGCTTGGAGAAAAATATTCATTTGTACATGTCATCAATTAGATCAGAAAATTTTTCCATAATCACATTTCTTTTTGCTTTTTGAGTAGCTGTAAGATCACCATCTTCATGATCTAACTCTTTAGTTATCATTCTGAATTTTCTTAATTCAAGAGATGATGTTAATTCATTTGCCTTTAGTATCTCATTCCAGATGAGTTTTTGTACTTCTTCATTTTCAGACAAATTCCTGTAAGTTGTATGGGGTATATTCTTCCTGAGTGCCCAATTAGAAACAATGTCATACTCAATACCAATTAAACAGGATAGAAATTTTCTATCATCACCAATTACTATTGCCTCCTTTATGTATGGTGAAGTTTTTAAATTATTTTCTATTTCAGATGGTGAAACATTTTTTCCACCACTTGTAATAATGATATCTTTTTTTCGATCAATAATTTTTAAGAACTCGCCATCATACTCTCCTACATCACCTGTGTACAACCATCCATCTTTATCAATTGTTTCTTTTGTAGCTTCTTCATTTTTGTAATAGCCAAGAAATACTCCAGGGTGTCTTACAAGTATCTCTCCATCATCAGCTAGTTTTATTTCAACATCAGGTTGAGGAACTCCAACCGTACCTAGCTTTACAGCACCAGGTTTATTTCCGGTTGCTACAGCACTGTTTTCTGTCATTCCATATCCTTCATAGATAGGTACTCCCATATTCATAAAGAATTTTAAAATTTCAGGAGCTATGGGTGCTGCACCGGATACAGCATTATCAACATTTAAAAGACCAAGTTTCTTTTTTAAAGCTCTGAAGCAGATTACCTGAGCAATAAAATTTGTGACTTTAGCTATAAAATCATCCTCACCGTTTTCAAGTCTTCTATTTGCCGAAAAATTTCCTAACTTCGATGCTGTCGCAAATAGTAATTTTTTTAATCTTGATGCATCTTTCATCCTTACAAGTGTTCCGGCATGCATGCGTTCAAGAATTCTTGGGACTGCAGGAAACATTGATGGTTGTACTTCAGCTAGATCTCTCTGTACAGTATCGATTGATTCTGCAAAGTTAATCGTTCCCATGACATGAATAGCCACAATGATATCTATTAATCTCCCAAAAATATGACAAATTGGTAAATATGAAAGAAATTCAGGATTACTTATTCCTGGTGTAAAAGATAATTTCGGAATAATTGATCCGCACCACTCTAAATTGCCATGAGATATCATAGAACCCTTTGGAGCTCCAGTAGTACCTGATGTATATATCAAACAGGCTACATCGCCTGATTCAATTTCTTCCATTCTTGATGTAACAAAATCATTGTTTTTTTCATACTCTTCTTTTCCAATAGCTAAGAAGTCATCCCATGACATAAGTATGTCTTCTTTGTAACTCACAACTCCCCTGTCTTCAAAATATATAATTTTTTGTAAATTAGGTAATTCATCCATAACTTCTAGAGCTTTATCGACTTGTTCTTGATCCTCTGCAAAAAGTATTTTTGTTTCTGAATGCCCAAGCAGGTATTTAACTTCTGATGGGGGATTTGTTGGATATAATCCAACAGTTATTGCTCTTATGGATTGAATACCAATATCTGCGATGATCCACTCGGGTCTATTTTCAGAATGCACTGCTGCTTTATCGAATCTATCTACACCAAAATAGTTTAATGCACATCCAACCCACTGTGCTTGGTCCCAGAAGCTTTGATATGATATTTCACTCCAAATTCCAAATCTTTTGTCCCTGAATGCAACTCTTTCAGGAAATCGTGAAGCAATCTCGTTTACTTTCCTACAGGGAGTACTTCCTCCATTTTCAATAATTTCACTAAATATGTTTTCCATTGTTAACATGTTTAATCACTCACTCCTAAATAGGCTTCAATGACAGACTGGTCTTTTGCAGCATCTGTTGGTGAACCTGAAAATAATTTCTTTCCAAAGTCCATCACAATAACATCAGTTGCTATATCCATAACCATATTCATATCATGATCTACCAATATAATTGTTACTCCTAATTCTTCATGTATGTCTAGTATAAATCTCGCAATATCTTCTGTTTCCTCGTTGTTCATTCCTGCTGCTGGTTCATCTAGTAAAAGTACATCCGGTTTCATAGCTAAGGCTCTTCCAAGCTCTATTCTTTTTTGTATTCCATAAGGCAGCGACAAAATATATGAAAATCTATGTTCTTCAATTTCTAAAAAGTCAATCACGTCCTCTGCAATATTTCTTGCTTCATCTTCTTGGATTCTAACTTTTTTTGTCCTAAATAAACTAGAAACTGCCCCATAGTTAATGTGCTTATGAGCACCAATTAAAATATTGTCCAACGCTGTCATATTTTCAAATAGTTCAATGTTTTGAAAAGTTCGTGATACACCCATATTTGCAATATCATCTGGTTTCATATCTTTAATTGATTTATCAAATATTTTTATTTCTCCTGAAGTAGGCCTNTATATTCCATTGATACAGTTAAAGACGGAAGTTTTNCCTGCACCATTGGGACCAATAATTGAAAATAATGAACCTTCTTTTACTTCAAAAGATATCCCATCAAGAGCTTTTACCCCTCCAAAGTTCAACCCTACATCTTCAAATTCAATTACATTTTTCATGACAACCAACGTTTCTTACGTTTATAGTGTTTTACATCCTTAAAAGATTTTCTATCCGTTCCTTCAGCATTTAAGCCGAGATAAAATTCTTGAACGTCTTGATCTTGTAACAATTTTGAACTTGGATTGTCCATCACAATATTTCCTGTTTCCATGATGTACCCGTGAGAGGATATCTTTAAGGCCATATTTGCATTTTGTTCTACTAACAAAACAGTTACACCTTGACTGTTTATTTCCATAATTAGCTCAGATATTTGTTGAACTAACTTAGGAGCCAAACCAAGGCTCGGTTCATCCAGCAAGAGATACTTTGGATTTGACATTAAAGCCCTACCAATAGCTAGCATTTGTTGTTCTCCACCAGACATGTATCCTGCAATATTTTTATCTCTATCTTTTAAAACAGGAAATAAATTAAAAACCCTCTCTATATTCTCATCAATGGATTCATTTGCAGTAAACCCACCAAGTCTTAAATTTTCTCTCACAGTTAATTCTGAAAATATACGCCTTCCTTCTAATACTTGTGCAATACCTAATTGAACAATTTTTGATGGCTGTGCATTTGTGATTTCTTCATCCTCAATGAAAATTTTTCCTTTTGTAATATCTCCGTTTTGGGTATCTAGTAAACCTGTTATTGCACGAAGAGCGGTTGTTTTTCCAGATCCATTGCTACCAAGTAGCGAGACAATTTGACCTTTCGGTACTTCAAAAGACACACCTCTCAAAACTAAAATAACGTCTTGATAAACAACTTCTAAATTTTGAACTGATAACACTATGTATTAACTTTAACTTAATCAAATTAATTTTACTAAAAAAATAAGAGATAGGTTTTCAAAAACAAGTACAACTGAGACATACTTAATATTGTTATATGGAAGAAAATGAATTTAGACAACAAGAACTTTTCGAGACCGAAAAGTATATTTCAGATTTAGTAGAAGAAAAAACAAAAAGAAAATCTTCATCCTTTAATGTGATATTTCTATCCTCATTTTTTACCAGTGTCATAGTTTTATCATTTTTATTCTTTTTTGGTGTATTTGAAGAAGAAGAAGTTGTTTTGCCGGAACCAATTACGATCACTGAAACAGTAAAAGAAAAAGAGCTGATTACGCCTCGTGTTGATTCTACTGAAGTTGTCTCCGTTGCAGAAATTGCAACAAAAACAATCGTCCAGCTTCAAGTTGGCGAGCTAAATCAAGATGGTGAATTTATATCTGTTGGTGGTGGTTCAGGAGTAGTTATTGATGAAAAAGGATTAATCATCACAAACCATCATGTGATAGAAGGAACAACTGATGTAAGAGTTATTTTTGAAGATGGACGAATGTATGAAGCAACAATTATTGGTTCTGACAGGTTGACTGATATTGGTGTTGTTAAAATTGAGAACGAAAATCTCTCACCAATAAATTTTGGCAATAGCGAAGCAATCCTTGTTGGTGATTTAGCTGTAGCAATAGGTCATCCCTTAACACTTGGAGCAGCTCCTACAGTAACTACAGGTGTTATATCGGCACTTGATAGGCGACTCGATGTTGGGAGTGAGAGTATGAATGATGCAGTTACTTTATTTGGTCTTATTCAAACAGACGCACCAATCACAAGAGGGTCTAGTGGAGGGGCACTACTAAATCAAAAAGGAGAACTGATTGGAATTACTACTGCAATTGCAACAGCAGATGTTGGAGCAGAGGGTTTGGGATTTGCTGTCCCAATAAATCTCGCTTTGGGAATTGTCGAAGACATTCTTGATGATGGAAAAGTTTTACACGCATTTTTAGGAATTCTTGGAGCACAATATTTTGAAGTTGCCGATGATGGAGCAAGAATATTTGCAGGTGTTGTAATCGAAGAGCTTTACGGACCTGCAAATGATATCTATGCAATAGGAAAAGCTGGTGCATTACCAGACGATGTTATCAAGAAAATTAATGATATAAATATCACAACACTTGACCAATTAATAACTATTTTAAGAAGTAAAAGAGCAGGTGATCGTATAACTGTTGAAATACTAAGAGGTGCAAATACAATAATTTTGGATTTCACCCTCGATTTAAGACCATCTGATGTTTAATGTCTGAAGATATTTTCTCCCAATTTTTTAATCTTTTCAACAATGAAGAATCCGGTGTCAATTGGGAGCTAGCAAAACAAATCAATAATCATATAACAAAAGATGAGGAGATTTTGACATTGGAACTGTCAAATAAAGATTTGAATTTTGAGCAAATTTTCAGAGTAATTGAGCTTAAATCTGATGATTTTTTAAGCTACGAAACTGCTCCGAAAGAAATAAGATTGATGACACCGAAAGATTATGGACTATGGTTCATTGATTCTATAAAACACTTTGATTTTGAAAATATAGAATCTCCTGAATTATCAATGCTTGGCGGAATCGGTGGAAATAACATGAAATCATCTCTTTTGGGAATGCAATTTGGCAATCTAGCTGGACTGTTAGGTAAATTTTCATGGGGATTAAGCCAATTNGGAATCATTCTTCCAAAATCAAATACACTTGCAATAAACCACAAAACTTTTATTTCTAAAATTAATAATTTTGAAGCAAACGAAAACGATCTAAGCCTTGCATACTTCACTGTTGAATATGTCGCATTATGCCTAGGAAAATATTCTCAGCCCTTTGAGAATATAATGAATACTATTTCCAAAAGTTCTGAGGACATGATGAACAAACTTAAAGATTTAAATTTAGATATGGGTCCAGAAACTATAAACAATCCTCAAGAAATGATTTCAAATATTTCAGGAGTTGAGGGATTAGATCCAAATCAAATATTCGAGAGTATTGCGGCTCCTCTTAGTTTTTACAGATCAGTTATAAAACAAAAATCAAAAGAGCTAAATCTTTTACAGGACAACAGTATTTTTGATCTAATAATGGATTTGTCATTTTCAAATTACGAAAGTCCAACAAAAGACATCGAAACAAAAATTTCTGAATTAGATTTTTATTCTGATGATTTCTTAAATTATCTAAATGACTCACAAGCTACATTTACATTGGACGATATTCTTGGTTCGACAGAATTGATTCCAACTTTAGATGAATTGTATGATCCTATTTCATGGGCAGCCCGAACCTCTTTACCTCCTATATAATCATTACTGTTAAAGTAAAAAACAAAAGGAGAAAATAAGATGAGCTTAAACATAGGTGATAAAATTCCAGATTTTTCATTGGTAAATTATGACAAAGAGACTTTCAAGTCAGAAGATTTTCTTGGAAAAAAAACTATGTTTGTCTTTATGCCATTTCCTTTTAGTTCTGTATGTGATGGAGAAATATGTGAACTTAGAGACAATATGGATGCATTTAAATCTGCTNANACTGATACAGTAATGATTACTGTTGCTGCAGGCCCAACTAATAGAGCTTGGGCAAACCACTACAATATTGAATTCCCAATTTTGGCAGACTTTTGGCCTCATGGGGAAGTATCGAAACAATTTGGATGTTTTCATGATGGAGTTGGAATCTCTTTAAGGTATACCTACATCACTGATGAAGAAAATGTAATAACTGAGATAATAAAAAGTGATGAAATTGGAGTTGAAAGAGACTTCGAAGCTTATAAAGAAAAATTTAGTATTTCTTAACCAACGTCTCTAACTTCTGTGTCATGAATTCTCTGACGTTTAATTCTTCTTCTTTCTCTTTCAGAAAGTCCGCCCCAGATTCCAAATTTTTCTGAGTTTTCAATAGCAAACTCCAAACAGTCTTCTTGTACAGAACAGGCTCTGCAAATTGATTTAGCTTTTCTAGTTGAGGCACCTCTTTCAGGAAAAAATATATCTGCGTCAGCTCCTTTACAATTTGCTTCTTCCGTCCAGGAAGGCATTCCACCTATGAGTTCCTCAATTATTGAATTTTCCACATCACCCCTTTAACTATTGAAAACTAAATCACATATGTGTAATTTATTATTGTAATATCGTTATGTCAAGGGGCTAATCTTCTAATTAATTAACAGTAATATACCTTTTGTAGGATAATTAATTAATGGCATATCAACGAATTGTTTCTACAGGTTCGATTTATAAAGGGAAGACTGGAATGTGGCTCTATATATTTCATAGAGTTACCGGTGTTGGTCTTTTCGGATATCTTCTCTTACACATAATATCAACAGCATTGATTCTTCTTGGACCAGAAATTTATGAAGGTGCTGAAGCAGTTTACAAAAACTTTTATTTTAGAGTTGCCGAAATTGGACTAATGGCTGCAGTACTTGGTCATGCTATAAATGGATTACGAATAATTGCAGTAGATTTATGGGCTAAAGGTTCTGATTATCAAAAACAACTAAATTTTGCATCATTGTTTGTATTTTTGGTAATTTTTGTACCAACTACCTACAAAATGACTACTTCATACTTTGACTTATGTCTTGAAAAAAGCTCAGAAGGTACCACCATAGTAGATTGTATGATTAGGCCGATACCAGATTGGAAGACAAAATAATGCAGACAACAAGAACTGATTGGGGAAGACGTCAACCACCTGTTGGTGGATCTAGTTTTGAGCTCCAAGCGTGGTTTTTTATGAGAGTAAGCGGACTTGTACTTGTATTTCTTGCTGTTTGGCATATGTTCATCATGCATGTCTTTAACGACACGTTGAACTTAGATTATGATTTTGTGGCGGCAAGGTGGGAAACTCCTTACTGGAGAGCATTTGATTGGCTTTTATTAACATTAAGCCTTTTACATGGAACAAATGGATTAAGAGTAGTTATTCATGACAATCTAGCTGATAAAACAATTCGAAAACTTGCACACAGTGCTCTTTACAGTACATCTTTAATTTTCTTTATAATAGGAACATATGCAATTGTTGCATTTGTAAGACAAGTATGAAAATAGTTAAACATTCATTTGATGGAGTAATCGTTGGTGCTGGTGGAGCAGGTCTTAGGGCTGCAATAGAAGCAGCGCCGCACATGAAGCTTGCTGTCATAACAAAACTTTATCCTACAAGATCTCACACAGGTGCAGCTCAAGGTGGGATGAGTGCCGCTCTAGCAAATGTTGAAGAAGATAACTGGAACTGGCATGCTTTTGACACCGTCAAAGGCTCAGATTACCTTGCAGATCAACCTGCAGTAGATATTTTATGTAAAGAGGCAATTGATGCCGTAATTGAATTAGAACACTGGGGATTACCATTTAGTCGATTAGATAATGGAAAAATTGCACAAAGAAGGTTTGGTGGTCACACTGTAAAAGAAGGAGAGTCTCCTGCTTTTAGAGCTTGTTATGCAGCGGATAGAACTGGTCACATGATTCTTCAGACGCTTTATCAAAAATGTGTATCTATGGGAGTTACTTTCTTTGATGAATTTCAAGTTCTAGATATCAAGATTGAGGATGGTATCTGCCAGGGTGTCATTGCTTATGAATTAGCAACAGGCGATATACATATTTTTGAAACCAGAGCAGTTACATTTGCAACTGGTGGTTTTGGTAAAATATTCAAAGTTAGTTCCAATGCTCACTCATTAACTGGTGATGGACCAGGGATTCTCTATCAAAAAGGTATACCTTTGGAAGATATGGAGTTTTATCAATTTCATCCAACTGGAATATATAGATTAGGTATTTTGCTTTCAGAGGCAGCGAGAGGTGAGGGTGGAATTCTAAGAAATAAAGATGGAGAAAGATTTATGGAAAGATATGCTCCGTCAATTAAAGATTTAGCACCTAGGGATATGGTTTCAAGAGCTATAGCTACTGAAATAAGTGAAGGTAATGGTGCGGGTCCAGATAGCGATTACGTTTATCTAGATTTGACTCACCTTGGTGCAGAAACAATAAAGAAAAAACTACCTGATATAACTGATTTTGTTAGAACATATGTGAAAATTGAGCCGATTGAAGAACCTATACCTGTTCAACCTACAGCACACTACGCTATGGGAGGCATTCCAACAGATGTTTATTCACGTGTACTCAGTGATGAAAAAGGAACAGTTCTACCAGGAGTTTATGCTGCCGGAGAAGCAGCATGTGTAAGTGTTCATGGTGCAAATAGATTAGGTACTAATTCACTGCTAGATATAGTTGTTTTTGGTAAAAGAGCAGGTCAAAGCATGGTTGATTACGTAACTCAAACAAAACCAAACAGCATTAGTGACAGTGCCTCTGATGATCTTTCGAAAAAGATACAAAATCTTATTGATAAAGAACATACTGATGAATTTTCTGTAGCAAATATTAGAAAAGACCTTCAAGAATCTATGGAAGAGAATGCAAAAATATTTAGAACTAAAGAGACTTTAGAAAAACAAACAGAGATATTGGAAGAATTAAGAGACAGATACGAAAATGTAACAATTTTCGATAAGAGTAAAGTTCACAATTCAGAGCTTGTCGAGGCTATTGAGTTAGATTACCTATTAGACATGTCTGAGGCTACTGTAGCAAGCGCACTTGCTCGCAATGAGTCAAGAGGGGCTCACTCAAGACAAGATTTTCCTGATCGTGATGATACAAACTTTATGAAACATTCCTTTGCGTTTAAAAAAGATAACACAGCAAATCTTAAGTACAAAGATGTAGAATTAGGAAAATATGAACCAATGGAACGTAAATACTAATGGATATTAATTTAAAAATTCTAAGGTATGACCCCGAATCAGATAGAAAAGGGCACTGGGAAAACTATATAGTAGATGCTGAACCTGAAGAAAGAATTCTGGATTTATTACACAAAATTAAATGGTTTGAAGATGGTTCGCTTTCATTTAGAAGATCTTGTGCCCACGGAGTATGTGGTTCTGATGCAATGGTTATCAACGGTGAAAATATGCTTGCTTGCCAGGTATTAGTTAAAGAAGTTGGAAATCCTATAAAAATTGAACCGATACGTGGCCTTCCTGTTGTCAAAGATTTGATTGTTGATATGGAACCATTTTTTGATAGTTATAAAAAGGTGATGCCTTATCTAATTAATGAAAAAGAACCTGGAGAAAGAGAAAGATTACAGTCTCCAGAGGATAGAGATAAGTTTGAAGATACTACAAAATGTATTTTGTGTGCAGCGTGTACAACTAGCTGTCCTGTATTTTGGACTGCAGAAACATATGTTGGGCCAGCAGCAATTGTAAATGCACACAGATTTGTTTTCGATTCTAGAGATGAAGGCACAAAGCAAAGGCTTGAAATTTTGAAAGATGTCAATGGTGCATTTAGATGTAGAACAGCATTCAACTGTACATCAGCGTGTCCACGAGGCATACAAGTAACAAAAGCAATTGAGGACATCAAGCGAGAGACACTCCTAAATAGTTAATGACTGACCTAAATAGTGATATTGAAGAAGTTATAAAGAACTTAAAACTTTCTGAAAAAAAATCGTTAAACAATATATATCTTCAATTGATAGATGAAAAAGATGAAAACACTTTTATAAATTTAGATACTGGAGAAATTACAAAAGAACTTTCTCACAATAATTATGGATTGATAATAAAAATGTCTATTCAAACATTTAACGAATTAAAAAATAATGAAAAACATCCAGAAGATTTAATGTTTGAAGAGAAAATTAAGATTTCTGGCGATCTTAAGTTATTACAGTAAAAAGAAAAGACGGCTATGCCGTCTTTTCAAATGATTAAAATCAAGATTTAGTTCAAACTATCTTTTAATCCTTTTGCAGCTTTAAAAGCTGGTGCATTTTTTGCAGCAATCTGGATTGTTTCTCCAGTTGCTGGATTTCTACCCTGTCTAGCAGCCCTGTATCTTGACTCAAACTGTCCAAATCCAGCAATACTTACTTTATCGCCATTCTTCATACCGTTTGTTATGCCATCAAAAACTGCGTCAACAGCTGCTTTTGCGTCTGATTGTGACAATCCTACTTCTGATGCCACTACGCTTGCCAATTGGTCTTTATTCATAGCTGTTTTGCCTTTCTTTAATATTCTTAAGGCAATTATAGTTTTTTTATTAAAAATATCTCAAAAATACAATAAATATTGGGTTTTTTTTCAAAAAGACTGATTTTATTGATTTTTTATGTTATTGAGCTCTTCAACCTTAGCTTTTACAGCGTTTGATGCATCAATTAGTGCATTTTTTTCAGGTTCGGTAAGTTCAAATTCTACTACTTCTGTGACACCATCTTTACCTAGTTTTGCAGGCACTCCTAGATATACATCATCAATACCGTATTGACCTTCAAGCCAAGCACAAACAGGAAATATTTCATCTGAATTGTTTACTATTGATTTAACCATGACTGCAGCTGAAGAAGCGGGAGCAAAATATGCACTCCCAGTTTTTAGCAATCCAACAATTTCAGCACCTCCATTAGAAGTTTTTTCAACAAGCTCATTTATATCAGATTCACTCAAAATATCTGTAAGAGGTTCGCCTTTCACCGTACAAAGTGATGGAACAGGGACCATTGTTTCTCCGTGGCTTCCTAAGGTTAGTGCGTATACATCAGAGGTATCAACAGAAAGCTTTTCAGCGATAAAGTATGCGAACCTCGATGAGTCTAAAATTCCTGCTTGTCCCATGACTTTATTTTTTGGCAAACCAGAAACATCAGCAGCAAGAGTAGTCATTTGATCAAGTGGATTCGTCACAACAACGATTGAAGGATTGTCAGAATAATTTAATATTTCCTGGGTCACACCTTCAACAATTTTTGCATTTACCTCTAACAAATCCATTCGAGACATTCCTGGCTTCCGTGGTAAACCAGCAGTTATAACGACTACATCACTTCCTTCTGTGTCCTTATAATCATTAGTTCCTATTAGTTTTGTGTTAAATTGTTCGACAAATCTGGACTGATTGATATCAAGGGCAAGTCCTTGAGGAAGGCCTTCAACGATATCTGTCATTACAACTTCTTGTACAATATCGTACTCAGCTATTCTTAACGCTGTCATCGATCCATACTTTCCAGCTCCGACAACTGTGACCTTTTTCATTTACTACTTCTCCTTTTTTGAAGTTTTCATATTACTGATTAAAGCATTTGCAAATTCTGATGAAGAGAGAATTTTTATGACACTTCTTCCTCGAGCAAGATCATAAGTGACTTTTCCTTCGAGAATTGTTTTTTCCATTGACTTAACAATTAGATCAGCAGCGCTATTCCAACCCATATATCGAAACATCATTACTCCTGACAAAATTAATGACCCTGGATTTGTTTTATCTTGACCAGCATATTTAGGAGCAGTACCATGTGTTGCTTCAAAAACTGCTTTTCCATTTTCATAGTTTATGTTTCCTCCGGGACTGATACCAATGCCCCCTATTTGAGCTGCTAAGGCGTCAGAAGCATAATCTCCATTGAGATTCGTTGTAGCAATTACATCAAACATTTGTGGTTTAATTAGGATTTGCTGTAAAAATGCATCTGCAATAACATCTTGTACTAATATTTTATCTCCAGGATCACCACCACAATCCTCCCATGAAACTGCAACATCTGAAAACTCCGACTTTACAAGGTCGTAACCCCATTTTCTAAATGCACCTTCAGTAAACTTCATAATGTTTCCTTTATGCACTAAAGCAACATTTTTTTTATCATTTTCCACGGCATAATTGAGTGCTGCTCTTATCAGCCTTTCAGAAGCAGTTTGAGATATTGGTTTTATTCCAATCCCACTGTCTATTCTTATATCCCATCCAAATTCCTGTTTTAAAAAATTATTAAGTTTTTCAACATCTTCTGAAGAATTTTCTAGTTCTTTTCCTGCATAGACATCTTCGGTGTTTTCTCTAAATAAAGTGATATCTACATCTTGTGGATTTTTTGTAGGAGTTTGAATGCCTTTGAAATATTTGATGGGCCTCAAGCAAACATATAAATCAAGCTCTTGTCTTATTGCAACATTGATAGATCTTATTCCTTCACCTACAGGTGTAGTTAATGGACCTTTTATACCCACACCATATTCATTAAATGTTTCTAAAGTTTTATCAGGAAGCCACTCAGAAGTTGTATCAAAAGCTTTTTGTCCTGCTAGAACTTCTATCCAATTAATCTTTCTATCATTTTTGTAAGTTTTTTCGACTGCAGCATCAAAAACTTTTTTTGCAGCTGGCCAAATATCGATACCAATTCCATCCCCCTCAATGAAAGGAACAGTAGGATTATCAGTATCAAAAGATTTTCTTGTTTCCTCAATAGCATTAATTAGATCTGTTCTTTTTAAGTTTTCAGCCATTTATAACATCCTTCATTGCTTTTCCTATTTCAGTTGGCGTCTTAACAACTATTGCACCAGCATCAGTTAAAGCTTGAATCTTTGCTTCTGCGGTGCCTTTGTTTCCTGAAACAATTGCTCCAGCATGGCCCATTTTTTTACCAGGAGGTGCCGTTACTCCAGCTATATATGACACAACAGGTTTTGTGACATTTTGTTTAATAAAATCTGCTGCTTCCTCTTCAGCTGTACCACCAATCTCTCCAATCATAACGATACCTTCTGTTTCACTATCTGCTTGAAATTTCTCAATTACATCTATGAATGACATTCCAGGTACTGGATCCCCACCAATACCTATACACGTTGATTGTCCAATATTAAGATTTGTTAGCTCATGAACAGCTTGATAAGTCAAAGTTCCTGACCTTGAAACTACACCTATATTTCCCGGCAATGTAATTTCGTGAGGCATAATTCCAACATTTGCCTTACCCGGTGATATTAAACCTGGACAGTTTGGACCTAAAAGAGATGCTTTTGTTTCTTTTTTCAGAATGTCATACATTTCAGCTTCATCTTTTGCCGGTATTCCTTCAGTTATACATACTATTAATTCACATCCACCAAATGCAGCTTCTAACACTGCATCTTTTGCAAATGCAGGTGGGACAAAGGTGAGTGCAACATTAGCATTTGTTTCACTGACAGCTTTTTCAACATCATCAAATATAGGAATGCCCTCAACATTTTCCCCACCTTTTCCTGGTCTTGTTCCGGCTACAATTTTGGTTCCATAATCTCTATTTCTCAGAGCATGAAATTGGCCTTCTCTACCGGTCAGACCTTGTACTACAACTTTTGTATTTTCATCGATGAGAATTGACATTTAAAGACCTTTCTGAACTGCCAATTTTGCAGCTGAATCCATTGACTCTTCTATGAATATTTTTTCATTAGGGTTTGCTTTTAATATCTCTAGTCCTTCTAAAGAATTTGTTCCGTCTAGCCTAATGATAATTGGCCATACAAGTTCTTTTCCTTTAGTTGCCTCGATTATTCCTTCAGCAACTAAATCACACCTTGTTATTCCACCAAATATATTTATCAATACTGACTTTACATTTTCATCAGCCTCTAAAACTTCAAGAGCAGAACTTACAGTCTCGGCTTTTGCTCCGCCACCAATATCAAGAAAGTTCGCTGCTTTACCACCATTTTCAGCAACAACATCGAGTGTAGACATGACTAAACCTGCACCATTTCCAATAATTCCAACAGATCCATCAAGTTTTATAAAATTTAAACCTTTTTCTTTCGCATTTTTCTCGGATTCAGGAATTGGTATTTCTTGTTCAAAATCATCAAAATATGGATGTTTATATTTTGCATTCATATCCAATGATACTTTTGAATCAAGTGCCATTACTCCGTCGTCTGTAATTGCAAGAGGATTGACCTCTACAAGATCACAATCTCCTTCTGTGAACATCAAATACAAGTTTTCTATTATTTCAGAGAGACTTTCTTCATGATCTTTATTCAAATTAGCTTTGTTAATTAATTCGGAAATAGTTGATGACGTTAATTTTTCTGATGGACTTACATGAAACTTAACTAAGTCATCTGGATTTTCCTCTGCAACTTGTTCAATGTCCATACCTCCTTTAGCACTCAACATAATTAGATATTTTTTTTCTGACCTGTCTAAAGTAAACGAGATATAGTATTCCTCTAAAATATTTGATGCTTCCTCTAAGAGAAGAATTTCTACCTTGTGGCCTTTTATATCCATACCTAATATTTCTTCAGAATATTGTGTTAACTCGTTAATGTCTTTAGCTACCTTGATACCCCCCGCTTTTCCTCTTCCCCCAACTTGTACCTGGGCTTTAACAACAACGGGAAAATTAAGATTAATTGGGTCATTTAAATCATTTAGGTTTTTAATTAGTTTTGAATTGGGATGATTTATATTAAATTTTTGATATAAAGATTTTCCTTGATATTCAAATAAGTCCATTACTCCCCCAAAAGATTATATATTACCAAGTTCAAATATTAAAGATATCATTCAAATATTATTGGGGCCCATTCAATATCTAAATGCTTGATTCCATGCTCTCCACCAAAGTTAACTGTGATCTCATTACCATTCACTTCTTCAACAATTCCCGAACCATATTTTTCATGTATCACTTTCTTTCCGAGAGAACCTACAGAATTACTTTTGTTATCGGTTGATTCTTGATGAATTTTAATTTCTTTCAAATAGGGTTTAGCTTCATCGATGAATCTGCTTGGAAGATAATAGTTTGTTCCTCCCCACATAGTTCTGGTATTTGAATATGTTAAATAAAGCTTTTTTTCAGCCCTCGTCATCCCAACATAACAAAGTCTTCTTTCTTCTTGTATTTCAAAATCAGTTTCAGATCTTTGACTAGGAAATATGTTTTCCTCCATTCCAGTCATGAATACTACCGGGAACTCCAATCCTTTAGCATTATGTAGTGTCATAAGCAGAATTCTATCTTCTTTGTCTACATCGTCTGAATCTGTGAAAAGTGCAATTGATTCTAAATAGTCTCTTAGAACTGTAAATGGATCTTCTATGTCTTCTTCGTATAAATTTTCAAATTCAAATGCTGAAGTAAGTAATTCATCAAGATTTTCTAATCTCATTTGAGAATCTAAAGTTCCTTCTTTAACTAATTCATCTTTGTAGCCTGTTAATTCTAAAGTTTTTGAAATTGTTTCCGAAGGGCCCTGCAATGCAAAGGATTTCAAGTCATTAATTATTTCTTTGAAATTATTTATTTGTTTTTTTACCCTGTCAGATAAATTATTGATTTCATCTAGATTTTCTATAGATTTTGATAAAGAAATCTCATTTTTGTTTGCGTAATCTCTTAACTTCTGAAGTGTTGACTCCCCAATTCCTCTTTTTGGAACATTTAATATTCTCTCGAATGAGACTGTATCCTCAGGATTTATTAAGTAATTTAAATATGCAAGAATATCTTTAATCTCCTTCCTGTCGTAAAATCTCACATTACCAACAACCTTATAACTTAAACTTAATTTTCTTAACTCTTCTTCAAAGAGTCTTGATTGATTATTAGTTCTATAAAAAATAGCAATTTCAGTAAACGCTTTATCTTCTAAAAGTTTATTTATTTGTTCAGCTATCCATCTTGATTCATCTCTTTCAGAGTTAAATTCAACTAAATTTACATCTAATCCTTCGTCATTATCAGTCCATAATTTTTTATCTTTTTTTCTTGGATTGTTTGAAATTACCGCATTTGCAATATCTAAAATTTTTTGTGAAGACCTGTAATTTTTTTCTAAAGATATAACTTTTGCGTTCTTGAAGTCACTTTCAAACTCTTCAATATTTCTAATATCCGCACCCCTAAATGCATATATGCTTTGATCAGAATCCCCAACAACACAGATATTCTTGTGTTTCGATGCAAGTAGTTCAACAAGACGATATTGCACCATATTAGTATCTTGATACTCGTCAATCATTATGTATTGAAATTTTGAAGACCAGTAATTTAGTGACTTGTCACTAGTCTCAAGAAGTTCTACTGCTTTAATTAGTAAGTCATCAAAATCCATTGAGTTAGCTAGCATAAGTTTTTTCTGATACGATGAATAGATCTCTGCGACTTTTACATCAAAAAACGATTGTGCAAATTCAACAGCTTCTCCAGGTAAGATCCTTTGATTTTTTAAAGATGAGATGTGTGCTTGTATTCTTTTTGGAGAATATTGTTTTGTGTCAATATCTGAATCTCGCATACAATTACGAACTAATTTTGTAGAGTCGCTTTGGTCGTAAATAGTAAAATTATTATTAAAGCCAATCAGATGGCCATGTATTCTTAACATTTTGACACAAAGACTATGAAACGTAGATATCCATTTCGGAGACAACTCAAGATTTAGTAAATCACTTATTCTATCTTTCATTTCATTTGCAGCTTTATTTGTAAATGTAATAGCCAACACATTTTCAAAATTTATCCCATACGTTTTTATTAAATGTGCATATCTGTAAGTTAAGACTCTTGTTTTACCTGAACCTGCCCCAGCAATAATGAGTAAAGGACCATAAATATTTTCAATCGCTTCTTTTTGTTCATTATTAAGTAAGCCTGACCATTCTTCAGGAAGTGGTTTTAATTTATTCATACCCTAGGAACTAAACTCCAACAACTGCGCTTACTTCATCCATTGTTTTTTTTGCAGAATTTTTAACATCATCAAGATTATCTTTAATCAAAGAGACAACATCTCCTTCACTTAATGAGTCATATCTTTCTTTAATTGGCTCTAAATAACTTACTACGCTTTCTCCAACCTCAATCTTAAATTCACCATAAGACGAATTTTTAAATTTATTTTCAACATCTGCATGAGTAAGTTCATGTAGTGTTGAATAAATATCAATTAAGTTGCTAATACCTTTTTTGGTTTCGTTATCAAATTTTATTTCATTTTCAGAGTCAGTAACTGAAGACTTGAACTTTTTAATAATCTCATCTTTTGAATCATCAAAATATATTGTTCCATTTAAATCATCTTTGCTTTTTGACATTTTGTTATCTGGGTGGCGTAAAGACATCAATCGAGCTCCTACTTTGCCAGTTGTTCTTTCAGGTAACGGAAAAATTTCACCGTAAGAATTATTAAATCTTTCAACAATGTTTCGAGTTAGTTCTAAATGCTGAGTTTGATCGTCTCCAACAGGTACTTCATTAGCTTTGTGGATTAAAATATCAGCAGCCATCAACACAGGATATGTAAGTATTCCAGCGTGGCTACCCAATTGATCTGCTTTTTCTTTAAATTGCGTCATTCGCTGCAGCTCTCCAATTTGGCAAAAGTTTGATAGGATCCAAGAAAGTTGTACATGCTCAGGAACATTACTTTGTATGTAAATGTTAGAATTTTTTTGATTAATTCCTGAAGAAATAAGAACTTTTATAGTTTCATTAATATTTTCTTGCATTAATGAAGGGTCTGGATGTGTAGTTAAAGAATGAAGATCGACAACACAAAAATAGTTTTTATTTTCCTCATTTGATAAATGAACCCAATTATTTATAGCGCCTAATAAGTTTCCTAAATGCACTTTACCAGTGGGTTGAATTCCTGAAAAAACAGTTTTCATATCTGCTATTCTAATAAACTAAATCGAAATGGAGTAATTTTATAAAATCCAAGTACACAATGTCACCTTATGCAGGTCTAAGAAATATAGTTCTAATTGGTTTCTTATTTGGATTTCATGGGTTACTAAATAGAAGTTTACTCATTGACAATGTAAGTGAAATTTTTATTGTCACTGCAAGAATTACAATCGTAACTGTTCTACTAGGAATATATTGTGGAAAAGAATTTTTAAGAGAGATTAATTTAAATTTTTTTTTGAAAGGTAGTTTAACCGGAACACTTGCTATTTTTATTCCTGGTTGGACCTTTATTTATGCATTAAAGAATATATCTTCTGGCTTACAAAGTATATTTATTTCTACAATTCCATTGTTTACAGTGTTTTGGGTCCTATTACTTTTTAAAGAAGAAAAAATAACAAGATTAAAAATTATTTCAGTTCTNATAGGACTTNTTGGATTAATNGTCTTATTNATNTCTGGTGCTACTGGTTTGTCAGGTGAGGGTGATTTANTTACAGGAGGANTCTTNGCTTTAGTAGGCGTTCAAGGATTAGCACTTAGTAACATAACAAATAAAAAAGACTCTCAATATATTCCAGCTAAAACATATCTTTTTACTCAATGGCTATGTGGAAGCGTGATTTCAATAGTTTTATTTTTTGCACTTGGTGGAGAGATTGAATCACTTAATTCATCAGCAAACCTCAGACTTATGGGTCTCGTATTCATAGATATATTCAATTATTCACTCTTTTTCTACACAATAAAAAGACTATCAGCAACTTTTACAACAATGGTAGATTATGTCGTACCAATCACTGGAATTACGCTTGGTTATATATTTTTAGATGAGATCGTAAATAATGTTTTTTACCCTACACTGCTGTTAATTTTTGTGTCTTTATACTTAGCTGTAAAAGATGAGGCAAATAACTTATCCTAAATTAACTCCGAGTAACGCTCTTGTCATGTAAGCTGTTGCACCCCATAGGATTTGATCTTGAAAATTAAATATCCAATCATTTTCATAATTTCCTCGATAGATCCAATTATCCGAATTCTCTAAGTCTTCAATTTTAAGAAAATAAATGTCTTGAACTTCGTTCTCATTAAATCTATCTGGTCTGTCAGAAGTTTCACAAATTATTGGAAAGACTTTAAAAGCATATTCGACAGTATCAACATGATTTAAACTTCCAAGTGGTTTAATTGATGACTGCTTAATAAAAAGTTCTTCTTCTGCCTCTCTCAGAGCTGTTTCAACAATATTTTTATCTGAATTCTCTTTTTTACCACCAGGAAAAGCAATATGACCTTTATGAGTCGGCAAATTTTCCGATCTTTTTATAAATAGGATCTCCTTATCGTCGATTATCAGAATTGCAACAGATGCATAATCCTCCAAAAAAGACGGGTATGGTTGAATTAATTTATCAAATTTCAAGCTTAACCAGAAGATTTTTCGGCAACAAAGTCTATCTCGATTCCAATTGGGTTTAATACTTCCCATGCATTGAATTTAGTTGGGGCGTCGAAACCAAACCAGGTCGTATCAACTTCAGTTATTCCTGAAATAAAAATATTATCGTCTTGCATATATGCTGTAATCGAAAAAGGTATATTAACTTCAATATTTCTAATTGTTAAAACACCAACAACTGTTTCATCTATTTTTGAATCGAAATTATTGTTAGGTAAAACCAGTTCATCAATTTTATATATTGCACTAGGAAATAATTTTGACTCTAACCATTGATTTTTAATTGCACCATCTCTTATAGAGTTACCACTTTTTAAAGTCGATAAATCAACTGAAATGAGTAAATTTGAGATAAATAAACATGAATCAGCTTGATCACAATCATCTAAAGTCAATTCGAACCCGCCAACAATTTCATTGGTTGTGCCCCTGACGATCTCTAAATTGGAGTTTAAAAANTCTTTTGGTGCAAGATAACTAGCTGTACTTTTTTCTTGGTTTATTGTGTATAAATTATCACTAAATTTTTCAATTTGCTCAACTTCTACCGTACTGGAGGTATCATTGCTCTCTTCATTTTCTACTTGTGTACTAGTTACTTCTTCAGAAGTTTGATTTTCTTGATTTACTGGCTCTGCTTGTTGTGAACAGAATGTAACAAAAATCGCTAAGACTAAATATTTTGTTTTTTGAATCATATACTTTTATTTTAACTTCTACAAAATGTTAGATTAAATTATGTCGTTGGTTGCAAGAAAATATTTACAAGCAATCCTTGGAATTACTCTAATTGGTGTAGGTGTTGCTTTTAACTATACAGCTAATTTAGGCCTTGGTCCTTGGGGTGTTTTCCATGATGGTATCTCGAAAACTATCGGTGTAACTTATGGCCAAGCTGGAATCCTAACTTCTTTGATAACACTTTTTTTGTGGATTCCATTAAAACAGAAACCAGGAATTGCCACAGTCTTCGATGCTTTTTGGATAGGCTTAACTGCAGATTTTGTAATAAATATAATAAGTTTCCCAAATCAAGTATTTATCCAATATTTAACACTTTTTTTTGGTATTACGCTCATTGGATTAGGAACAGCTATATATGTCGGTGGAGACCTCGGCGCTGGGCCAAGAGATGGTGTAATGGTTGGGTTAGAACAAAAAGGTCTAAAAATAGGAACTGCAAGAACAATAATTGAAGCTGTTGCTTTTTCATGTGGCTTTTTACTGGGCGGAAAAATAGGAATTGCGTCAATAATTATTGTATTTTCAGTTGGAAGAGTCGTTCAATATTTTATTCCATTTTTTGATTTGAGAAAAAAGTAANATAAATTCATTTCTAAATTTCAATATTATAAACTGAGCTTATGAATCCCGTAAGTTTTGGAACAAAATTAAAAACACTTTTTATGTTTCCATTATTCCTAATTATATTTAGCTTTTTAATAATTCTTATAATACTTACGGTCTTTATTCCAAATGGAAAGTTATTAGCTACAAAATATTACAAATTTTTTGGATGGCTGGGATTAAGAATGGTTGGGATTAATTTAACCGTTTCTGGTTTAGAAAATATTGATACCGATAAAAGTTACGTTGTAGTTTCTAATCACCCATCAACTCTTGATATATTTACCCACATTTATGGGTTACCAATATCTGTAAGATTCCTTACTAAAACTGAACTTTTTCGTATTCCTTTCTTTAGTAGAGTATTAAAGATTCTGGGTCTTCCAAGGATTGATAGAGGTAGTTCATCATTAGATCTTGATAAAATTAATAATTCGATACAAAGTGTTATCGATGATGGTAATTCAATAATGATATTTCCAGAAGGTAAAAGAAGTAATCAAAAAAATCTTTTGGAATTTAAAAAAGGAGCTGCACATATTGCTAAAAAATTTAATTTATCTGTTCTGCCAGTTGTTACACACAATGCCCATAAATTAATGATAAAAGGTAAGATTTGGTTTTTATCTGGTGATATACATTTGGATGTTTTGAAACCTATTGACGATATACATAAGTATGAAGTTGATGAATTAACAAATCTATTTTTTGAAAAAATAAATGAGGTTTTAACTACGAAGAAATGATTCTATATAACTGAAGAAGTCTTCACTTTTGGAATCATCAGTTAGTAAATCATCAACTTTATCTTCTTCATTAAATAAATAAAAATTTTCGTATACGTTTAATCCATAATTGCTAAGTTGAGCGCCTAGTAAATCAAATGCATTCTTTGCATTGTTGCCCTTACCGTCAACTGAACTAATAATTGCAACGTCCTTATCTTTAAACAATTCATTGTAAGAATAGTTATCGAAACTTATTGAAAGCCAATCGAGTAAATTTTTCAAATGGGAGACATAACCTCCATTGAAAACAGGACTAAATATTATTATTTTAGAAGTTTCAATTAAATCATCTCTTACTTTTATGACATATTCAGGTTGTTCATCATTGTAATCTCGGAGAAAAGGAACATTTTCATAAAAATCATCATATAGATTACAAGGTATCTCTAATTCACTTAGGTAGCTATTAACGATACTTGCTGCTTTATTATTTTTTGATTCTGGTCTTGTTCCAGCCGATAAAAGCAAAATTTTTGACATAGGTTAATTATGTTATAAGATACTTTTTATATGGATAGTAATGTTGAAAATTTTGCAAACCTAGACATAAGAGTTGGTCAA
>FUFK010056591.1_pt1 | contig 27575 bp, 28 predicted proteins | sample 1021851 | NCBI WGS metagenome assembly FUFK01 (sample SAMEA51879418, study PRJEB19060) | metagenome
TTTCCGCTCTCCTTTATTACAGGTGTTTCACCCTCATTTATTGGTTTTCCGGAATCTAAGTTTGTTTTTATACGCTCAGACTCAGCCGCAGCATCTAAAACAGAACTGGTTGCTGAACCACTCGGCCACTTTAGAAGCTTATTTATCAACCGCTGATCGGTGTAAATTAACTCTTTGTTTTCTTCATTTAGAAGCCTTCTAATGTTAGATTTTGCTGAACCCGTTCCCAGAAGATTGCGCAAACTTTTTTCGCCCGAGGCGCCACCAATTACAGGGGTAGGGTTCATAGCATTAGCGACTTCGCTTTTAAGAACTATCCGCTTTATATCATTTTTCTTGGATGTTTTTTGGGGTCGGTTAGCACCTGGTTCCGGTGCGCGCAAAGTGAAATTAGGGGGAATGCTGAGTGGTGCTTGGCTCAGAACCGCAAATTCATCCGGGGACTGCTTATTCTGTCCCAACATCGATCGCACTTCCCCACAGCCAGTCAAAAAGGCAAGAAGGAGCGTGACAGAAAGCACACTAAAAAGAGCTTTAAACTTCATTTTCTTTTGGTGCTGCAATTTTATCTCCCGGAAATTCTATTTTTCATGTCTTCTTAATACAAAGTTTTCGTAAAAAAAGATACCAACACCTACTGTGATTGCCGAGTCAGCCATATTGAAGGCTGGCCAGTGAAGGCCAAAAGCATGAAAATCCAGAAAATCAATTACCGCGCCATACTCTACTCTATCGATTATGTTACCTACCGCCCCGCCAATAATAAAACTTAAGCTAACTTTAGTTATTAGTTTTTGGGCCTTTATCAGCCAAATTATCAAACAAATTGTTATAAGTGCTGTTATTATTGTAATAATCATCGGCATCATATCGCCGCTTTGTGAAAGAATTCCAAAACTGACACCTCTGTTCCAGACCGGAACAAGATTCAAAAAGGAAGAAACCTTGAAACTAGTGTTTGGAAGAAACAGGGCTTCAAAAGCCCAGTGCTTCGTAAGTTGATCAGCCGCAACTATCAAAGCGGAGAGGAATAAAAAATTGACAGGTAATCTATACCTGTTTGATTTCGAAACTTTTTTCATGAAGNTCGGCTACCGCATCTTCGCAACGACTGCATATTGGCTTACCTTTTTTCCCTACTTCAGGAAGAATTTTCCAGCAACGTTCACACTTCTCTCCATCCGCCGATCCTTGAACTACAGAAACGTTTTGAATCTCGTCAATTCTGAAAGCATCATCCGGACCGTCACCTTCTTCCAAATTCACGCCAGAGGTAATAAAAATATCCTCTGCATTTAGCCCTTGAAAAGTTTGCAATGCATTTTTATCCATGTAAACAGTGGGTTTTGCCTGCAATGAAGAACCGATTCTTTTTTCCGAGCGCTCTAATTCCAAAGCTCCAGTTACAACTTTACGAACGTCACGTATGATGGACCATTTAGCAGCCAAGTCTGGATTGTTCCAGCTGTTTGGTATGTCGGCAAACGTCTCTAAGTGAACCGATTTCTTCGAATTGCCAATCCGAGCCTGCCATGCTTCTTCAGCAGTGAAACAAAGAATAGGCGCTAGCCATGTCGTGAGGCACCTAAACAAAATATCTAATACAGTGCGCGTTGAGCGTCTTCTGTGCGACATTAATGGATCGCAGTACAGTACATCTTTTCTGATATCGAAATAGAAAGCAGACAAGTCAACAGAGCAAAAATTATGTAACTGTTGAAACAAATTATGAAAATCAAAATTCTCAATGTCTTTTCTGATAATTATATCCAGTTCAGAAATTCTATGGAGAACCCACCTTTCCAANTCTGGCATTTGNTCAAAATCTATTAATTCATCATCAGAAAAGTCACTCAGGTTTCCAATAACGTAACGCAGTGTATTTCGTAATCTTCTGTAAAGGTCTATCTGCCGTTTGAGTATTTCTGGACCAATTCTAAGATCTTCAGAATAGTCCGAGCCCACTACCCACAAACGTAAAATGTCTGCACCATTCCGCTCTATAATATCTTGTGGTGCTGTCACATTACCCATTGATTTCGACATTTTTCTGCCAGACTCATCTAGCACAAATCCGTGAGTTAGAACTGCCTCAAATGGTGCACGTCCTCGTGTGCCACTGGATTGTAAAAGAGAGGTGTGAAACCAACCTCGATGTTGGTCAGATCCTTCAAGATAGAGGGAAGCAGGCCATTTTAATTCGGGCCGACCCTCCAAAACAAAGGCATGGGTCGAGCCGCTATCGAACCAAACTTCAACTATATCTGTAATTTGCTCGTAATCATTTGCATCATATTTGTCCCCAAGAAAACGCTGCGGGTCACTCGAATACCAAGCGTCGGAACCCTCCACCTCAAATATATCGCCTATCCTGTCAATTACTTTCTGATCCTTTAAGGGTTCACCCGTTTCCTTATTGATAAAAATTGTAATTGGAACACCCCATGCCCTTTGCCGAGAAACACACCAGTCTGGACGTTGCTCGATCATAGTCCTTAATCTATTTTTACCTCTGCCCGGGACGAAACGTGTAGCATCTATGGCATCTAGAGCAACATTTCTAAGTTCATTGTTTTCCATTGAAATGAACCATTGTGGGGTAGTTCGAAATATCAAAGGTGCCTTCGATCGCCACGAGTGCGGATAACTATGCGTAAGGCGACCGACAGCTAACAGCGCTCCTGCTTCTTTTACGATCATTGCAATCTTGTAATTATCTTTTAAAACATCCAGTCCTGCCACCAGAGGAATATGATCGTAAAACTTTCCCGCATCATTGACATTGGTTACAACTTCTAACCCGTGCCTCAGACCCAACTCGAAGTCATCTGCCCCTGCTCCAGGTGCTATATGAACAAAGCCGCTCCCCTGATCTGTCGTCACGAAGTCTGCCGGCAACATAGGGACCGTAAAATTATACCCGTCAGTTTTTAATGGATGTGACAGCCTAGTTTTTTCAAAATCTGTNCCCTTCAACGAGGCCAATTTGGTCACATTTAGAATTTTCGCGGCACTTTTAACATCATCTAAGAGTTCAATACCAACAACAATCTTTTCCCCAATAATTGCTGTGCTCTCATCATCAACATCTACAACTTCATAAACGCCGTACTCATATTCTTCACCATAGGCAACCGCCTTATTACCTGGAATTGTCCACGGTGTGGTCGTCCATATAATAACTGACGCACCATCTAATATAGGGTCCGATGTCTCTACGACTGGAAACCTGACATGAATTGTTGTCGACTTGTGATCGTGATATTCAACTTCCGCGTCGGCTAGAGCTGTTTTTTCAACCGCAGACCAAAGAACTGGTTTTGCACCCTTGTACAATCCACCGTTCATTAAAAATTTTCCAAGCTCTCTTGAGATTTGAGCTTCCGCATTAAAACTCATTGTGGTGTATGGATTATCCCAAGTGCCTGTAACACCAAGGCGTTTGAACTCGGCCGTCTGAACTTTAACCCATTCTTCTGCGAAGTCCCGGCATTGCTTCCGGAATTCTAAAATAGGCACACTATCTTTATCCTGCCCTTTAGCCCGATATTCCTCTTCGATTTTCCACTCTATGGGAAGACCATGGCAATCCCAGCCCGGTACATAGTTGGCGTCCTTACCCAACATCTGCTGCGACCTGTTTATTACATCCTTCAATACCTTGTTTAAGGCGTGTCCCATGTGCAGGTGGCCATTAGCATATGGAGGCCCATCGTGAAGAATGAATTTTTCTTTTCCTTTTCGGTCACTGCGTATTCTTTGCTCNAGGCCAATCTTTTCCCATTCCGCCAAGATTTCTGGCTCTCGTTTCGGTAGCCCCGCCCGCATAGGGAAGCTTGTTTTTGGGAGGAAAATTGTATCTTTGTAGTCTATAGTCATCGCACTTCCGTTATTATTGAGGCACCCTGCAATTTGCAAGAATGGCTCTAGCGNTAGCCGCATCCANCGCTATTTGAGTNTTTAACGCATCTAATCCGTCGAACTTTAATTCTGGCCTTATAAAATCCATAATACACACTGTGAGGCGTTTATTATATAAATCGCGCTCTATGTCGAACAAATTCACTTCAAATAAGGCGCCACGATCATTTACTGTTGGTCGCCTTCCAAAATTAGCCACGCCTGGCAACCATTTACCTTCATTTTCTATTTGAACAAAAACGGCATAAACGCCATGGGACGGTTGAACCAAATCATGTAATCGCAAATTGCACGTAGGAAACCCGATTGTTCTCCCTCGTTGGTCTCCCGTCTCAACAAACGCAGAAAATGACCACGGCCTGCCCAAGAGCTCTGATGCACCGATAGGATCTCCCTCCGCTAAGCATTGCCTCACTCTGGTTGAGGAGTAAACTGCTCCATCTTTCTCCGAAACTGCCGGGATTGTCGTAACCCCTATACCAACTTGACTGCCTAACGTTTCTAGTATTTCAGCTGTTCCTCTTCGACGATGACCAAAGACAAAATCGTAACCACAAACAACATGATTTAATTGAAGGCTATTCTTCAAAACCTTAACAACAAACTCTTCGGCAGAGAGTTGGGCAAATGTTTGGTCGAACTGGAGCTCAAAAATTAAGTCTATACCCGTTTCTGAAAGCGCTCGTGCTTTTGAAACACTTGTAGATAATCGGAATGGAACACCGTCNGTCTGAAATAACGCTCTTGGGTGAGGCTCGAAAGTGAGAACGGAGGGCCGCGCGCCGACTCTATCTGCGATAGTTTTAGCGTGTTCAATGATTTTTCGGTGCCCAAGATGAACACCATCGAAATTACCGACTGCTGCTACCGTGTTCTTATCATCATTCGCTATTTCAGAAAGGCTTTTTATAACCCGAATATTATTTATTGTATCTATCATAATCCAACGCGATGTGTCGTCTTTATTTTCATAAATTCTGAAGGTAGTAAATAAATAGCTTCAGCAATCATCAAATCCATTTTGCTATACCTAGTCATGAAGAAAAAAAAAAGATCTAATGCTAACAGAATTCTGTTTTTGTTGAAAATATTGCTTCAAATAAAATTTGGTAGGCTCTATTTTAGAAANGTACTCAATAAGTCGTAACAACTACGTCTTTATTGAACGGAGGTTATTAAATGGATAACAACGAAGGACCTGCTCAAATCGATAATAAAGCCGATCGCCACGCCGAAAAAATGGCAAAAAAGAAAGCTGCACGCAATAAAATTATGGCGACCAAGACAAAAACCGGTGGCTTAACAATTGTACATACTGGGAAGGGTAAAGGAAAATCTACTGCTGCCTTTGGCATGGTTTGCAGGGCACTAGGACATGGAATGCGGGTTGGGGTAATTCAGTTTGTTAAGGGAAAATGGGAAACAGGCGAAAAAAAAATCCTTGAGGCATTCAGCCATCAAGTAACCGTGCATACTATGGGGGAAGGGTTCACGTGGGACACTCAAGACTTAAATCGGGATATTGCAGCGGCTGATGCTGCTTGGAGCCAAGCTAAAGTTATGATGCAAGACCCCAGTTATTCCATGATATTATTGGACGAGCTCAACATTGTTTTGCGGTATGACTATCTTTCAATTGATGACGTAGTAAAAACAATAAAAGGTAAAAGAGAAGATCTGCACATAATTATAACCGGTCGTAACGCGAAAGAGGAACTTATTGAAATATCGGATCTCGTCACAGAAATGACAATGATTAAGCATCCATTTCGTTCGGGCTTTAAGGCTCAGGCGGGTATTGAATTTTAATTAATATCTTGAAGTATCTGTCTTAATCCTTCTTTGTAGGATGGGTATCGAAGATTAACCAGCAATTCATTTCTTAAACGGCTAGTCTCTAAAATCTTGCACTCACTATAAAATGAGCGGGCCATATCAGATAACTGGGCGTCCTCAAACTTTATTGGCGTTGGTGGTTCGACCTGTAATAATTTGCACGCATATCTTGTAACATCGCCGCTAGCACAGGGGTTTCCATCCGCTAAATTATATATTCGCTTATCATTCGGCCTTAACATCGACGCTATAAGACTTGTTCCTATGTCGTCGACATGAATACGATTAAAAACTTGACCCTCTTTCTCAATTATTCTGGCCCTGCCTGCCGCGACTTGTTCTATAACGCTCCTCCCAGGCCCATAGATGCCCGCAATTCTCATAATTTGGACAGAAACGCGGGTGTCCGAGAAGGTGTCTATCCATGCTCTTTCTGCCGCAAGCCTCCTTTCCCCCCTTTTTGAGGTAGGCGTTGGCTCATCAAACTCAGAAGCCACGCCACCAGACCTATCACCATAAACAGCCGGCGTTGATAGATAGTTTACCCAGGTCAGAGAGGCAGCATCGCGCAACTCATCTGAATGCAAAAGCAAGGCAATCTCGCCAATTTCGCTGGGTGGTATAGAAGCTATAATATGCGTAACGTCCGAAAATACTTTCTCAGGTTCCTTCAGTGGAGTTCCTTGATCAAAGATCATTGAGGAAATGCCGATACTTCGGGCCTCAATTACCTTTTGTTCTGAACGATTTGTCCCAGACACCCTCCAACCTAATGCCATTAAACGTTTTGAGAGCCTAGTTGTTGAATAGCCTAATCCAAATACGAAGAGATGTCCTGGCTTTAAATCTTTTGTTAACTGTCGGTCCATGTTTGTTCCAGCCTACTGAAAGCCTCTACACAAGAAAATAACTCATGCTTCAGTTTAGAACAAATGATACATTCTATTGCGTTACGTCTAGAGAAGCGCGAGAATGTTGTTGGTTGGGACGTGCAAGTCACGACAATCGTAGAAGAGTCGTTTATTGATAGATCCACATCGGAGATCAATCGCGGCGAGCTAGAAGGATAGGTTCTCTTCCAGATCTTCTACAGCTGTTTTTGGGAGGGCTTATTTTGAAGAAAGCTTACGGCGCCTTGGTGTCAACGAAGGGCACAATACTCATCCCCCTAGGGCCATGCTGCTATGAAAATTGAATATGAAAAAAATGCCAAGGCTATTTATGAAAAGTCATTTTCAATAGTCCACAACGAGGCAGACTTAGAACGATTTAACGAACAAGAGGCCATAGTAGCCACCAGAATTGCTCACGCATGCGGAATGCCAGATATTACCAAGCAACTCCAGTTCACCAGCAGCGCGGTTTCGGATGGTATTGCGGCCATTTTAAGAGGAGCTCCAATAATTTGCGACTGCAATATGGTAAAAGTTGGCGTTTCCATGATCGATGACTTCCCTAGGAATAAACTTCTATGTTTTCTAAACTATCCAGAAGTAAAAACTATTGCCAAAACTCGAAAAACAACTCGATCCGCCGCCCAGGTTGAACTTTGGCACAAATATATCGATGGAGCGGTCGTCGTCATAGGTAACGCGCCTACTGCCCTCTTTAGACTGATTGAAAAAATCCGCGATGATGGTTTCAACCCTGCACTAGTACTAGGCTTTCCTGTAGGGTTCGTAGGAGCTAAAGAATCAAAAACACTACTTAATGTTTTCAACCCTACCATACAACATATTACTTTGTTAGGACGATTAGGTGGAAGCGCAATAGCTGCTGCAGGATGCAATGCACTTTTAGAACTCGCACGGAAGCACCATGGCCATGAGTAGGAAAGTCTGCACCCCCTGGTTGCGGGTCGTTGGGATAGGCGATAGAGGTCTAGATGGTCTCTCCAAGGAAGCAAGAGAGCTTATTAGTACGGCAGAAATAGTTATAGGTGGAAAGAGGCATCTCTCCTTGATACCAAAAACTGCTCAGGAACATATAGTTTGGCCTAGTCCAATTAGCATACTCCTCAATAAGCTCACCGAATTCAGGGGAACAAAAACATGTGTTTTAGCTACCGGCGATCCAATGTGCTATGGCATAGGAGCTTCGCTTTGCAAAGCGTTTCCAATACAGGAAATGATTATATTACCTTCACCTTCTGCTCTTTCTCTTGCATGCGCTCGGATGGGATGGCCGCATCAAGACGTTGAGTTAGTTACTCTTCACGGCAGACCATTAGCAATACTAAGAAGTTATTTACAGCCACTCGCAAAGATAGTTGTTTTATCCAACGATGAAAATTCACCACGAGAAGTTGCAGAACTTTTGACGGAACAAGGATTTGGAAATAGCCAAATAACTGTTTTGGAACATATGGGTGGCTCCTCTGAAAGACGCATCGACGGAATAGCCAGATCATGGAGCGAAAAACCAGGTGCTGGTTTTAATACCATAGCCATAGAGATTTTAAGTTCGCCCGAGACCGTTTTAGTGACAAGGCANCCAGGACTGGAAGATGACTTATTTATCAATGANGGAATGTTGACCAAAAAGGAGGTTAGAGCCATAACATTATCGGCTTTGCAGCCTTATCCTGGAAGTCTCCTATGGGATGTTGGAGCTGGTTCTGGCTCTGTTGGCATTGAATGGATGCGCCTAAGCCCACGTTCGTTGGCAATCGCGATAGAGGAAGACGTCGACAGAGCTGCTACGATTGTTAAAAACGCCAACCAGTTAGGTACACCTAAATTGCAGGTCATTAATGCCCATGCCCCGGAATGCCTTCTAAGCCTTCCTCGCCCCAATGCGATATTTATAGGTGGAGGTATTGCGACTAAAGGTCTTTTTGATCAATGCTGGGAATCGTTACAAGAGGGTGGCTGTTTAGTAACAAATGTTGTCACNATTGAAGGNGAAGAAATTTTGACGCGAAAACAAGCGCAACTAGGAGGATCGGTTACGAAAATAACTATTTCAAAATCAGAACCCCTTGGTAAATTTAGGGGATGGCGCTCCCAAATGCCTGTAACACAATTGAGACTGTTTAAGAATTTGGGTGAAAGAAATCAAATTAATGAAAGCTAAAATTTATGGGATCGGTGTTGGGCCAGGAGACCCTGATCTTATAACCATCAAGGCCAAACAGACACTTGCAAAAGCAAACCTCGTCGTTTACCCAGCGCCAGAAAATGGCAGCAGCATTGCTAAAAAAATTGCCGCACCACACTTTCCAAAAACCTGCGAAGAGCTGCCCGTTTATATCCCGATGTCGACAAACCGCTTCCCAGCTATGAAAATCTATCAGTCAGCGAGTGAAAAAATTTTTAATGCTGCACTGGAAAATAAAACGGTCGTTATCTTATGTGANGGTGATCCCTTCTTCTATGGCTCTTTCATGTACCTTTTCGGATTAATTAGGAAGAGATATAATGTTGAAGTAATCCCCGGAGTATCGTCTCTTATGGCGAGCGCTGCCATACTGGAAACCCCACTGGCTGCCGGCAACGACATCCTCACCGTTCTGCCTGCCCCATTAGCAGACGACGCGCTTGAAAAACAAATAAACATGGCCGATGCGTTTGCCATAATAAAGTTGGGAAGGCATTTCTCAAGAATTCGCCGGCTTTTGGAAAAATTAGGCCTGCTGGAGAACTCTGTCTATATTGAACGAGCTACAATGAAGAATGAGCGAGTTGTAGACATTGCCGAAGTAGTAGAAAGTGATGTCCCATACTTTTCTATCATACTTGTACACAAAAGAAACAAAGCATGGCTGTAACTGTTGTTTTAGTAGTTTCATCCTCAGGCTTAAACACTGCTCAGCAATTGGGCCGGCATTTGAGCTGTGAAGTCCATGGCACATTTGGAGCTTGTGANCTAGTTGTGCCAGATTTAAAAGCCCACCTAAATAAACTTTTTAAAAATAAAACAACAATCGTTTTTGTTGGAGCGCTAGGCATCCTAATTCGATTGCTNGCCTCTTCAATTCGAGAGAAATCNACTGAGGGATCNGTTATCGTGGTTGCNGAAGACGGNACCGCTGTTATTCCAGCACTAGGTGGACATAAGGGCGCAAATGACCTCTCATTGGAGCTGGCTGACTTTTGGAAATTAAAGCTTCTATAACAACCGCAAGCGACCTTCACTATAACGTAGCGCTTGATGCCCCACCCGACCAGTTTTATCTCGCAAATACAAAAGATTACAAATCCTTTATGAAAAATCTTTTATCGGGAGAAGAAGTAAGTCTGGACGGTTACTTACCCTGGTTAAAAAACACAGGCATTCCTGTCAGTCGTGACGGAAAGTTGAAAATCAGGAGCACCCATCTTAATGAGATAGGAAACCAATTTGAATTAATTTATAATTCAGAATCCCTCGCTGTTGGCGTTGGTTGTGAACGCGGCACATCAGTCAACGAGCTAATTTCGCTTGTGCAAACCACACTAGAGAATAACAACCTTNCAAAAGNNAGCGTAGCTGTATTCGTCTCAATTGAGCAAAAAATGGATGANATAGCCATAAATGCCATTGCTGATTTTTTCAATAAACCGTTGAGGTTTTTTGATTCGGTTACTCTAGAAGAGGAAACACCAAGATTAAAAAATCCGTCAGAGATCGTCTTCAGAGAAGTTGGTTCTCATGGNGTNGCCGAAGCATCAGCTCTGGCCGCTGTAGGTCCTCATGGTGAACTTATAGTTGAAAAAACAAAGTCACGTCGAGCAACGTGTGCCATAGCTAAAACGAAAACTCTNATCGACCCAAACTCGNTAGGTAAAGCTCGCGGCATATTAAGCGTCGTTGGTTTGGGTCCCGGGAAAGCCGAATGGCTGACACCTGAAGCAAAACGTTGTATTGAAGATTCTTCTGATTTAGTAGGGTATACTCTTTATTTAGATTTATTAGGAAGTCTGGCTACAAATAAAAAAAAGCACACCTTTAAACTAGGCGAAGAGAAACAACGAGTTATCGCTGCACTTAACCTAGCAAGCGAAGGGAAAAAGGTAGCCCTTATTTCATCAGGTGACCCTGGTATTTATGCAATGGCAAGCCTGGTTTTTGATTGCATCAGCCAAACTGATAACCTCAATTGGAAGCGGATCGAAATAAATGTATCACCAGGTATTTCCGCACTGCAGGCGTGCGCAGCACTTGTCGGCGCTCCAATCGGACATGACTTTTGTGCAATTTCATTATCAAACTTACTTACACCCTGGACCTTAATAGAAAAACGCTTAACAAAAGCATGCGAAGGCGACTTTGTTATCGCGCTCTACAACCCAACTTCAAAAAAACGGGGGGAGAACTTCCAGACTGCTCTAGGGTTATTGAAACGGTATTATAAACCAACTACCCCGGTATCTGTTGGAAAATCACTTGGACGACCGGAAGAGGAGGTCATCATAACGAGTTTAATGAACTTGGATAAAGAGGCTATAGACATGCTATCAATTATAATAATTGGTAACAGCCAAACTAAGATCATTGATGGAAAAATATTTACACCGCGGGGATATTTGCAAAATTCCTCTGAAAGTCGAGTGATAGATCAATGACCGTNCACTTTATAGGCGCGGGACCTGGNGACCCTGAACTCATNACTGTCCGGGGAAGACGCTTAATCGAANCATGCAGCGTATGTCTATTCGCGGGCTCACTAGTACCGAAAGAGGTCATTAGTTTCGCGCCAAAAGATGCTATTGTTGTCGATACAGCACCACTGGATTTGGACGAAATCATACAGATTATCGCAGATCAACACAGTCTAGGAAAAAACATTTCGAGGGTTCATTCAGGCGACCCCTCATTATATGGAGCCATATCGGAGCAAATCCGGCGCCTTAAGGATCTGAAAATAGATTTTGAAATAACGCCTGGAGTACCCGCCTACGCTGCTGCAGCTGCAACTTTGGGGCAAGAATTGACACTCCCGGGAATTAGTCAGACAGTTATTCTGACTAGAACTTCCATGAAGTCCTCAAAAATGCCCGAGGGCGAAGAGTTATTCAAGTTAGCAGCAACCGGAGCCACACTTGCCATCCATCTTTCAATAAGAAACTTGAGATGTATAAGAAGAGAAATAGAGCCCTATTATGGCTTAAAGTGCCCTGTTGTAATTATCTATCGGGCAAGCTGGCCAGATCAAAAAATAATCAAAACTAATATTGAGAATATGGTCGATGCGGCCCGAAGAGAAAAAATAACCCGCACGGCACTGATCCTGGTGGGCTCTGTTTTAGAAAATCAGGATTTCGAGGATAGCGCTTTATATGACCCCACCAAACCCCATCTTTTAAGAAACAAAAGAACTTAAGCAAATATCTATGCTTCACCAACTTTTTTAAGAGATAATTCCACAATACCCTCTATAGTGTTGCATTTAGCGCCAAGCGGTCTCGGTGGTTGCCGAACTACTATAACGGGAAGACCCAAGGTCCGCGCCGCAAGTAATTTGGCTTTTCCAGATAACCCTCCGCTATTTTTCGTTACAATAATATCGATCTGTTCCTGCTGAAGGAGTTTCAGTTCATTATCAAAACTGAAAGGTCCCCTACCTTCAATCCATTCCGCACGAGAAAATCCCTCCAGAGCCGACGGTTTTTCAATACTACGGATTACAAATTTAGAATTGAGAATATCAGCGAAGTCAGCTAATCCCTTTCGACCAACAGACAAAAAAACTTTCAATTTCCGCGTACTGCTTAGCTCACGTAATTTGTTAGATGCCTCCGGCAGGTTATCTACCATGTGCCACTTATCGCCAATCTCCATCTTCCACTGATCGCGAACAAAATGTATTATCGGCACAGATAATTCGTTTGATGCAAAAATTGCATTTTCTTTTATTTGAGTAGAAAACGGATGCGTTGCATCAACTATTAGATTAATTTTGTTCGCCTCTAAGAAATTTATCAGCCCCTCTCTACCCCCAAAACCTCCAATGTGCGCTTTTCCGATAGGAAGTCGTGGTTTTTGAGTCACGCCAGCTAAACTAGTTATTATCTTATAATTCTCAATTAGAGATAGTTTCTCAGCAATAGATATGGCATCACCAGTTCCGCCAAGTATTAAGATATTTTTACCATCCATGGGCCATACCTACTAGCTGTCCCTGTCTATTAAAGACAAGTATTTCCACGGCAACAGGCGCTCCCGATAACACGTTCAAAGCTGTAATCCGAGCCTTATCAGCTATTCGGTCAGCTAATGGTAAGTTATGACTTTCAGCTAATTCGAATACCTCTAACGCAGAGTTAGCTTTTTTAATAGATTCAATTGTACTGCCAGTCCCTCCAAGGGTTGCTACTTGGTCGGCTAGCCAGTCTAGATCTAATTGGCTTCTTGCTGAATGAAGGTCTAAGTGGCCCTGAGCAAGTTTTGAAAGTTTAGCAACACCTCCGCCAATCGTAATTCTTGGAACTGGGTGTCCTCTTAAATACTTAAGCATCCCGCCTGCAAAATCGCCCATGTCTATCATGGATGTTTCTGGTAAGTTATGCTTTTCTCTAACTGCCTTACCAGAGGTAGATCCCGTAGAAGCGCCGACATGGACGGTTTTTGTTGCTCGTGCAACGTCGATACCCCTGTGGATCGAATGTATCCACGCCGAACAAGAAAAGGGTATTACCACTCCTGTAGTTCCGAGAATGGATATGCCCCCAACAATCCCCAGTTGTGGGTTCCACGTCTTAAGCGCCAACTCTTTGCCGCCTGGCACTGATATTTCAACTTCAACATTTCGATCTGAATGATAGATGGAGGCCAACTCATTTATGGACGCGGAAATCATTTGACGAGGCACTGGATTGATTGCTGCTTGGCCAACATCAAGAGGTAGCCCTGGTTTTGTGATACGACCAACGCCTTCGCCTGCCTTGAAGACAATACCAGTCTGCCCATTGCTAAACGCTACCGTTGTCTTAATCATCGCCCCATGCGTAACGTCAGGATCATCTCCTGCGTCTTTTATGATCCCAGCCGTCATTTTCGGAAAATCATTTTTCTCNAAGGCCAGGGAAAACGAAACCTTCTGTCCCCTTGGCAGAGTTATTTCAACCGGATCCAAGAATTCGCCCTTTATGAGCGCATGATAAGCTGATTTTGCTGCTGCAGCCGCACATGCGCCTGTTGTCCAGCCACGCTTGAGATGTTTTTCATGAGTTGACATAAAGAGCGTTCCTAGGGTGGGGTTAAAAGTATCCTTGGCGTTAGCTCAGTATAATTATTCACAATTTAAACCTTTCACGTCCAAAGCAACAAAGTCATTTTTTAAAAAGTTTGCTACTAAATAGCTCCCTTATCCCTTAGCTCTTTTATCTCTTGAGAATTAAGTTCAAGTATTTCACTAAGAACCTCTTCCGTGTGCTGCCCTAGCGTTGGAGGAGGCCTCCGGTATTGAGGGGGCGTCGCCGACAGCTTCAAGGGATTACCAATTAAGGGCACTTTGCCTGAACCTGAAAGTTCGTGATCCATCTCAATTTTCATCTCTCTATGTTTGACATGTGGATCATCAAAAACTTGTTCAATATTATTTACGGGACTACATGGGACCTTCACTTCCTCCATTATCGACAACCATTCTTTGGTAGATTTCCGTTTCATGAAGCTGGGCATTTTTTGATAAAGAACCTCCCGATTTTTTATCCTTAGCGGATTAGTTTTAAAACGCTCATCATCCTTTAAATCATCGGCTCCGGCTGCTGTACACCAATCCCTAAATTGTCTGTCGTTACCGACAGCTAAGATCACGTAGCCATCTGATGTTGAAAACACCTTGTAGGGTACGATATTTGGATGTTCGTTGCCCAACCTTTTTGGAATTTTCCCCGAGATTAAATAGTTTGTGCCCTCGTTTATCAGCCATGAAATTTGCGTATCTANAAGACACGTGTCGATGTGCTGTCCTTCACCGGTGGCGTCTCTATGCCTCAAAGCGGCTAGAATGGCCGTGGAAGCGTACATACCGGTCATCACATCTGCTATCCCCACCCCCACCTTAACGGGCTCGCCTTCTGGAGCACCCGTTATACTCATAATTCCGCCTATGCCTTGAGCTAGAAAGTCATACCCGGCACGGGGCGCGTAAGGGCCAGTCTGCCCAAAACCTGTAACCGAGCAGTAGACCAGGTGCGGAAATTGTTCTCGAATGTCTTCGTAACCTAACCCTAGTTTTGCCAAGCCTCCCACCTTGAAATTTTCTATCAAAACGTCTGATTTTTCTATAAACTTTTTGGCCAATTCAATTCCTGCTGGTTGGCTGAGGTCGATTGTTACTGATCGCTTATTTCGATTTGCTGAGAGATAATATGCGGACTCCGTCGTGTCATTCCCCAGCCTATCTTTCACATATGGTGGACCCCACGTCCTGGTATCATCTCCCACAAATGGTTTTTCCACCTTTATGATGTCGGCGCCTAAATCACCTAGTAGTTGCGTACACGTGGGCCCCGCAAGAATTCTTGTAAGATCAAAAACACGCACCCCGGATAGTGGAAGAGAAGTTTGCATGGTAAGTTTCTTTCTCTAGTACATCAAAAATGATCAAAGTCTAATGCTTTAAATGGTATTATTATTTACACTTACCACCATTTTACTCGCATCGGAATATTGAACTCCAAGTAGGTATATAGTAGAAAAATAGCCCCAATAATCTATACATCTTAAATCACAACGTCGAACCGGATATGACAGAAGCTCTTAAAATCGATAGATTAACTAAACAGTTTGGACTCAAGACTGCCGTTGACAACGTTAGTTTTATTGCAAACAAGGGCGAAGTCCTTGGATTCCTTGGACCTAACGGCGCAGGAAAATCAACAACAATGAAAATGGTCGTGGGTTTTTTATCACCGACCTCTGGAACTGCAAGTGTATGTGGCCACGATATAATAAGCAACCCATTAGAAGTTAAACGAACCGTTGGTTATTTGCCAGAAGGTGCACCGGCCTATCCGGATATGACCCCCTATGGATTTCTGAAATTTATTGCATCAATAAGAGGTTTTAGAGGCAGCGAGAAGACTGATAGAGTGGAGCATGTAATTAATATAACGCGAATAGAAGACGTTGCGCGTCAACCTATAGAAACGTTATCAAAAGGCTACAAAAGACGGGTGGGGCTTGCGCAGTCCTTAATACACGACCCGGCTGTCCTTATCTTAGATGAACCAACAGACGGCCTGGACCCAAATCAGAAGCAAGTCGTGCGAGAATTGATTAAGTCAATGGCGTCTGAAAAATGTATCGTAATTTCTACTCATATTCTTGAAGAAGTTGATGCGGTCTGTACACGCGCAATGATCATTGCTTCCGGTAAAGTTGTAGCTGACGGTTCTCCTGAGGAATTAAAATCTCAGTCGGGAGCAGGCGACCTTGATGAGGTATTTAGAAAGGTCACGAATAATGCGTAATGTAGGCCTAATTTTTATTAGAGAATTTCAGGCTTATTTTTCAACTCCCCTCGCTTACATATTTATAGTTATATTTTTGATGTTAGCAGGATTGCTCACTTTTTTTATGGGGGGGTACCTGGAGCGTGACCAAGCTGACCTCGTGCCCTTTTTCGAATTCCATCCTTGGCTATATCTTTTTCTAGTGCCCGCATTGTCAATGCGTTTATGGGCCGAAGAAAGAAAACAAGGAACAATTGAATTGTTTCTAACACTACCNATCACTATGGGGCATGCGGTAGTTGGCAAGTTTCTTGCTGCTTGGGCGTTTAGTATCTCAGCACTCTGTTTGACTTTTCCATTTTGGATTACAGTAAATTACCTTGGCAAACCAGATAACGGGGTTATTTTCGCTTCNTATTTAGGTAGCGCTCTTATGGCTGGTTCCTATTTAGCTATTGGCTCCATGCTATCAGCTACAACAAAAAACCAAATAATTGCCTTCGTTTTAACAACCGCTGTCTGTTTCCTCTTTACTCTAGCAGGCTCATCGGTAGTACTCGACTTTTTTTCAGCTTGGGCGCCATCTGAATTCGTTCAAGCAGTAGGTAATTTCGGTTTTCTTCCTCATTTTCAATCAATCCAACGAGGGGTGATCGATCTCCGGGATTTATTTTTCTTTGCCTCGATAATAGTTATTTCGTTGACTGCGAATGCATTAATAATTGACTGGCGCAAGGCTACTTAGATGAAAGAGACAACGAAAAGCATAGACGGAAATGCAGAAAATGCTGCTCGCTTNGCTATAATAAGTTTGGTTCTGCTNGGCATTCTCTTTATCGCAGTAAACATCCTTGCCGCTGGCTCTATGCATTCAAAACGTTTAGACCTCACCCAAGATAATCTTTACACGCTTTCCCCATCAACAAAATCTCTTATCAATGAGCTGGATGAACAAATAACTTTTAAACTTTATGTTTCATCAGGCCTTTCGCAACAAGTTCCCCACCTAGGTGTATACGCAAATCGTGTTCGCGATTTGTTAGCTGAATACGAAAGTATATCGGGCGGTAAAATTAAACTGGAGTTACTAGACCCAATTCCATTCTCTAATATCGAGGATAGAGCTGTAGCTTCGGGTTTGCGAGGTATCCCAGCTGTTAGTGGTGGCGACAATATGTATTTTGGTTTGGTTGGCACGAATACAACCGATGATATTGAAAAAATACCTTTTATCCAAATAGATAGGGAAGCATTCTTGGAATATGATATATCAAGAATGCTTTTTGCGTTAGCAAAGGCAAAACCAACAGTAGTTGGAATACTCAGCACGCTTCCAACTGACGGAACGGTAAAATTCACCGCCACCGGTCAACAAGAAGCAGTGCCGCCCTACGTGGTTCGTGACCAAATTGGAAGCTTGTTCGAGACAAGGTTTTTAGGCAAAGAACTCGATGGCGTGCCAGAAGACATAAATGTTTTGTTGATAGTTCATCCAAAAAACACATCGGAAAAAACACTGTTTTCTATAGACCAGTATTTGCTAGCTGGCGGTAAAGCGATTATTTTTGTTGATCCTTTTGCTGAAACTGAGGCAATGCAGGGTCAAATGATGCGTCCATCAATTGAGGGTAGCTCACTTGCAAAACTTTTTGATACATGGGGTCTCAAGTACGATCCCGCCAAGGTGGTTGTAGACCGTTTAAGCGCTCGGAAAGTCTTGCCTGAGGCAGGTAACCGCCTGATTGAATACCTTCCNTGGCTAGAACTTAGAGGACCAAGCCTAGATCGGCGGTCTCCTATTACGTCAAGCATCGAGGTTGTTGCAGTGGCTAGCGCTGGCCATATAAGTACATCAAAAGAAGCTCCAATTAAAATATCTCCACTTATAGTTTCATCCCCCGGTTCTAATTTGATAAGTGCAAAAAAAGTGCAAGGGTTTCGCAATCCTAAAAAGCTATTGAGGGAATTTACACCTGGTGACGGTCAATACACTATTGCCGCTCGCGTTAATGGGACGGTTCAATCCAGTTTTCCGGAAGGACTAACTGAAACAAAAAACGATCACGCTGGGGACGGAAAGAAGGATACCAAGCCGATCCGTTCACCAAATAAAGCATTGAAAAAATCATCCCAGCCTCTTGACGTCATCGTTGTGGCCGATGCCGATATACTGGCAGATCGGTTCTGGGTAATAAAAAGGGATTTTGCTGGACAAAAGGTGCCTGTCGCAACAGCCAACAACGGTGATTTTGTTTTAAATGCGATAGAATCTTTATCTGGCGGAAGCAATTTAATGGCTTTGCGAGGACGCGGTACAGCGAGCCGTCCATTCGAAGTATTACGAAACATTCAACAAATAGCCTCGCAAAAATTTGAAGATAAAGAACGTCAACTTGGACAAACGCTATTAAACACCGAAAAAAAATTGAAAGAATTGAGGCGGAAAAATCCGGAAGGCAGTGAAGCCGTTGTATCCAAAAACGATCAGCGCTCGATGGAAAAGATGCAGCGTGAAATTTTAAAATTGAGATCAGAGCTCAGAAAAGTGCGCCGTTCATTAACTAATGAATATGAGAGTTTGGAAATGAGGCTTTGGTTTTTTAATATAGCCTTGGTTCCTCTGGTTCTTACTGCTTTCCTTATCATTTTAGCGATTGCACGAAGCATCCGGCGCAAGAGACATGCCTACAAATTTTAGATGATTAGAAGAGAATATGCTAAACAAAAAATTTGTAATTAAACTGGCCTTATTAACACTAGTTGTCACCGTGGCGGCTTTCTCGGTTTATTATGAGAGATTATCTAGCACTATAAGCAAAGTTACAGAAACTTTGGTTTTTCCAGAATTGGCATCCGAGATCGGATCAATTAGAAAAATTACAATCAAAAATTCTCAAGGTTCCCAAAAGGGGAGTTTTACAATTGCCCCTGAAGGGAAACATTGGAAAGTTCTTGAAAAAGGAGGTTACCTTGCAAGGGACGCCGCTATCCGCGAGACGCTGTTGGGTTTGACAGAACTGGTTTATTTGGAAGCAAAAACAAAAGATCCAAATAGGCATAAGAAACTGAACTTGGAAGATACAAATCTAAAAACATCTAAAGCAACACAGATAATTTTAGAAAACGATAGCGGCAAAATTCTCGTTGATGCACTCTTTGGCAAACGCGTCCAGAATCTCTCTGGTGGAACACCTTCTGCCTATTTTCGCCAATCTAATGATNCCCAAACTTGGTTGGTGCGCGGCGAGTTAGAAGTACGAGGAGAAATCTTAGACTGGTTATCTGTGGTATTATTGTCGATTCAGCGCGAGCGAATACTCAAAGCAAGTTTCCAATCCTCTAATCAACCAACTTTAGAACTGCGATATAATAAGGATATGGAACGCTTTGACATACAAAATTTATCCAAAGACCGGGAAATTAAATCGCGATACCGTGTTTTAAATGTTGGAACCATACCAGAAAACCTCACACTAAAAGATGTTCGCCCGGCTAAACTCACACCGAACCCCAACCTAAGATCTGTAGCGTGGCAAACCCCTGATGGATTGATCGTAACATTAAAACTAGCAAGAGAAGACGGAAGCGATAAGCGACAATGGGCTCATATTTCAGCCGGGACAACTAAAAACGCAAAAGAAAAAGTTAAANACGAAGCACGGAACATAAATTCCAGAACCAGGGGATGGGAGTTTTGGTTAGGAGATGATGTTATCAAACGGCTCAACGAAACAACCGAGACTCTTACAAAAGAAAAGGCTGCAGATTAAATTCCCGCTACTGCATAAATAAGGATATCGGTTTTATGTTCCCGTAAATATTGGGCGACGTTTTTCCATGAACGCCGTCCTCCCTTCCGTATAATCACTACTGGTTTGACACTGTTCGACTGTAGAGTGATGAGCTGAGAAATCCCTCGCTGATTCAGGTTTTCCTGTCTCTATTAAAGATTCCTTGACCGCCCTGATGGAAAGTGGGGCATTTTGAGCAATTCGTCCTAAAAGATCTGCAACAGCTTCATCTAACNTATCTTCAGACACTACATGATTAACAAGTCTCATAACCTTGGCCTCCTCCGAAGAAAACTGGCGCCCTGTGTAGAAGATTTCTGCCGTAAAAGCAGGCCCAACTAACCTTTCTAACTCCATTATCCCTTTAGCTTTATATCCTATCCCCAGTTTTGCTGCGGGAACCCCAAAAGTAGATTTTTCAGAACAAATTCTTATGTCACAGCCTATAGCTATTGCTAAACCGCCGCCTATACAATACCCATTGACACGGGCAATTGTTGGTTTCGTGATTACATTTAGAGAGTCATGAAAATTTGCCACGGACTGGTTATATGAAGCCATCGCTTCTGCTGAAGCTCTCTCTGTTTCAAATTTGGAAATATCAGCCCCAGCGACAAAAGCCCTTTCACCTGCGCCCGTCAAAACTATCGCTCGGACTTCTGAATTCGACCCGTACTTGTCTAACAAGCTAGCTGCGTTATCCCACATTTCTTGGGACATCGCATTCATGCGTTGGGGATTATTAAATACTATCCAAGCAATCTTCTCATGAACTTCACTTAATAGAGGACCGGAACCACGTTCTACTATATTTTTAACAATCATATTATTCGACCTTCTGCTTTCAGGATAATTAAATAATGTTTGCTTCGCGAAGCTCTTTTATCTCGGCCTCACTTAATCCAAGTTCANCGAGTATCTCATTGGTGTGTTCGCCGTAATCAGGAGGCGGCAGCGACATTCCGCTCGGTGTACGGGAGAGGCGAACTGGCTGCCCCACAAGATCTATATCTCCNCGNGCATGCCCTTTAACTTTCTTGGCCATCTCCAAATGNTTAACTTGAGGGTCCTCAAAGGCTTGGTCAATGCTGTAAATCGGGCCACTAGGCACACCATTTTTATTCAACAGCTCAACCCAATAACTAGATGTTTCTGTTTTTATAAATGATTCAATTTCTTCATTTAGCGCATCTCTATTTTTTGATCTTGCTTCGGCATCAGAATAGTCTGGATGATCTCGTAAATCCTCTCGACCAACTAGATCGCAAAACCTCTTCCAAATTACCTGNCCCGCTACACCCAAATTAATATAACCATCTTTGGTTCTAAATACTCCGGTCGGAATACTCGTTGGATGGTTATTGCCAGCCTGTTGAGGAACATCACCATCGACCAACCAACGTGCTGCCTGAAAATCTAGCATAAACAGCTGAGCTTGGAGCAAGGAAGTATCGATCCATTGACCTTTACCTGAGACCTCTCGCTCAAGAAGAGCGATCATAATTCCCTGGGCCGCAAATAGGCCNGCACATAAATCGGCTATCGGGATACCTGCCCTAACAGGCCCCTGCCCCGGCAACCCTGTAATAGACATTACCCCACCCATCCCCTGGGCGATTTGATCGAAGCCTGGTCGTTTTGCATACGGACCGTCTTGTCCAAAACCCGAGATACTCGCGTATACTAGTGCTGGATTTTCTTTACTCAGAACATCATAGTCTATACCCAAGCGTTCTTTCACCTCCGGCCGATAATTTTCCACGATGACGTCAGCTTTTCTCACTAANCGCTTTAGCAGATCAACACCCTTACTNTCCTTNAGATTAAGTGTCATAGCACGTTTGTTTCTGTGCAAATTTAGGAAATCGGGACCATGCCGGGCGCCACCAAGTCCATTTCCACTTTCCATAGCCTCCGGTAACTCTATTTTTATGACGTTGGCCCCCCAGTCAGCTAACTGCCGGACACATGTTGGCCCTGCTCGCACGCGGGTTAGATCTAGCACCGTGAACCTTTTTAAGGCATCTGAAGCTGGTTTAGCGGGCATTATTTTGTCTCCTCTTTAACTTTTCAAACGAACAGTAGGTTACTCTGCAATCGTAAAGCAAGTGTCCTTTTCCATGACTTGCATTTTATTAAGTAATTTCAGAAAATTTATTAACCCAATGATAAAATCAGTTACAAATAACAAATTACTATTGGAGCGCTGCCTTTAGGAGGGTTACTTTATAGCATCAAACATTTTGTTTATGCATGAGCAACGCAAAAAACCAGTAATAATGATATTGAGACAATGGTAGAGTAGCTAAAACCCNCATGAAGAATTTATTTTTTGGTACCAATTTAATAGTGACTAGGGGTGGCCGCTGTTTAGCTAAAAATCTTGAATTCAAAATTGAGTCCGGCGGTATGTTGCTCTTAAATGGAGAAAACGGGTCCGGAAAATCAACGCTTTTAAGAATTATGGCAGGGTTATCTAAGCCAACATCCGGGAAAATTTATTGGAATAATNACGATGTGCACGACAATCTGTCAGAGCACTTCGAAAGGATAATATATGTTGGNCATTCGACCGCCATAAAATCAAACCTAACAATAAAAGAGAACCTAAAATATTGGCAGAAAATACATTTGGGAGATAAAGACAAAAGAGGTCAGTTAGAGCATAGCCTCGAAATATTTAATCTCACTACTTCTTCAAATTCACCTGCACGATTTTTATCTTCTGGTCAAAGCCGGAAGTTAGCCCTAGCGAGGCTAATGTTGAAACCCGCTTCACTATGGTTACTTGATGAGCCAACAGTTGGGTTGGACGCGGCGGGCCTTAGGGGCCTACTTACTTTATTGAATANTCACTGTGAAAGGGGCGGCATTGTAGTTATGGCCAGTCATGACGAAGTAAGGGTCGAATGTCCTGTTCATATTTTAAAAACTGATAATTGCAGAAACGGATAACATGTTTTTTGCAGAGATCCCCTCCCTCTGAAGGATATATTAATGAAAAAGTTTCTCGCTTTAGTCCAGCGTGATTTGATCCTTGTCTACAGAAGTGCCAACGATGCTTGGGTGGTTCTGTTCTTTTTTGTGATTGCAGTCACTCTCTTTCCATTAGGAATTGGCCCTGATCCAAGTGTGCTCCAACAATTTTCTGGAGGTATAATTTGGATTTGTGCATTACTTTCAGCGATGCTATCACTCNACGGGGTTTTTCAANCAGACTTTGATGANGGCTCATTAGATCAGATGATNCTAACTTCNTACCCNCTGGAATTACTTGTTCTTGGTAAATGCTTCGTTCATTGGCTTACCACAGGATTTCCTATACTACTGATTTCGCCAGTTTTGGCTACTATGCTAAATATGAATTTAGATTCATACTCAACGCTGCTAATCACGATGCTGCTTGGAACGCCCACAATTAGTCTGGTGGGTGGTGTTGGAGCAGCATTAGTACTTGGCTCTAGGCTTTCCGGAGTGCTAGTCTCGCTCATAATATTGCCTTTGATAATTCCTATACTAATCTTCTCTGTTGCAGCACTCAATGCAAGCGGTGAAGGTATGGAAATTTCATCGGCAGTCAAATTACTCGGCGCCTTGTTAATCATATCATCGGTATTCTGCCCATGGGCGACAGCAGCAACGCTCCGCCATTTAACTAACTAGGATTGAGAAATGCATAAATTTGCAAATCCAGCTCAATTTACAAAACTAGCCACCAGGGTTCTGCCTTGGACGTCATCATTTGCGGCAGTCTGCTTTCTGTTTGGGCTTTATTTTGGCATTTTTGACTCGCCCGCGGATTATCAGCAAGGCGAAACAGTNAGAATTATGTATGTTCATGTGCCGGCTGCGTGGATGTCGTTNTTTNCCTATTCTCTTATGGCCGCAGCTAGCGCNAGCTTTCTTATATGGAAACATNCATTGGCTGATATAGCAGCACGATCATTAGCACCAATAGGAGCAGCATTTACTGCGATCACGTTAATAACCGGCGCTCTGTGGGGACANCCTATNTGGGGAACGTGGTGGGTATGGGATGCGCGTTTAACGTCAGTTCTTGTCCTATTTTTTTTATACCTCGGATATATGGCTTTGGTAAACGCATTCGATGATCCCGAAAAAGGCTCGAAAGCGGCTGCCGTACTGGCCTTGATAGGTTTTGTAAATGTCCCAATAATAAAATTTTCTGTGGATTGGTGGAATACTCTGCATCAACCTGCAAGTTTATCTCGCCTTGACGCCCCAGCAATAGATATATCTATGCTCACACCATTATTATTNATGGCTCTGGGGTTCAAGCTNCTCCTTATTTCGATTTTAATCATAAAAATGCGGACTATATTGATTGAAAAAAGAATTGAGGCCAAACAGTTATTGAAAAGCGGCTGATTGCCGCATTGTCCGGTAAGCGACGCGCTACTCTTGGCACATGTCTTATAGTGATTTATATCTAGATCAGTTTACTTGGGGAATTTAACAAACTTCAAATGATAACATGGATATGTATGAGCACTTTATATGGTCAGCTTACGGCGCGACGGCAATATTGTTAGTCACGTTATTAGCCTACTCACTATTTCGTTTTCGCATCGCACAACGCCAACTGGGTGAACTCGTCAAAAACAACCAAGAACAGGACAAAAAAACTTTTAAGGTCGAAAAAGATTCATGACACCAACGCGCCGGCGGTTAACATTTATAGGTTTAGGTTTTTTATCCCTACTNGTTGCNTCAGCACTCGCTCTAACNGCNTTTGAAGATACCCTNGTTTTTTTTTACAGCCCAAGNGATNTAAAAGAAAAGTCCATAAATACTGATAAGCAAATTCGGATTGGTGGGCTCGTCAAAAATGGATCATTGAGTAAATCTGAAGACGGAATAACGGTGCGCTTCGAAGTTACTGACTTAAAACATTCTATCCCTGCAGTCTACAGAGGACCTTTACCCGATCTGTTTAGAGAAAATCAGGGGGTTGTAGCCGAAGGGCATCTTTCTAAAGGTATATTCCGCGCTAAAACCATCTTGGCAAAGCACGATGAAAACTACATGCCAAAAGAAGTTGCTGACTCTTTAAAAAAAGCCGGAAAATGGAAGGGAGAAAATAAAAATTGATAGCTGAACTCGGCCACTTTGCACTCATTCTTGCTTTAGTTATGGCAACCGTTCAAACAGTTGTGCCATTAATAGGTGCTCACAAATCAAATACGGTTTTGATGGAGATAGGCAAACCTTCAGCTATCGCTCAATTTTTTGCCATACTATTTGCCTTTTGTGCTTTAACAAATGCCTACATCACGTCAGATTTCTCCGTTGTCAATGTGGCAGAAAACTCACATTCGCTTAAACCATTGCTCTATAAAATAAGCGGCGTCTGGGGCAATCATGAAGGGTCAATGGTCCTTTGGGTTTTAATTCTAGCTCTTTTTGGGTTTACGGTAGCTGTCTTTGGCAAGAATTTACCACCCACGCTCCGTGCAAGGGTGCTTGGTATCCAGGGATCAATTGGTGTTGCTTTTCTCGCATTCATCATAACTACTTCTAACCCCTTTTTGCGTTTAAATCCTGCGCCCTTAGACGGTCGTGATTTAAACCCATTGTTACAGGATCCGGGGTTAGCATTTCATCCACCAATGCTCTATTTGGGCTATGTTGGTTTTTCAATAACCTTTTCTTTTGCAATTGCGGCACTTATTGAGGGAAATATTGGTCCAGCATGGGCACGCTGGGTACGCCCATGGGCTCTTTTAGCTTGGACATCACTTACAGCCGGTATCACACTAGGAAGTTGGTGGGCCTACTATGAATTAGGATGGGGTGGATGGTGGTATTGGGATCCTGTTGAAAATGCGAGTTTCATGCCTTGGTTGGTAGGCACTGCTTTCTTACACTCAGCCATAGTGGTTGAAAAAAGGGATGCATTGAAGAGCTGGACTATTCTTTTAGCAATTCTTGCATTCACGCTAAGCCTAATGGGTACATTTTTAGTTCGTTCTGGCGTTCTAACAAGCGTTCATGCTTTTGCTGTTGATCCGGAAAGAGGCCTTTTTATCCTTGCCATTCTGGCTTTCTTCGTAGGGGGAGCCTTTATTCTATTTGCTATCCGTGCACCAAAAATGGCGTTAGGAGGTCTTTTTCAGCCCATTAGCAGAGAGGGTGGACTTGTAATGAATAACCTTCTGCTCTCCGTTGCCACTGCCACTGTATTTCTAGGTACCCTGTACCCACTTTTTTTGGACGCAACGACAGGACAAAAAGTTTCGGTTGGGCCGCCGTTTTTTAATGCTACCTTTATACCAATTATGATCCCCCTGTTACTTTTGATGGCTATCGGACCAATGCTTAGTTGGAAGCAAGGTGATCTAGCTTCTGCGATGTCAAGACTTTGGGTTGCAGCAATATGTTCCGGGGGTCTTGGGATATTGTTCTGGCTGCTAAATAGTGACAAACCCTTTACGCCAATAATTGGTTTCGCTATTGCGGGGTGGTTAGGAGGCGGAGCTCTAAAGGAACTCGCAGACCGCATCCTATTATTTAAAATTCCTTTACTTAACTCACTTTTGCGTGCCAGGGGCCTTCCAAGATCAGCATACGGCATGACCCTCGCTCATCTAGGNATAGCTATTTTTGTTTGTGGTGCCTCTGCTGATAGCGCTTGGAGGTCCGAAGTNGTGTTTAATGCAAAGGAGAAGGACCAAACGGAAATTGCAGGCTTCAACTTAAAGCTTCAAAAAGTAGAACGCCTTAAGGGTCCAAATTATGAAACTGAACGAGCACATATTCTCGTTACGAAAGATTCTAAGACAATTGCGAACCTATATCCCGAAAGACGGTTTTATCCGGTTCAGCAAATGCTTACCACAGAGGCCACAATCTATAGCACAGTGGTGGCAGATTTATATGCAACAATAGGAGAAGGTGATAAACGCAATGGTTGGGTGCTCCGTATTTGGCATAATCCACTTATTCCTTGGATATGGTTAGGTTGTTTACTTATGGTACTTGGCGGGNTTATTTCCCTNACTGATAGACGACTTCGCATCGGAGCGCCAGAAAAGAAGNNNGGAAATTATNAAACAGNNGAGCTTGGTNCCGANCATGGCTAAAACCATCTTTGTTTTCCCCTTACTCNTTTTTTTTGGCGTAATTACTTACTTTACAATTCCTATAGTAAAAAAAAGTGACCCAAAACTGTTACCATCNGCGCTAGTTGATAAAGATGTTCCCGAAAANAAATTGCCACCATTATTCAAAAACAAAAGAGGTTTCGATCACGAGGATCTGGTGGGAACTGAGACCCTTGTAAACTTTTTCTCGTCATGGTGTGGACCATGCCGAGTTGAACACGATATCTTAATGAAGATTTCAGAAGAAAAAACTGTTAGGCTCTTCGGTATAAATTATAAAGACCAAACTCAGGCTGCGATACGTTGGCTAAACGAGCTTGGCGATCCATTTGAGAGGATCGTTGCTGACAGAGATGGGCGTGCTGCTATCGATTGGGGGCGACCACTTTGTGTCTTACCCACTGCTCAGAGCACACGCTGAAAAATATGGTGAGTTGTCACTGATTCATTTCGATGCCCATTCCGATACTTGGGCAGAGGATAGCCAGCGGATTGATCACGGCACCATGTTCTATCACGCC